>Ga0209189_1000001_pt1 | contig 298631 bp, 260 predicted proteins | sample C_130820_EF_Meta_FD_187308 | JGI IMG/M metagenome (GOLD analysis project Ga0209189, IMG submission 187308) | Freshwater microbial communities from Lake Croche, Canada to study carbon cycling - C_130820_EF_MetaG (SPAdes) (version 3) | ecosystem: Environmental > Aquatic > Freshwater > Lake... | reverse complement strand
TAAGCCATCTGTGTTGTTCATGACCGCCCACTCTCCTAAACTCACCCCCATGAAGCCAGTCTATGACCCGCTCCGTCACTTCTCAAAAACCACCACTTCACAATGCCGCGCAGCGGCTTAGTTCAACAGACCGATGCACTTAACCACCATGCCTTCGGCACTTTTGGCACGTCGGCTGCGGAGCAGCCTTTGGTGCCAAAAGCAAGTGGTGGCAAGTGATCGGGGACGTTCGGAAACCAGATGACTTTTACCCTCATCGCAATCGCTTGGTTTGTTTTGCCGCCGCTTTCCATCATTGCTGTGGCGATGCTCTGGTTCCGGTCAAGGCTCTGGGGGCTTCTTCCTATCCTTGTGGCTTTGGTCTTAGTTGCGGGCTTCTTTCTTAAGATGAATTTTGAGGGCTCCATTGCCTCGGTAGATCCTGCTGAAGAGCAAAGAAGGATTCAGAGCCAAGTGTATTTCCAACTTGTTGTGAGTCTCCTGTTCGCCATCGGCTTCACAGGCATTATTTGGCAATGCGTCTGTGACAGGAAAAAGCCATGAGAAATCCGAACAAACCGGACCAGCCAACCTCGCTGCGCTCGGCGGCTGTCCTCAAGCGTTCGGAAAATAAATGCATCTCTCCTGGTCCATACTGATTGTGGTCGTCGCGCTCGCAGGAACGCTCGGTTCAGGAATTCTGATCGCCCGGCGACTGCGCTACCAAGCGATGCCAGCAATCGCTGCAATTACAATTATCGCCGGTCTGGTTCTGCAGGACTATATGTGGGAGTATTACCTCAATTCTGATGCTTCAAGAGGATGGACGCTGCTCTACACGGTTCCCGCTGCCGTCGCGTCCGTCTTTGTCATGCTGTTGGCTCTGCTGCTGACCAGACTTCTCAGAAGCAGTTTCTCTCTCAAGCAAAGCCAGGAATGAAAAAATCCGAACGAGCGCCTCGACCTAACCCCTACAAGCTGGCACTCGGGCTGCTAAAGCACCCCGACCGCCATCTCTCCGGGGCAGGTCATGCTGGACGTTCGGCAAAAGAATATACGCACTATGAATAACGACATCTCTGAAATGAAGGAAGCCCTCTGCAAAATCGTCGCGCATCAAGAGTATCAGAGTAAGGTTACACAGCGCTCCTTTGTGCTGCTTATTTTGGTCATTATTATTGGCGGCGGGATTTCTATTTACTGGTCTACTTACTGGGATGCTCGATTTAAAGACAATCAAGCACCAAAGAATGAGTCAAAAGACTGGTATGATGTAAGCGCCGCCACCAGAAAGGGAGACCTCAAGAACGCATTACAGATTGCTGATGGTTTATTGCTCCAAACACCGCTTGACTTTGATGGCCACTACAAGAAGGGCGAGATTCTTTTGATGATGGGAGACAATGAAAAAGCAAAGGAAAGCTTCCAGACTGCTGCCAGAATATTTCCCCTGCCAAAATACAAGACCGCGGTTGATGCCATTTCGACACCACCAGGAGCGCGATGAAGGCTTCTACACAATATTGGCCGAACGTTAAAGGGTGCAGCGGAGGCGAGGCACGAGCCCTCCGACTGCACCCATGGTTGAACAAGCCCGGTTTGTAAGGGAGGGCGGGGCGTATGCGGTTTATGTTTGAAACGGGACTCTGGGAGAACTGGGGGTCGGGGTTCATTTCCTTTCATTTTTTGATAAATCTGCCCATCGGCATGATTAAAGAAGGGCATCTCAGAAAGCGCATAAAAAAGCCTGCAGACGCAGGATTGCGATAAAAGCAATTCGTAGCAGGTGGTTTGGGATGTTTGATCAGAAAATTATCTCTTGAGATAGTTAGATTTTCAGGTATATTTTTAATATCAAATTGATTGCGAGTATGATCCAACCAAGAGCCAAGCGAATAAGGAAAAGCACAGTATCGATTTTGATGAAGCCCAAGTGCTCTGGCTGGATGAAGATCGAGTCGAGTTTCCTGCACGAAGCGAAACCGAAGAACGCCGTGCCCTGAGGGATGCGAAGGTATGGGTTGCCTTTTACACAATGCGCGAGGCTACGATTCAAATCATTTCGCTAAGGCGAGCTAGAGAAAACGAGGAAAAGACATAATATGACAGCTGAACAATTAGACGAGATTTTTGACAAAGGAGAAGAAGATATTCTTCTTTATCTAGTTACGAATCGTGCGGTAGGGCGCCACTCCACCTAAAAAATGATTCTGCTATCCATGATTTTGTCAGACCATTCCCGGCGCTCAAAGAGACGCCGCCAAAGAACCCGCCCGGCACCTCAATATTGTCAAAAGCGTCACATTCCTCTCTTTGCCGCCGTCTGTGGCAATTCTTGAAAGGATGGGGGGTCTGTTGGGAGTGCGGTATGCACTGATCTTGTGCCGGAATTCGGTATCGTAAAAACATGTGGCCACGCTGACGATTGGTCATCTCGAAGTTTCTAAAACAGAAATGTCACGAATCCTTGATTGTCTGAACAGGCCATTCGCTCTTTTATCCTCCTCCATGTTACGTCCTATTCTACTCTCACTCCTCGCCGTTTGTGCGCATGCCACTGCGAGTAATGTCATCTTCATCCACCCCGACGGCGCAGGCGTCTCGAATTGGCAGGCTGCCCGTTTCTATTGGGCAGGCCCCGATGCAGAGCTTAATTGGGACCGCATCCCCCACATTGCTGTCTATCGCGGCCACATGGCGGATTCGCTTTCCGCGACATCCAATGGCGGGGCGACCTCTCATGCCTACGGCATCAAAGTCCCATCCTCCGCATTCGGGACGGATGGAAAATCCGCCTCTCGCCCGACGGCTGCGAATGGCGAGCAAGGAAGCCTCATGCACGAAGCGATAAGGCGCGGCCTGCGGACGGGTCTCGTGAACTCCGGCAGCATCATCGAGCCCGGCACCGCTTGCTTCGTCGCCAGCACCGCGCACCGTGATGACTACGAGCAAATCACTGCACAGGTTGTCGAATCCGGTGTGGATGTCATTCTCAGCGGTGGCGAGGAATGGTTTCTTCCATCATCCAAAGAGGGTCGCCACGTGAAGGCGGGTAAGCGAACCGATGGACGCGACCTCATCGAGGAAGCTAAAAAAAATGGCTACACAGTTGTCTTCAATCGCGCCGAGCTGGAGTCCGTGCCTGCCGAAACCAAGAAGCTCCTGGGCATTTTTGCCGAACAGGACACATTCAACGATATGGAGGCCGACAAGTTGAAGGCGCTGGGCTTGCCGACTTACTCTCCTCTCGCTCCCACTCTTCAGGAAATGACCTCCGCCGCCCTTCGTGTGCTTGCTCCGGGGCCATTCTTTCTCGTTGTGGAGGAGGAAGGTTCCGATAATTTTGCGAATTTCAATAATGCTCCCGGCGTGCTGGATGCTTTAAAACGCGCGGACGATGCCTTTGGAACAGCGCTGGACTTTGTCAAAGAGCACCCCGAGACACTCTTCATCACGGCTGCAGATAGCTCGGCTGGTTCGATGGATGTTATTGGCTTCCCCCCGAAGCCAGATTTGCTCGCCAAGGCTGCAAGCGGGAAGGACTCGAATGGCGCTCCCTATGGACTCACTCCTGAGGGGCAACCATTCCTCTCCAAACCTGACCGCTCGGGCGTGGCACATCCATTTGTTATCACTTGGGGCACATTGAGCGACGCATCAGGTGGAATTCTCGTTCGCGCAGCAGGCAAAAAAGCAGGTGAGGTCCAAGGAAGCTTCGACAATACGAAAATCTACAGCCTCATGCGCGAGGTTCTATTTGGTGATTAATGACCTCCCCGCTTGAATTGGGAGGCAGGCTTTAAAAGCTGCCAAGCAAACTTATTTGCTCGGCGTAAATTTTGAGACCTTTGTGCCTTGGAGGCTGATTCCCGCCATGAGGCCTTCTTGGCTAAAGAAGAAGGCATAGACACCCTTCTGGAGCGTCGTTGTGGAAAGCGATTTGTAAAATCCCTTGTCGGCTACGACGAGGTTTGGCACCCCGCCGAGCTCGAAACCATTGGACTTGCGGAGGTAGGCCAGTGAGGCCTTGTCCATAAAGAAGAGAGCGTAGGAGAATTTTTCAACTCCCGCTTGAAGCCCGTAGGAAGCCGCCGTGGTATTGTAGTAGCCAACAGCTTTTCCACCCTCGAAGAGGACGCCGTCACCACGCTGTGCGCCGAAAATAAAACCTGCTTTGTAAACTTCGGGAAAAACAAGGACGGCCAGAGCTTTTTTACCCAGCACTTTCGCACCGGTATCATGGCGATAGAGTTTTTGAAGCGTGTGTTCGGAGTTTTCCCGTAACTCTTTTGCGGGATAGCAAAAACCTGTGCTTACAAATGTCAGAAGTGCCAATGCGGAGATGATGTAATTTTTCACGCGGTGATCTATTCGCGTCCGACTGACTCTGTCAAGCTGACCATCAGGATATGGATCGATTCCATGCGCTGTCGGCCTCGTTATTTTGAGGCTTTGATAAGTTTTCAATGAGAGTGTAGATTTCCTCATGCTTTCGAAGAATCTCCGAACAGCTGCCCTGCTTCTGATTGCTGCTCCGTTGGGTCTGCACGCAACAGCGGAACGCCTCACTTCCGAGCAAATGCGCGACGCCTCGTTTCTTGACACCGTTTCCATTCCCACGCCCGGCGAGTTTTTTCTCGCTGTTGACAAACAATGCCAACCCAACTGGAGCAAGCTTCTCCGCCCATCTGCCCCCGCTTCCACGTCCGACCGTGAGCGCATCGCACTGCAACTCGGAATGCTCGCTGCCGACGGCTTCATGGCGATCGAGGCTCAGGATGGGCAGAGTGTAAAAAACACAGCCCGCGACACCCTCCTTCTTGCCAAAAAACTCAATGTGAGCCAACAAATCGTCGCCCGTAGTCAGAGCATATCCGACTTTGCCGATGCCGGAAATTGGAGTCGCCTGCGCGAGGAGTTGGATGCCATGCAGAATGATATTCGACTGTGCCTGCTCGAGCAAAAAGACAGCGCACTCGTCGTTTTGGCCATGGCGGGTTCTTGGGTTCGCCAGCTGGATATGGCATCGAACCTCCTCGTTGCCAATGACAACTCCGTATCCAACGCGCTGCTTGTTCAACCTGAAATCGCCTCGCGCATCCTAAGCCGGGTCGAGAATCTCCCCGAAAACTCGAAAAACCGTCCTATTGTTAAACAGCTCTCAGAAGGCCTACAAACAACATCGGCTCTGATGTCCCAATCCACCTCTTCCCTGTCAGCTTCCGCTGTGCAGAGTATTGCCTCAACCATGTCCGCAATCACAGCAGCCGCAGCGGAGGTGGATTCTAAAAAATGAAACGGCGGGCTCTTCTCTTTGCGCTCTCCCTTGTCGCCATGGCCCACGCCCAGGAGGACAAGTTTACTCAGGCGAATTCCTCTCCGCTCGCATGGAATTCACACGACAAAAGCCCGCGTAGTCTCGCGTTGGAACTCGCTGCAGGAAATGAAGGCGAGGGCTACCAAGTCCATGATGGCTTCTGGTCCGGCACGCTCACCAAGGCCGAGCCGATTCTGCTAGAGGTCTATCTTTTCGCTGGAAACGACTACAGGTTCTCAGCGGCCAATGTGGATGCTTTATCACAATTGAGGTTGTCGATTTTCGACGCCTGGGGCTATCCCGCAGGTCAAGAATACTCGGGGGATTTCTCTTGCTCCACTGCTGGAATATCCGTGATTCGCAGCGGCAGGTATTTCATCCGGCTTGTCATGACGGAGGGTGACAAAGCCGATACCTGTATGGTATATTCTTACAAATAATACTGCTATGGCCGCTGCATCCACCACTGAGAAACTGAACAGCCCACAAGTGCGTCAGTTTTCCGTTTTTCTTCAAAATAAAGTCGGTGCCCTTCTCGAGATCGTGCGCCTGCTGGATCAGAATAACATCATCGTTCTCGCACTCAGCATTGCGGAATCTTGTGAGTCCGCCATCAGCCGGATTATCGTCAGTGACCCCGACCGCACCGAGGAGCTTTTTCGCGAGCACGACATTCCACACAGTTCCTGCGAACTCATGGTCGTCGAGTTGGCCGATGGTCCCGGAGATCTTTCGATGCTGCTGGCAGCTCTTCTCATGGCCGAAGTGAATGTCCACTTCAGCTACCCGCTTTTGGTGCGTCCTCGCGGACGTGCTGTGCTTGTGTTGCATGTGGATGACATCGAGTGCGCCACTTCTGTGCTTCTCGGGGAAGGTTTCAAGCTTCTCACCCAAGGCGACCTCTCCCGCTGATCATGTCTGAAAGCGCGGCCTCTCGATCCCAGGCCGGGCGTATCCTTTTCGGCTTGCTGCTCGGACTTGTCCTCGGGCTTGCTGCCGGAGCCGCTTTGCCCGAGTCGGCCCAGCCCTCGCTCAACTGGTGGATCGATCAGGTCATTCAGCCAGCTGGTCGCGTTTTTCTGCGAATCATTTTCATGGTGGTCATACCGCTGATCCTTTCAGCGATTGTTATTGGAACCATGGAAATGGGTGATGTTCGCACCCTCGGCAGGGTAGGGTGGCGTGCTCTCATTGCGACATTCGCCCTCTCAGCCACTAGCGTTGGAATTGCACTCGGTCTCGTGAATCTGATCGAGCCGGGGCACTCGCTCTCGGCTGAAAGTCGCCATTCGCTCGTGCAGACCTACGCTGGAGCTTCCCAAAAAAGCATTGAGCGCGGCAGCCAATCCCAATCCGTCGCCGCCACCCTTCTCAACTTCATTCCTGAAAACCCGCTGGCCGAGGCTGTGAATGCCTTCAATCCCGAAAATAAAGGCGGCGGTTTGCTGGCCGTGATGGTTTTCAGCCTGTTCGTTGGCGTGGCGCTCACCATCGCGCCCCGCGAGCGCACCGCGACACTGAGAGCATTCTTCGAGGGCATGTTCGAAGTTTCCATGGTGATCATCGGTTTTGCCCTGCGCCTGGCCCCCTTTGGAGTCGCCTGCTTGGCCTTTGCTGTTGCGGCGCGTCTCGGTTTGGACCTTTTTCGCACACTCGGGATCTACGTGGGCGTCGTGCTCCTCGGCCTCGCAATCCAACAATTTGTGGTCTATCCGATCACACTGCGCTTCTTCGCCGGACGTTCTCCCTTGCGTTTTTTGAACGATGCCAAAGAGGCGATCATTACCGCCTTCAGCACCTCGTCCAGTAATGCCACCCTGCCGGTAGCCCTCCGTGTAGCTGAGAAAAACCTTTCTATTCCTCCTCGCATCGCCCGCTTCGTCCTAACAGTGGGAGCCAGCGCAAACCAGAATGGCACCGCACTCTACGAGGGCGTCACAGTTCTCTTTCTCGCGCAGGTTTTCGGAGTCGATCTGACACTCACCCAACAAATCGTTGTTGCCCTCATGTGCGTGATGGCAGGCATCGGCACAGCCGGTGTGCCTGGGGGCTCGCTTCCCTTGGTGGTGGGCGTTCTTCTGTCGATCAATGTTCCGCCGGATGCCATAGCTATCATTCTTGGTATCGACAGGTTTTTGGACATGTGTCGAACCGCTCTGAATGTATCCGGCGACCTAGTGATAGCCGCAGTCGTCGCCAAGGGAGCACCCGATGTCGGAACATGAAAAAAATTCTCCTCATCGACATCAGTAACTCCTTCACCAAGCTTTGCCTCGCCACAGGGGATTCTCTTTCGCGGGTCAAGCGACTGCCCACGCCATCGCTGGATGCCACTCAGCTCCGCACTTTATATTCATCTCCCAAGCTCGATGGCGTCATCCTCTCATCTGTCGTTCCCGAAAAAAACTGCGAGGTGCACGCCGCATTCACCCATGTGCTGGAAGTCGGCGCCGGGTTGGATCTTGGCGTCGGAATTGATTATCCCTCGCCCCGCACGATTGGGGCGGACCGTCTTGCAAATGCCGCTGCATGCGCTGCGCTGCACGGATTTCCTGGCATCGTCGTCGATTTTGGCACGGCCGTGACTTTCGATGTCATTTCCAGCGCAGGTGACTACATCGGCGGTGTCATCGCTCCGGGTTTGAATGCGATGACCAACTACCTGCATGACCGCACGGCATTGCTTCCGAAGATCAAACTCCGCGAACCCGCGAGTGCTGTTGGGCGATCTACGAGGGATGCCATGCTGTCAGGCGCGGTCCATGGCTATCGGGGGCTTGTGAAAGAAATTCTGGCGCAAATCCGATCCGAGGTCTTTCCCAAAAAGCGGCCCCGCATCATTGCCACTGGAGGTGACGCCGAACTCATCGCCGCCAGGGTTGGTCTTTTTGATATTGTGGACCCGCTGCTCACCCTCCGGGGCTTGATTGTCATCGCTCAAAGAAACTTATGAACCTCGAAAATCTCGACAACCAACCCATCCTGAAAATCCAAGCGGGGAATGCCCGTGCCCTGATCTCTCCCGCCCACGGCGCGAGGCTTCTTGAGTGGAGTGTGCCGGGGTGGGATGTCATCCGCTGGCCTGCAAATGTGGACTGGGACCGTGTGCCCAAGGTGCGTGGCGGGGACATCGTATTGTTTCCTTTCATTGCTCGCACCTATGCAAATGGCCTCATCGGTTCATGGATTGATGCCGCCGGAGTGCAGCGCCCAGCGCCCATGCACGGCTTCGCAAAGGATTCACCCTTCCGTGTCGTTGATGCGGCGGCAGATTCCGTCACGCTGCGCCTCGATGCCAATGAAACTACCATGGGCTGCTACCCATTTGCGTTCCGTTTGGAAGTGACCCACCGCATTGAGTCAGGTGCCTTGATCACGAGCTTTTGTGTCACCAATCGCGGAGATCAACCCATGCCATGGTCTGCCGGACACCATTACTATTTCCACATCCCTGCCGCCGAGCGCGCCTCATGGCAACTCGCGCTGCCCTGTGAAAAATGGGGGCACCAAAATTTTGCAGACGGCTTGATATCGTTTGATGCCGCATCACAACAGGGTGCTCCGCTATCAGACCCTGCTTGGATCGACCGCTTCCACGTAAATCCAAGCCTTGCGCAGGTCGTTCTTTCCAACGCAACAGCAGGCAAATCCATTTCCTTCGAAAATCCTGCGAATCTTCCTTCGGACTGGCCCTGCGTCACGACATGGACGGAGAAGCCAGATTCCGATTTCTTCTGTGTCGAGCCATGGAGCGCATTCCCCAATGCCATTCACAACGGTCTCGGTTTGCGCACCCTTCCGCCGGGCGCAACGGATGAAATTTCCTGCCGCATTCGGATCAGCTATTCTACACAATCAACTTAGAACCACCTATGCCAAGTCTTGGAGTCAACATCGACCACGTTGCCACACTGCGTCAGGCGCGCTACCGCGAAACGCCGGATAACCCAAATGCCGAGCCCGACCCTGTGGCTGCTGCCCTTGTCGCCGAGAAGGCCGGTGCTGTCGGCATCACTGCCCACTTGCGCGAAGACCGTCGCCACATCCAAGACCGGGATATTTTTCTGCTTCGCGAAAAGATTTCCACGAAGCTCAATTTGGAGATGGGCGTGTCGGAGGATATTCTCCGCATCGCCCTTCAAATCCTACCGGAGGATGTCTGCCTCGTTCCAGAAAACCGCCGCGAGGTTACGACTGAGGGAGGGTTGGACTGTGTGGCGCACGACAAGACGCTACGGAGTGCTATTGGCCGCCTGCATGATGTCGGGGCACGCGTGAGCCTCTTCATCGACGCCGAAGAGAGTCAAATCCAAGCTGCGGCATCCCTAGGCGCTGAATTTATCGAAATTCACACAGGTTCTTATGCTAACAAATTCGGCGAGGAGCGCGCATCCGAGTTGGAAAAACTCCGCCGTGGAGCAGCCTTGGCTCTCTCGCTCGGCCTTCGCGTCAATGCCGGGCACGGGCTTAACTACGAAAACACGACGCCCATTCTCTCTCTGCCCGGCCTTGAGGAATTGAATATCGGACATTCCATCATTTCCCGTGCGCTCACTGTCGGTCTCGAAAATGCCGTTCGTGAGATGGCCCGTCTCATCGCCGCTGGCTGATGAATCCTCATAGCGACTGTTCTCTCGATAAGTTCCTTCTCTCCGGCCTCGAAGAGATCGACTCCAGAGGTCTCATGCGCAGGCTCTCCGCATTGGATGGGCCTCAGCAAACGCGGGTCATTCAAAATGGTAGAGAACTTCTGAATTTCTCCTCAAACGACTATCTCGGCCTCGCGACGCATCCCGCTCTGAAAACCGCCGCCATGGCCGAATGGGAACGCTCGGGTTTCGGATCGGGCGCCTCCCGCCTTATCTGCGGCACACTGGCCGCGCATGAGGAGCTGGACAACGCCATCGCGGAATTCAAGCAAACACCCGCCGCCCTCTCCTTCTCAAGTGGCTACGCCGCCGCCATGGGCACGATTCCCGCGATCTGCGGGACGGGGGATGTCATTATTCTCGATAAGCTTTCGCACGCCTGTCTTGTGGATGCATCCCGCCTGAGCGGTGCGCTGCTGCGTGTGTTTCCGCACAATGACCTTTGCAAGCTGGAGAGTCATCTCAAGTGGGCTGCCGCAAAACACCCCGCTGCAAAAATTCTCGTCATTGCGGAATCCGTTTACAGCATGGATGGCGACCGAGCTCCCTTGCGCGAAATGGTCGAACTGAAGGAACGCTATGGAGCGTGGTTCTTCCTCGACGAAGCCCATGCGGTGGGCGTCATCGGACGACAGGGCAGGGGACTCGCCGACGAGGAAGGCATTGCCGACCACATCGAAATCCAAATGGGAACACTCGGGAAGGCGCTCGGATCCCACGGTGCTTATATCGCAGGCGGCAGTGCGCTTCGCAGATTCCTCATCAATCGTGCCCGAAGCTTCATTTTTTCCACATCGCCACCTGCTCCTGTGGCAGCGGCCTCCCGCAAGGCCATCGAAATCGCAGCCTCGCCGGAAGGTGACTCCTTACGGGCTAAGCTTTGGGAAAACATCCAGCGACTGCAACCACTCCTGTCGATTAAGGCGGCTGCCAGTGCTATCCTCCCAGTCCTCATCGGTAATGAATCCGCCGCAGTTGAGACTTCTGCCCGGCTCTTAGAGCTGGGCTTCTTGGTTCCGGCAATTCGTTTTCCAACCGTGGCAAAAGGATCAGCCCGCCTCCGCGTTACGCTCACCGCATCCCATGCCAGATCCGACATCGAGTCTTTGGCTCGCGCACTTCATGGTTCCACAGCCACAAAACAAGACAGTCCTCCTCACCTCGCACGCTCAACAGGGGAACCATCCCTTCCAACCGCCGGGTGAGTTCTTCAGTTCGATGAATTGCTCGGGCGTGGGGGAGTGCCGCTGCTGCCTCCTGAACTGCTGCCGTTTGAACCGGGAAGGCTCTGGCCTGCTGTCGAAGTGCCTTGGTCTCCGGTATTGACAGGTTGAGTTGCGCCAGCACCGCCTGGCTGGGTGCTTTGCTGCACGCCGGCTTGAGTCGCCGCTTGGATCGCGGATGCACTGGCTGTGGGCACGGCGCTAATCACGGCAGTGGCTATCGCGGAAGCCGCCTGTGGTGCGGCGGTGGCGACGCTTTGTGCGACCTGCGTGGCTGCCGCTGGGACAATGGCTGCGACCGTCGAGGCGATTTGCGGTGCGGCCGCAGGGGCCGCCTGGGCCACATTTGCGGCTATCTGTGCAGCTGCGGCAGGTGCGACTGTTGCAGCAATCGCTGCCACATTTATCGCTGCTGCAGGCAGTGCATCGGCTGCGGCTGCGGCGATCTCAGCAGCGGCCTCCGGTGATTCCGATGCGAGCTTTTCCACGGCGGCTACTAGGGCCTCTGTTCCTTTTTCTGAAGCCTCCTGCACAGCCTGCTGCTGCGCTGTGGTGAGGCTGCCTCCTGGTGCGGTCGGGGCCGGCGCTGGCGGAGGTGCTCCTTGGAATGCATTCGAGGGAACTGACTGTTTCATCTCGGCGGATGACTGGGTTGTGGTTGCCTGCAAGTTCGAAGCTCCGGGAGGATTGGCGCTGAATCCACCCTGGCTTCCAATTCCGAAACTTTGACCACCGCTCACCGCAAGCGAGCCGGTCGGCGTTTTCATCTGAACCACCCCTGTTGTTACAGCCAAGGTGACTGGGGTGCTCTTGTTGTTTTTATTTGAGGTAATGCCCAGACTTGTTCCACGGATACCTGCTGAGCCAACTGGTGTGGCAATCTGGAAGCTTGAATCCTTCTTGAGCTTGGCGATATCGAGCACAATCGTGCCTTCCGGAACATTCAAGCGTGTCACGGAACTGGAGGGCTCGGATTTCAATTTCTGGTAATCCACCCCATTCGCATCGAAGGGATCTTGCGCAAATTTTTCAATGGCGAACTCCGATTCGGGTTTGACGTTCACAGTCGTTCCGTTGTCAAAAAGCAAGACCACGCTGGCGTCTTTTCCCGTTTTGATCGTTGCACCTTGTCTGATGAATGCACCTTCTTTGAGTGCAGAGGACTGGCCAGATGCGTCAACCAGCTCAATGCTGCGCCCTTCCACCTTCACGACTCGGATATTTCCCAAGTTCATGGTTGGCTTCTGCTCCGCCGCTTGCGAGTTCTTGGCCTGCGCTTGAGCCGGTTTCTCAGCGGGCTGGGCAAAGGTGAATTGGCAAGTCGCAGCCAAAGATAAAATCAAAAGGTTCGAGAGGCGTATATTCATATAATACTTCGTCATTCAATCGCTCTGAACTGGCAAGAAAAATCTGCGTTTTTTGGCGTAATTTAAAATCGTATGTTGGTCTTTCGCTTTGCGACTCCCTGGGCATCACGTATGGCGAGTTCGATGTCGTGAGCCTCCCAATTGATCGAAAGAGTCCCAAAGTTCAGCTCGGCAAATGCCTCTCCAACGCGGAGGCTGTTCTTTTCATTCCGAAAATTTTTATAATAATGAGTGAGTCCGCTGCTCGTCATTTCATGGAGTGTTGGGCCGCCCCAAGGATTTTCAAGCCGCGAAATCTCGGCAAAATGCCGGTCGCCGCTGAGCAGGATCACGCCACTGGGCTGCGTTGAAGCGATCAGTTTCAATAGGCGTTCGCGTGAATCCGGGTAATCGCTCCATTTTTCATGTTTATGTTCGGTGGGGAGAATCTGGCTGCCCGAGCAGATGATGTGGATTTGTGCGTCGCTGGCGCGCAAAGTTTTTTCAAACCACGCCCATTGTGCCTCGCCCAGGATGTCTCCACCCGTTCGTGGCGCGTCGCGATGGGTGCGGACGTCCAAAAGTATCAAGCAGACCCGCTTTCCCTCGGGACCAAACACTCGCGAGGCATAAATGCCGGATTGCGTGCGTCGGGAACTCTCGGCCGGCTCGTCCAGAAAATCCAAAATCAGGCGCTGGGATTCACTTTTCCATTTGTATTCAGATCCCGCATCGTTCCGCCCGTAGTCGTGGTCGTCCCAGATTCCTTCAACCGGACAGGCGGCAAGGAGCTTGCGATAGCCGGGATTTTTCTTCTGCTCGGACCATTTTTCAGCCAGCACCGACATATCGTCTGTGTCTCCATAGATGTTGTCGCCAAGCCAAACCCAGAGCTGGGGCTGGAAATTCAAAATCGAATCCCACAGAGGTTGCGGCAGGTCTTGGCGGTTGCAGGAACCTGCAGCGATGCGGGTCAGCGGTTCACTGCAGAGCGCAACAGATACAAAAAAGAGACTCGCAAGTGGCGAGACGAGCCAGCGAAAATAGAAAGTTCGGTTTGTCATAGGATGATTGTCCCAAGCATTCGCAATCAAACAGCATGTCGGCAAGTCCTCTCCTTGATGATTTGGCTTGCCGAACCGTCAGTTAAAAATAGCTTGTAGTCATGTCGACAACACTCAGCCCGGTTGCCTACGATGCGAAGATTGAAGGGAATGTGATCTTCACTCAGGTAGATACCGCTATTAACTGGATGCGCAGCAATTCTCTTTGGCCAATGCCCATGGGGCTCGCCTGTTGTGCCATTGAACTCATGGCCGCCTCATCGGCACGCTTCGACATCTCGCGCTTCGGCGCGGAGGTCATGCGCTTCTCCCCGCGTCAAGCGGACGTGATGATTGTTGCAGGAACTGTGACTTACAAAATGGCTCTCGCAGTCAAGCGCATCTGGGACCAGATGCCCGAGCCAAAGTGGTGCATTGCCATGGGTGCCTGCGCCTCATCCGGCGGCATGTATCGCAGCTACGCCGTGCTTCAGGGTATTGATCATTTGATCCCAGTGGACGTCTACATTTCTGGTTGCCCGCCGCGTCCAGAGGCACTGCTTGACGGTCTCATGCGCCTTCAGAAAAAAATCATGGGCGAGCACTCCCTCATCGATCAGAAAAAGGAACTTCTCGAATCCATATGACATCAGACGAAATGTCCGACAAGCTGCGAGACGCTTTTCCGGCAGCCATAATCGATCAATCCCGTTTTCGCGACGAGAGCACATTGCGCATTCAAGCTTCCGCTCTGCGCGACGTCTGCCTGCACGCCCGCGACACTCTCGGGTTCAACTATCTCGTCGACTTATCTAGCGTTGATCACTTCGGAGACGAACCCCGCTACGAGGTCGTTTACGAGCTTTACTCCATGAAAGATTGCGTGCACCTCCGCCTCAAAATCTCGGTCAGCGAGGACGATTGCACCGTCGCCACAGTTTCTGATATCTGGCCAACTGCCGATTGGCACGAGCGCGAGGTTTATGACATGATGGGCATCCAATTTTCTAATCACCCCGACCTGCGCCGCATTCTCATGTGGGACGGCTATCCCTACCATCCTCTTCGAAAGGACTTCCCACTCCAAGGCAAGCAAAGCGATATGCCTGGAGTCGCCTTCACCGAGCCTGCTCCGCTCGCCGGTGGACCATTTGTCACTGTGCCTACCGATGGCACCACTCAGGTGCGCGAACCCAGGGCGCGCCATGCTGGAGACCTCGTGCCGCCTGAAAAATTCTTAGCGGAACCTTGATCGCCGAAGAGAAAGCCCTCGCCGATTTCGTTGCCAAGCTCGCAGCCTGCGACCGCATAGCGATTGATACCGAGGCCGACAGCCTGCACTGTTACTTTGAAAAAGTCTGCCTGATTCAGATCAGCGGAGGAGGCGGCCATGATTTGGTTGACCCGCTCGCGGGCATCGATCTGCTGCCCCTCTACGATCTCATCTGCTCGCGCCGCCTTGTTTTCCACGGCGCTGACTACGACCTTCGCCTCCTGCGCCGAACTGGGAGATTTGAGCCCGTAGACCTTTTTGACACCATGATCGCAGCCCGCCTCGTGGGCAAAACAGCATTCGGCCTCGCCGCTCTTGTTAAGGAATATTTCGGCATAGAGCTCTCCAAGGCCTCCCAGAAAGCGAACTGGGCCATTCGCCCGCTTCCGCAGGAAATGCTCGAATACGCCATCAACGATACGCGATACCTCCTCGATATCGCCGACATCCTCGAATCCGATCTCCGGCGCATGGGACGTCTCGAATGGTTCCTGGAATCCCGCGACCGCATGATCGCGTCTGCCCGCGAAGTCAAAGAGCGCGATGAGAGCACTGTCTGGCGCATCACGGGTTCTTCCGCCCTTTCGCCCCGTGCCCAGGCCGTTCTTCGCATTCTCTGGTTCTGGCGCGATGCTGAAGCCCGCGCATGGGACCGCCCGCCCTTCCATGTCATCGGTAACGACGACATGCTGCGCGTTGCCGAGAAGGTCGCAAACGGCGGCACATTCTCCATGGCGCGCATGAACGGCCGGCGCCGCAAAAGCTTCGAAGTCGTCGTCGCTCTTGCCATGCAGATTCCCGAAAAGGAATGGCCAAAACTCGATAAGGTCCGCCGGAAACGTCCCTCCCGCGAGCAACTCGATCGCTCCGAGGACCTCAAAAAAATCCGCGACCGAGTCGCAGCCGAGCTTCAACTCGACTCATCCCTCATCGCTCCTCGAGCCGCCTTGGATGCCACAGCTGCTGATCTTTCCTCGCCCGCTCTCATGAATTGGCAGCGCAGCCTTCTGGGGTTGCCGTCACTGCTCGCACCCGCTTCAGCCTGATTTTCCCGTGTTCCCAACGCCGTGCAAATGCCAGCGCACATTCCTGACATCATAGACCTCGCCCTCGCCGAGGACATCGGGGCGGGGGATATAACTGCAAAATGGTTCACCCTTCCCGGTTCGCAAGCATGTGCGGAAATCGTCGCCCGCGAACCCGCCTGCCTTGCAGGCACTCAAGTCGCAGCGGAAATTTTCCACCGTGTCGACCCCACACTTCAGGTTGAGGTCAAACTGCCAGACGGCACTTCCCTGGAAAAAGGCGATGTCGTCATCAGAGTCGAAGGAACTGCTGCCTCTATCCTCACCGCCGAGCGCACCGCCCTGAATTTCATCCAACGACTCAGCGGTGTTGCCACCATGGCTCGTCGATTTGTCGAAGCTGTTCGCAGGACAAAAGCCGTCATACTCGACACCCGCAAAACCACACCAGGCCTTCGCATGTTGGAAAAAGCCGCTGTCGCCGCAGGCGGCGCCCGCAACCACAGGATCGGCCTCCATGATATGTTCATGGTTAAGGACAATCATCTCGCGGCAGGACTTAATCTCGAAAACCTGCAACACATGATCGCCACTGCACGCGCAGCCAATCCCGGTATCCGCGTCGAACTCGAGGCCGACACACTCGAGCAGGCTAAAGATTTTTTCCGCTTGCAAGGAGTGGATGTCATACTTCTCGACAACATGTCCCACGAAGACATGCGCGAGGCTGTTCGCCTCTGTCCCGAAAAAGTTCAACTCGAAGCAAGCGGAGGCGTGAACCTTCAAACCGTCCGCCAGATCGCCGAAACCGGCGTGCATCTCATCTCCGTCGGTTCCATCACGCACTCCGCCCCAGCCATCGATCTCGCCCTCGACTTCCGCCTCACTCCTCCCCAATAAAAAAAATTCGGCTCAACTCAAATAAATCTTGCAACCACACATCTCCCCGCAGATTATTTGACTTCCCCTTCAGACCCTATCGTCCAGCGGTTAGGACACTGCCCTTTCACGGCGGTAACACGGGTTCGAATCCCGTTAGGGTCGCTTTGCTAAGTCAAAGACTTAGGTCTGATGCCGACAACTGCTGATAAGCTCACTGCGAGCGTCAGTGACTTACAAAAAAGCCATGGTAAATAAATAATACCAGAGTCGGCAACCCCCCCCGTTAGCCCCGTAGTCGCTATTGGGGTTTCACTTCATTTCGAAGTTCTATGCTGGCGCATATGGTATGTGTGCGGTTGGTGGTGGCCCCATATTGCCGTCTCGATTGTATGCGGCTCACAAGGGGAGCCATCAACCGCTACCTACTCTCTTCATGCGAATCGGGTATTAGGGCAGTGACCGAGGTTCTGGCCTTACATCGATTCGATGGGGGAGTTTTCTCCATGTGGTCGTTTTGAGGTTTGCATCGACTTCGCGGCGGCTGGCGTAGTAGTAATTCGATGCACCCATCTCATGATTAAATCATCTGCCTCTTCCACGCGTTCCGGTCCCTGCCCGGCTCACCTGTGGATTTTTTCATCCATAGGAAAAAAAACCATCGTAGCCCTCACCGGTATTTTGCTGGTGCTTTTTGTTATTGGCCACCTGCTCGGCAATCTCACCGTCTTTCTTGGTCCGGATGCCTTGAATGCCTACGCTGAGAAGCTTCACAATCTCGGCCCGATTCTTTGGGTGGTGCGTCTCGGATTGCTGGCCGTGGTGGGTCTGCATATTTATTTCACGATGCTTCTCTGGAAAGAAAACCAGAAGGCGCGTCCCAAAAAATACATCGCCTCCAATCCCATCGGCACGACCGTCTTTGCCCGCACGATGCGTTTGAGCGGGCTCATCGTTCTGGCATTTGTCGTCTTCCATCTCGCCCACTTCACGGCTCGGGTGGTGGATTCTTCGTATCAAACCATGACCACCACACTCGATGGACGCCAAGTCCACAATGTGTATGGGATGGTAGTAAAAGGTTTCAGCAATGTTCCTGTCGTAGCCATCTACTTCGTTGGTCTCTTCCTGCTCACTTTCCACCTGAGTCATGGACTCAGCAGCCTCTTCCAGACTGTGGGAATCACCAATATCCGCATTCGCAAAAACTATGAACTCGTCGGGCGCGCTCTCGCCTGGCTGTTGTTCCTTGGTTATGTCTCGATCCCGATAGCAATCCTCGCCTTCGGACTTGGAAAAGGAGCCGCACAATGACACTCGACCCTAACATTCCCGACGGTCCTCTCGACAAGAAGTGGACCAATTACAAAAACAACGCGAAGCTCGTCAGTCCCGCCAACAAGCGGAAATTCGAGCTCATCATTGTCGGATCCGGCCTCGCCGGTGCTTCGGCAGCGGCAACCCTCGCCGAGCAGGGCTACAAGGTGAAATGCTTCTGCTTCCAGGACAGCCCTCGCCGCGCCCACTCGATCGCCGCGCAAGGTGGCATCAATGCCGCAAAAAATTACCAGAATGACGGTGACAGCGTTTACCGCCTTTTTTACGACACCATCAAGGGCGGTGACTTCCGCTCCCGTGAAGCCAATGTGCATCGCTTGGCTGAAGTCAGTGTAGACATCATCGACCAGTGCGTCGCACAAGGCGTGCCGTTCGCTCGCGAATACGGCGGCTTGCTCGACAACCGCTCTTTCGGCGGTGCCCAAGTGTCGCGCACCTTCTACGCCCGCGGCCAGACCGGCCAGCAGCTTCTCCTCGGAGCCTACTCCGGTCTCAGTCACCAGATCGCCACAGGCGCGGTGAAAATGTTTCCCCGCACGGAAATGCTCGACCTCGTATTGGTTGATGGCCACGCGAAGGGCATCATCGTCCGCGATCTAAATACGGGCGAAATCACGAGCCACTCGGCAGATGCCGTCCTGCTCTGCACCGGCGGCTACGGCAATGTTTTCTACCTTTCGACAAACGCCCGAGGCAGCAATGTCACAGCCAGCTTCCGCGCGCACAAGCGAGGCGCGTTGTTCGCCAACCCCTGCTTCACGCAGATTCACCCGACCTGCATCCCTGTGAGTGGCGATTACCAATCCAAGCTCACGCTCATGAGCGAGTCGCTCCGCAACGACGGTCGCATCTGGGTTCCCAAGCGCAAGGAGGATTGTGGGAAAGAACCTTCATCCATCCCCGAGGCGGACCGCGATTATTTCCTCGAGCGCAAATACCCGAGCTACGGCAACCTCGCCCCTCGCGACATTTCGTCCCGTTCGGCCAAGGAAGCCTGCGACGAGGGCAGGGGAGTCGGCCCAGGCGGACTCGGCGTCTATCTTGATTTCGCCGATGCCATCAAGCGCCTTGGCCAAAAAACTATCGAGGAACGCTACGGCAACCTCTTTGAGATGTATCGAAACATCACTGGCGAGAACGCCTACGAACGCCCGATGCGCATCTACCCCGCAGTCCACTACACGATGGGCGGTCTTTGGGTGGACTACAACCTCATGAGCAACATCCCCGGTCTACATGTGCTCGGGGAGGCGAACTTCTCGGATCACGGCGCAAACCGCCTCGGAGCCAGCGCCCTCATGCAAGGCCTCGCCGATGGTTATTTCGTGATTCCCTACACTCTCGGCAACTACCTCACCACCCAGTTCGGCAAGAAAGTCGATACCAACCACCCGGCCTTCGAGCAGGCTCTCAAAGAAACCAAGGCCCATGTGCAGCGCCTCATCGACATCAAAGGCACGCGCCCAGTGGATAGCTTCCATCGCGAGTTAGGCCTCATCATTTGGGACTACTGTGGCATGGCCCGCTCGGCAGAGGGTCTCACCGAGGCGATTGGAAAAGTTCAAAAACTCCGCAAGGAGTTCTGGAGTGACCTCAAGCTCATTGGCGGAGCCGATGGTATCAATATGGAACTCGAGCGCGCCGGTCGCGTTGCCGATTTCCTGGAGTTCGGCGAACTCATGTGTCTCGACGCCCTCACGCGCGATGAATCCTGCGGTGGTCACTTCCGCACCGAGCACCAATCGCCCGACGGCGAGGCACTCCGCAATGACGAGCAATTCTCCTTCGTTTCCGCCTGGAAATACGAGGGCGAGGGAAACACCTCCACGCTCGTCAAAGAACCCCTCGTTTACGAACAGGTCAAACCTTCCACACGCAGCTACAAATAATCCGCAACCATGAAATTTCACCTCAAAGTCTGGCGGCAGAAAGATTCCAACTCCGAAGGAACCCTCGAGGATTACACGGCTGAAAACATTCCAGCTAACGCCTCGTTCCTCGAGATGCTCGACATCGTTAACAACAGCCTCACTGGAAAAAATACCCCTCCCATCCAGTTCGAATCCGACTGCCGGGAAGGCATCTGCGGCACTTGCTCGCTCACGATCAACGGCGTCCCTCATGGTCCAGGCCGTGGCACGACCTGCCAGCTCTACATGCGCAATTTCCGCGATGGTGACACCATCACCATCGAGCCTTTCCGCGCCGACGCATTCCCCGTTCGGCGCGATGTGGTGGTGGACCGCTCCGCCTTCGACCGCATCATCCAGGCCGGTGGCTACATCAGCGAGCGCGGCGGGTCCGCGCCGGATGCCAACTCCGTTCCCATTTCAAAAACCATCGCCGACAAAGCGATGGATGCCGCCGCCTGCATCGGTTGCGGCGCCTGTGCTGCAGCCTGCCCGAACGGCTCCGCAATGCTCTTCGTGAGCGCCAAGGTTACCCACCTCGGACTCCTGCCCCAAGGCAAGCCCGAAGCCGACCGCCGAGTCCTCGGCATGGTTCGCCAAATGGACAAGGAAGGCTTCGGCAACTGCTCAAACTACTACGCCTGCGAAGCCGTGTGCCCCGCCGGCGTCCCCGCCGCCTTCATCGGCCGCATGAACCGCGAGTTCACTGCTGCATCCCTCAAGGAAATGGCCGGCATGACCGTGTAAGACCAAGATCATCTTGCTTTGAGACTTTGAAATTTGGTGCTCCGCACCGCTACCTCCCATAACTTCTGGGTCGGTTTTCGGGGAGCGCTCCAGCGGAGTCAGGGTTCATGGACCTTACAAGACCAGATACAAGTGGGGATATTTGTATGAGGCCTTGGAGGTCGCCGGCAGGCACTCGGTGGGGCTGCTCTTCACGCCAATAATCAGCCAGGATGTTCATGCGGTATTTTTGAAGCAAATTGCTGAAAGTGATCCCCAATCAGTGTATGTGGTGATCATCGATCAAGCGGGATTCCAAATGAAAGATTAGGATGTGCGCATTCCACTCAGTAGTCGAGTTTTGCCGCTACCGCCGTATTGTCCAGAGCTCAATCCTGCCGAATGGTTCGGTCGAGTGGTCAAGGCACCAACTGTGAACCGGATTTATGAGAGTCTAGAGCGCCTGGAGAACCATTTGATTGCGGTCGCCAGAGTCTTAGCGCGCCCGAGCAAGTGGCGTCCTTGATTCACAAATAGATGAGGACTCAAGTAAACGCTATCGCCACGACCTAACGTCTATTATCTAATAGGCATTGGTATTAGAGGGTTGAGTTTTTCAGGGTCTACTCGGGTGCCAGCGATAGGGGTGTTTTTCCTGAAAAATTGTTTTGAGCTCAAAGCGCGTTTTCTTTGCAATTCTTCGAGCAAAAATAGGACAAATTATGTTCTCAAACTGACAGATTGTGCCGCTTCCGAAAAAACACAAACGGCCGCAGAGTTAGGTTTAATGCGGTTTCCCTTGGGGGATGGCTACTCAAAAAAGTGGCTCCTGAGGTAGGACTCGAACCTACGACCAATCGGTTAACAGCCGACCGCTCTACCACTGAGCTACTCAGGATCGAAAAGAAACGAAAGTAGAACTTGGGCGAGTTCTTTTGACAAGGGGAAAATCTGAAAAAAATGAAGTCTCACTTCACCAGTGAGGTTCCCCATGCGATTGCGAGTGCAAAGCCAAAGCAGTAGGGGACGACTCCCAGTGAGAGGCTGAGAAATGTTTTCAGCGGACGCTCACCTACGGCGAGTGCTAATATGCATCCGGTCTGGGGACCGATGGTCAGCGGTGCGAGCAAGCCGAGTCCGATGAGACCGAAGCGGGACCAGGCCTTCCAAATCCACTTGTCCGGATCACGCTCGAGGGGGATGTGGAGTTTTCTTGCTACCCAGCTTCTCGCTGGTGTCCCGAGGAGGAGCATCACAGCGGCTCCTGCCGTGTAGCCGAGCCATGCAGTGAAAGCGGCGAGCCATATAGGGAGACCGGCTGCAACGCCACCGGGGACGGCTCCGACAAAGTAGAAGAAACCGAGCGTGAATGCTGCCGTGAGGCCTCCCGAATATACCATCATTTGTCTCAACTCTCGGCCTTGAGCGGTATGGTTTCAAGTAGGGAGGACAACTCGGATGGTTTTGTGAAGAGGTAATCAGGACCGGCTTCGGTTAGTGCCGGGGTGCTGTTGTAGCCCCAGGTCACAGCGGCGATGTGCACGCCGGTTTCCTGGGCGGCTTCGATGTCGCGAAGTTCGTCGCCGACGAAAAAAATCTCCCGCGGCTTGAGTTGAAATTCCCGCATGAGGCGGCGAAGCACGCTGCCTTTCCCGAGAAGCTTGGATGAGCTTTTGATGAAGTCGAAAATCTCGAGATCGTGGTTTTTCAAAAAGGCTCTGACATTCGCTTCGGAGTTGGATGTGAGAATACCGAGCCGATATCCCATGGCGTGGAGTTTTCGAACGAGTTTAGGCATCTCGGGAAGTGGAATGATCGAATCGATGCGTTTGCCGATCTCTTCGGTGCCGCGCTTAGAAATCCGTGCCAGCTTCATGCGGGGAATGCCGAGATGTTTCATGAGCCCACGCGTGGAGAGGTCGCGGGCCAGGGAGACCTCCTCGGGGGGGAGTGGACGGAAGTGAAACTCCACGGCCAGAATATTTAGAATTTCGATTCCAGCTGAAAAGGTGTCTGCCAGTGTGCCATCGAAGTCGAACAGCACATAGCGCGGAGGATTTTGCAAATGCCCAGCAGGACCGACGCGGCGGCGTCCGCCCCTCAGGACGAAACGCGCCAACCGCCTGACCCGTGAGCGTTTTTTCATGCAGTCGCTTCTTCCGGCAGCACCATGGTTCCTTTGAATTTTGCTTCTTCGGGTTCGAGGCCGAAGTTGGCGTCAACGAGTTCCTGAATGCGGCTGACCTCTTCGTCGCCCAGCGGGATCTGATCAGGGGCCGAGGAAAATTCGGCGATCTGCTCCTCGTCGTAGATGTTCGGCAGCACGCAAGCTGTGCGCTGGTCGCGGAGGAGCCACTGAATGGCGGCTTGGCCGAGCGTGCGTCCGTCGTGCTCGAGGAAGCGGAGTTGCTCGACCTTTCTCACGCCATTGATGAGCCAAGTGCGCGGACGGTGGCGGCGGTGGTCGTTCTCGGCAAAAACCGTGTCCTCTGTGTATTTGCCCTCGAGCATTCCAGAAGAGTGGGGGACGCGGATGAGGAACATCGTATTGGCGTCTGCGGCCTCGGCAGCATTCTGAATCGTGTGGCCGGGCTCTTGCTCGAGGAGATTGTAAATGTGCTGCACGACGGCCGGCTTGCGGCGGCGAATGGCCAGCACGCCTTCAGCCATCCAGCCGATGGCAGGTCCAAGTGCCACACCGTAGAAACCGATTTTTCCTTCTGCGCGGAGGGCTTCCATCGTCGCCCAGATGGCATCGTCCTCGACCTGCTCCATGCGGATGTTGTGGAGTTGCATGATGTCGATGCGCTCGGCACCGAGGCGCTTGAGGGCCGCATCTGTCGCTGCACGTAGATTGGCGGGCGAGAAGTCCTGGGGAATCTCGCGCTGACCGCGGCGTCCATCGCCATGGTTTACAAAATCGTAGCCGATCTTCGTGGCGATCACGATGTCATCGAGTCGGCCTGCGAAGGCTTTTGCGATGAGGTCCTCGCTGCGGCCGTTGCCGTAGGTGTCGGCGGCATCGAAGAGCGTGACGCCTTTGTCTCTCGCTGAGTGCATGAGGCGCACGGCCTGCTCGTCCGAGTAGTCGCCCCACCATCCGGTCGAGAGCGTCCAGAGACCAAAACCCACCTCGCTGACCTTGAGGTCCGAGCCGCAGAATTGACGATATTTCATACGCTCTGAAACGTAGTTAACCGGTGGTGGAATGGCGAATCTTTCGTTTGGGGCTTAGCCGCTGCGAGAGAATCTGCTTTTCGTCGGCAGATAGGCGGCTAGATTTTCACGCCTTATGCAAACAACCCTGATTCTTCTGAAACCCGACGCCATTACTGGGCACAAGGCTGGCGAGGTCTTGAAGCGCTTTGAGGACGCCGGCTTCCAGATTCGCGGATGCAAAATGTTCCGTGCCGATGCGAGCCTCCTGCGCGAGCACTATGCTCACATCGCCACGAAGCCATTCTTCCCCGAAGTGGAGGCCTTCATGGGAGCCACGCCTCTCATCGCTGTCGCTCTTGCTGCAGACAATGCTGTCGATCGTGTGCGCGAGCTTCTCGGGCCAACCGACTCTACGAAAGCCGCCAAGGGCACGATCCGTGGCGACTTTGGAACGACCATGATGAAAAACATCGCCCATGCCTCGGACAGCGCCGAAAGCGCAGCTGTCGAGCTGAATCGTTTTTTCAAAGACGGCGAGCTTTTTGACTACTCGATGACCCTCTCGATCTGAGAAAACTCCTTCGAGAAATCTTTTAAAATGCCAGCGTGTGAACGCTGGCATTTTTTGTGTCTCAATCTTTTCTCGGAACGACTGAGAATTCCTGCCGCAGCTTGGCGATGTGACCTGAGGGGAGGTGCCCCCTCCATTGGCTGCAGGGGTAGATGACGCTATTCCGCCCGACGAGCGACCCGGGGCTGAGAACGCTGTTGCAACCGATCTCGGCATGGTCGCCGATGAGGGCGCCGAATTTGCGGAGGCCAGTGGAGACAGGGCCCTCGGCTGTGAGGATGGTCACGGGCGCCTTGTCGAGGCGCACATTCGAAAGAATGACGCCAGCGCCGAGGTGGGCCTCGTAGCCGAGAATCGAGTCGCCGACATAGTTAAAGTGCGGGATCTGAGCCTTGTCGAAAACGAGGCAGTTTTTAAATTCCGAGGAATTCCCGGCTACGACTCCATCGCCGAGGATCACGTTTTCCCGGATGTAGCACCCATTCCGAATTTCGCAGTTCTCGCCGATCCATGCTGGACCTTTGATCATGGCCCCTTGTTCGATGACCGTTCCTTTGCCGACAAATACAGCGCCGCTCACGAACGGCTTGCCGATGAGGCGGCCGTATAGACCGGGTTTCATGCGGAACTGGAGATAAGTCGCGATCTTTGGCAGCACATCCCAGATATGCTCGGTGTTCTCAAAAAGGGCCTGGTGCTCGCAGTGGCTGAGATCAAAAAATTCGTCGATGGAAAACATGGTGTGTTGGATTTTGTGACAGAATGAAAATGCTCGTTAAAAAAGCTCTGTGCTCGCCGTGTCTCTGTGGTCAATAACTCTTAACCTCCTCCGCGCGGCGTCGGAGTGAGTTTTTGGCCTTCCTTGGTGTCTTTCACGATCCATCCTGCGGCGAGGATTTCGTCGCGGAGTGTGTCGCTGAGTTTCCATTCCTTCGCGGCGCGGGCTTCGGCGCGACGGGCGAGGAGTTCGCTAACAGCAGTAGGAATGGACTCGGCTTCGGCTTCAAAGCCGAGAACCGAATTCACACCCTCGAGCCATTTCAAAAGGCTCATGGCATGAGCAGTTGAAACTGTGCCTTCGTCCATCCGGCGGTTGGTCATGCGGATCATGTCAAAAACTGCGGCCAGCGCGGCCGAGATGTTCAGGTCGTCATCCAACGCCTCGCCGAAGGCATCGCCCGTTTCCATGTGGTTTTCGCCTGAGGCGCCCTTTGTGAGTTCTTGCAGGCGCGTCGCCCATTCATCCAGGCGTTGCAGGGCGCTGCGTGCCGCAGCAAGTCCCTCGAAGGTGAAGTTGAGCGGTTCGCGGTATTTGACAGAAATGAGTGCGTAGCGCACCTCGCGTCCGCTCCAGCCTTTTTCCATGAGGTCGCGCAGGGTGAAGAAATTTCCCGAGCTCTTGGCCATTTTAGATCCCTCGACCTGCAGGTGGCGGCAGTGCATCCAAAGGCGCACAAATTTTTTTCCTGTCACGCACTCGCTCTGCGCGATTTCGGCCTCGTGGTGAGGGAAAATGTTGTCTTCACCGCCGCAGTGGATGTCGAGTTCGGGCCCGAGGATGCCTGTGGCCATGGCGCTGCACTCGATGTGCCAACCCGGCCGCCCGCGTCCCCATGGGCTTTCCCAGCCCACATCGCCATCCGCTTCATCCCATGCCTTCCAGAGTGCGAAGTCGCCGACATTTTCCTTTTCGTATTCGTCATTGCGGACCCGAACCCCGTCGCGGAGTTCTTCCAGATCGAAGTGTGCGAGCTTGCCGTAGTCGGCGAACGAGCGAATGCGGAAATACACGGAGCCATCCTCAGCGCGGTAGGCGTGGCCTTTTTCGATGAGCGTCGAGATCATCTCGACCATCCGAGTGATGTGCTCAGGTTCCGTGGCCTCGGGAAAATGATCCGCCCGTTTGATGCGAAGCGTGTCGAGATCCTCAAAGAATGCCTTCTTGAACGGCGCTGTGAAGTCAGCCAGCGCCATGCCACAAGCCCGGCAACCCCGGATCGTCTTGTCATCCACATCGGTGAGATTCATCACGCGCTCGACTTTCAGCCCGCGATACTCGAGATGCCTCTGCAGCAAGTCCTCAAAAACGTAGGCGCGGAAATTTCCGATGTGGGCAAAATTATAAACAGTCGGCCCGCAGGTGTAGAGACGCACCTTTCCCGCCTCGCGCGGCAGGAAGTTCTCGAGCTGACGGGTCAGCGTATTGAAAAAACGAAGTGGCATGGATCGCGAAGTAAAGGCGGAATGGGTTATAAAATCAATTTCTGCCTGCGGATTTCCCGCCTACCAGCACCTCACGCACACAATCGGCAACTTTTTCGGGATTGAGATGCCGGCGCCATTCGCCTTTTAGAAGATCTCCGGGAGGGAGAAGCCATTTCTGGCGGCCGTTTTTTGAGTAAGGTGCGTAGACTCCGGGATGTTGGCCGGCGGAGATGATGACAGCCGGGGTATCGAGTGCGCACGCCATGTGCGCGGCGGCGGTATCCACCGTCAGGACGAGGCGGGCTTCGGCGATGGATTGCAGGAAATCTGGCAGCGGCACGGGTGGGGTGAGGTGGACGTTGGTGATGCAGGCGGATTGAAGAGTGCGAGCAAAGTCTTGGAGACGGTCTGCTTGACTTGGCCCGGCGGCCAAGTGGAGAGGTGCGTCTCCACGCTCATGGTCAAGGAGTTTTAAAGCCTCAGCCCAGGCCTCGGCGGGGTAATCCTTGGATTTCGTCGAGCTGAATGGGCACAGTAGCCAGTGGTTTTTTGCAGAAACCTCGCGGCGGGGGGTGAGCGTGGGAAGGATTTCTTCGTTGGAAACCTTGCGTTGGAGGACTTCCTCGGCAACGAGGCGGTTTGCTTCAAGATCGGTGGGGAGTTGTCCTAGCGCAGGGTAGGGAATGAGGGTTGGTTTGAAGACGGAGCGGACGAAATTCTCGACGGCGGGCCGCCGCATGCGAGGGGTGCTCAGAAGGAGGTTCTCGCATGCGATACGACGTCTGGCTCGAGGGAGATAGAATGTGATCGTGTGTAGATAGGCGCGCATGCTGCGTAAGCATACGGCGGCATCAGCGCGCAGGGTCATCAGGCGCAGCCAGACGGGCAGACAGTTGATCACATTAACCGTAGCCAGGTTCAGCAGACGCCGCTTTTCCCTGAGGCGGAGCGGGATGACCTCGGCCTCTGGAAATTGTGCTCTTGCCAGCGGAGCGACATCTGCCCTCACGGCAATGACAAGATTTTTTTCACTCAATCCCCGAGCCATGAGGCGAATGCATCCTGTTGCGAGGATGAAGTCGCCTATGGCGTCGGGTTTGAGAATGAAAACGCGCAAGCGCGGTCAGACCGTGTAGGTCGTGGAGGCGGTGGTGCCGCCTTGGCCGGTCCAGTTCGTATGGAAGAACTCGCCACGGGGTTTGTCCACACGCTCGTAGGTGTGGGCACCAAAGTAGTCGCGTTGGGCTTGGAGCAGGTTCGCTGGCAGAACCGCGGAGCGGTAACTGTCGAAGAACGAGAGGGCTGTGCTGAAAGCGGGAACTGGGATTCCACGCTTGGCCGCGATCGCCACCACATTGCGCCAAGCTTTCTGGTTTTTCTTCATTTCGCCTTTGAAAAAGTCGTCGAAGAGCAGGTTCGCGAGCTTGGGTTTTTTATCGAAGGCATCTTTGATCTTGCCTAGGAAGCAGGAGCGGATGATGCAACCTCCCCGCCACATGAGGGCGATGCCGCCCCAGTTGAGCTTCCAACCGTATTCGGCAGCTGCGGCGCGCATGAGCATGTAGCCTTGGGCGTAGCTGATAATTTTTGAAGCGTAAAGGGCCTGGCGGACTTCGTTTATGAGCTTGGCGCGTCTCTTGGCATTACGCGCGGCTGGAATGGATGGGTTCGGGCCCTTGAGTTTGCGGGCGGCTTTCACGCGTTCTTCCTTGAGGGCGGATACACAACGAGCGTAAACCGCTTCTGCCATGAGGGTAATCGGAACTCCCATTTCCAGCGAGTTGATGACCGTCCACTTTCCTGTGCCTTTTTGGCCAGCCGTGTCGAGGATTTTGCTCAAGAGCGGTGTGCCGTCGGTATCTTTTTTAGCAAAAATGTCGCGGCTGATTTCCACGAGGTAGCTGTCGAGTTCGCCCTTGTTCCATTCGGCAAAAACATCGTGCAGTTCCTGCTCGTTCAGGCCTAGTCCGTTTTTCAGGATATTGTAGGCTTCGCAAATCAGCTGCATATCTCCGTATTCGATGCCATTATGAACCATTTTTACGTAATGGCCCGCACCCTCTTCGCCGACCCAATCGCAGCATGGTGAACCATCTTCGACCTTGGCGGAAATGGATTGGAAAATGTCTTTCACATGAGGCCATGCGGCAGGCGATCCGCCGGGCATGATGCTTGGTCCACGGCGAGCGCCTTCTTCTCCACCCGATACGCCCGTTCCAATGAAAAGCAAACCCTTGGCTTCGAGTTCGCGCTGGCGGCGGTTTGTGTCATTGTAGAGCGAGTTTCCACCGTCGATGATGATGTCACCGGGTTCCAGATGAGGGGTGATTTGAGCAGTAAAGTCATCCACCGGCTGGCCGGCCTTTACGAGCATCATGACGCGGCGTGGGCGCTTGAGTTTGGAAACCAGTTCCTGAATTGAGTGGGCTCCTTGCACTTTTGTGCCTTTTGCCTCATTTGCCAAAAAATCGTCCACTTTCGATGTGGTGCGGTTGTAAACGACGACCGTGTAGCCGTGGTCGTTCATGTTGAGGACGAGGTTCTGGCCCATTACGGCCAATCCGATGAGACCGATGTCCCCTTCTGGTGTAGTGTTTTCCATTATGTGTTTTTTTATGATTTGGTTGGCGTATGCAAGATGCAGTCCTATGCCAATCGTGCGAACATGTTAAAAATCCGCCGAAATGTTAAGAAAAAAATTAGCGAGTATCGTGCTGGAAGGATGCGTCGCAACCGGGATGGTAGGAAATAGGAATAACAAAGCTGCAGTCAAAAAAAGACCATACGCAAAACTTAAATATCTATTATTTATTAATTTCTGCGATCGTCTTTGCCAGAACCTCGCCTGCGATTTCCTCGACCGAACGTGAAGCGTCGATGAGGTGCACGCGCTTGGGATTTTCTTTGGCAACTTTCAAGTAACCTCGGCGCACATCCTCAAAAAATTCCGGCGACTCGCGTTCGATGCGGTCGGGTTTCCGATTGGCGGCCTGCATACGGGAAATCGAGGTTCTGTGGTCTAGGTCAAGAAGGAAGGTGATATCCGGCAGGCAGGCCCCGACCGCGAAGGCGTTGATGCGGGCAGTGTCATCCGCCGGAATGCGGCGGGCCACACCTTGATAGACGGTGGTGGAATCCAGGAAGCGGTCGCAGATGACCACGTGTCCGAGCGCCAGCGCGGGAAGGATTTTTTCCCGCACCAACTGTGCGCGACTGGCTGCAAAGAGAAGCAACTCGGCCTCGGGGGTCAGTGCCTCGCCTTCAGGGGCATGTTGTAAGAGGTGTCGAATCGCCTCGCCGGCAGCTGTGCCCCCAGGTTCGCGAAACAGGAGGGGATCGAATCCCAAGGAGCGGAGCTTGTCGGCCAAGAGGTTAATCTGAGTGGATTTCCCGCACGCCTCGGAGCCTTCGAATGTGATGAAGAGACCTTTTTTCGACATTTTGTTGAGAAGTCCTTTGATATTCGGGGAGATTCATTTTAGCAAAGCTCGAATGAATTACTGGCTCGTTAAACAGGAACCCACAGCCTACGCGTGGGAGGATTTCGTGAAGGATGGCAAAACGGCCTGGACCGGGGTGAGGAATTTCCAAGCCAGAAACCACCTCCGCACCATGGCGCTGGGCGATCATGTCCTCTATTATCACAGCGTGACTGGAAAATGTGTCGTAGGTATTGCCGAGGTTGTTCGGGCAGCCTATCCCGACTCCACAGCTTCTGAGGGCGACTGGTCGTGTGTGGATTTGAAGCCACTCGTCGCCTTGAAGAATCCTGTCTCCCTTGAGGAAATCAAAGCCGAGCCCTCGCTGGCTGAGATCGGACTTTTGCGTCAATCGCGGCTCAGCGTGATGCCACTCACAAAGGCAGCATTTGAAAAAATCGTGCAGATTTCAAAAAAGTAAACTGCCAGTCTGCCATCACTGAAATTTTTCCTATGTCATCACTCCACTTCGCCGTTGCCTCGACATTTTCACCACGCTTTCGGGCAGTCCTGGCCGAAGCCGATCGCGCGGCGAGGATGTTTGGCGCCCGCCTGAGCGTGCTCCATGCTGGGGAGCGCACGCAGGAAAAAGCGGCCAGCTTTCAAGAGGCCTTTGCAGACTTGGGTCGGGAAAATGTGGAGATTTACTGGTGCGAGGGTGGGTCTCCAGCGGAGGTATTGGTCACAGCCGCAGCGAATGAAAAATTCGACCTCTTCATCGCTGGCACGATTGCCCGTCCGAATGACCCGCGCAACTTCACCGGCACCATCGTGAGAGAGCTTTTTTCGCGGACGCCGTGCGACCTTCTTCTCATCCCGGATCCTAAAGAGCAGGCTCCTGCCGAGCTAAACGCCTGTCTGCTTGTCGAGGCCCACTCGCCGCGCTGGCGGGCCGCCAAGGAAACGTTGAAGACTCTCAAGCCGTCCAAAATTTCGATCCTCGCCGCCGACAGCCCCTTCGCACTGGCGCGCCGCTCGCTCCTCGGAGCCGAGACGGAGGAAGGCACGCTCGAGGATATTTGCGAGGAACTCAGCGAGATCACTCCCGCCGTGGATCTGCTCCGCATCCGATCCAATACCGGTTTTATGATTTGCGAGGTGGTTCAGGAAACGGGTCCGGATTTTCTCTTTGTGGAATCGGGGTGGAAGGCGGGTCATCGCATCCTGCCGCCGTATCTTGGCTGGCTCGAACAGGTCATTCCCAGCAGGCTTTTTCTTTTTGGAAAACCTCCTAGCAGCGCGATGGAGGAAGGCGCCATCGTCCTGCTTTAAGGCAGTTTCAAACCCGTATGGGAAATGCCCAAGCCTCATTGGTTCTTGCCTCTTGGAGTTTCGAGCCCGTTCCCGCGATCGGTTTGATCCTCGCGGCATTTCAGTATTGGCGCGGATGGCGCAAGGTCCGTCGACTGGCTCCCGAGCGTTTTTCGGAGTGGAGGCTCGCTTCATTTCTGGGAGGCTTGAACGTCATCTACATCGCATTGGCATCGCCCCTCGATGCCTTCGCCTCGTGGTTGCTCAGCGTGCACATGGTGCAGCACCTCCTTCTGACTATGGTGGCGCCACCTTTGATCCTTCATGGAGCTCCTTTTTTGCCTATGCTTTCGGGACTGCCCCGTGGATTTGTGCGCTCGAGTTTAGGGCCTTTTCTCAACGAACCCCGACTCAAAAAAATTGGCGCCCTCCTTGTCCATCCCTTCTTTGCGGGTCCGCTTTTCATGCTTTCGAATGTGCTTTGGCACATGCCTGCCTTCTACGAGCTCGCCTTAAACTCGCCGGCTTGGCACCAAATTGAACACCTGTGTTTTCTGACGACGGCACTTCTTTTCTGGTGGCCTGTCGTGCAACCATGGCCTTCGCGCCCCGCTGTGCCGCGTTGGGTTCTCATTCCTTACTTGCTGGTTGTTGACCTGCAAAATACAGCGCTTTCAGGTTTTTTCACATTCTACGGTCGTGTCCTCTATCCGACTTACGCCGCTGCGCCCCGCTTCACCGGCCTTTCTGCGATTGATGACCAAACCTTCGCTGGAACGATCATGTGGGTGCCCGGTTCTGTGGCCTTTCTGCTGCCTGCAGCTGTGATCGCCATCAAATACCTGTCTGGATCCAATCTTGTCAGTCGGCGTCCGAAGGTAAAAATAAAGCCGCAGCCCCTCGAGCCGCGCAGGCCGTTCGATCTCCTGCGCGTGCCACTGATCGGCGCGCTTCTTGGATCGAAGCATTTCCGGGTATCCATGCAGGCTTTGCTTTTTGGCTTGGCTATCCTTGTGGTGATTGACGGCCTTCTCGGTCCACAGGTCGGGGCGATGAATCTCGCTGGGGTGCTGCCGTGGACACACTGGCGAGGCTTGAGTGTTCTTGCTTTGCTGGTAGCGGGTAATCTTTTTTGCATGGCCTGTCCGTTCACCTTTGCGAGGGATCTCGGACGCAGGATTCTTCCCGCAACGAACCGCTGGCCGCGATTCCTGCGCTCCAAGTGGCTCGCCATCTCCTTGCTGGTTCTTTTTTTCTGGGCCTACGAGTTTTTTGACCTCTGGGAAACCCCGTGGTGGACGGCTTTGATTATCATTTTTTACTTCGCCGCCGCCGTGCTTGTGGACGGCTTCTTCAAAGGTGCGAGCTTCTGCAAACATGTTTGCCCAATCGGCCAGTTCCACTTTGTTTCTTCTCTCGTTTCCCCGTTGGAAGTCCGAGTCCGGGATTCCAGCGTCTGCGCCACTTGCCGCACCCACGATTGCCTGCGCGGAAACGAGTCTCAGCGCGGTTGCGAACTCCATCTCTTCCAGCCCGCCAAGTCGGGAAACATGGACTGCACCTTCTGCCTCGATTGCGTGAAATCCTGCCCGTCCGATAATGTCGGCATCCTCGCCGTCTCTCCCGGGAGTGACCTTCTGCATGTGGGCAAACGCTCTGCCGTCGGCGACTATTCCCGCCGCCCTGATCTCGCCGCCTTGGTCCTCGTGCTCACCTTCGCTGCCTTTGCCAATGCCGCTGGCATGACCGCCCCGGCTCTGGAGTTGGAGAAAAAACTCAGTCCCGCAAGCGGTCTCGTTTTCTTGGCATTCGTCCTCTTGCTACCATTCTTCCTCGCCTCCGCCTGCACGTGGTTGAGCCTGAAGTGCGGCGCAGGCGCCATCCGTTGGCGCGAGCACCTCTGCGGCATGGCGGTCCTTTTCGCCCCGCTGGGAGTCTCCATGTGGGCCGCGCATTTTCTCTTCCATCTCGTTACCGCCGCCCTCACACCCTGGCCTGTCCTCCAACGCCTCGCCAAGGATGCCGGTATTTCCTCATCCCTTCCGAATTGGAATATCGCCACTCTCGGCTTCGCCGAACTCCCCGCACTCGAAATCCTCCTCCTTAACGCTGGTTGCCTTTTCACCCTCTGGCTCCTCTGGAAAAAAACACTCGCCGCATCCCCTAAACACCCTCTTCTAGCCTTCCTGCCGTGGGCCGTTCTCGCTTGTTCACTTTACGCTTTCGGCATTTGGATCATTTTCCAACCGATGGAAATGCGCGGCACCCTCCAATTCGCTCTGCCGGGATAAACTGACCAGGCCAACTTCCCTCTAAAAAATTTGCAACAGCCGTCTGTTCAATCTGGCAAAAGTCAAAATCTAGATATCTCATCTCGTCCGCGAATTCTTTCGCACCCCCAAACGGCCCCGCTCCGCTTGTATTTATCGACCTTTCCAGTTGAGAGGAAGGGAAGTCAGGTCAGGATTTGGACAAGTTTTGTTCCCGCACTATCCATTCGCGAATCGGCGTATTGTTGAGGAGGTGTTCTTCGATGATCCGGCGGCACTTTTCCGGGTTCACCTCGCCATACCAGATGCCTTCTGGATAGATGACCATCCATGGCCCATTGCAGCAAATTCGGAAACATGCGGCCTTGGTTCGCAAGACGGGGATACCAAGCTCTTTGATGCGATCCTTCAAAAGCTCCCATGTCTCAAGACCATGGATTTCGGCGCAGCAATCCGGTCCCACGCAAAGAAAAACGTGCCTCTGCGCGGTTTCGATGCCCATTTTTGAAAAACCGGCATCGGTTGGATTCATCTGGTAGGGTCTAGGCTGGAGCTGCGGCCGGGAGGCCTCCGGATGGAAACTCCGGTTTGATGGGCGCCTGCGGCTCGTGTGCGGAGTCGGATGGTGGTGGCGGCAGGGGTGGGGGTGCGACCTCCACGATTGGCGGGTTCTGTATGTTCCCGTGATCGAGGATTTCCTTCACATGCGATGCGTCCAGGGTCTCGTATTCAAGTAGAGCCTTGGCCAGTGTCTCGACGGCCTGGCGGCGTTGTTCGAGAAGCACGCGGGCCCTTTCATAAGCCTCGTCGATGATACGCTTCACCTCGGTGTCGATTTGCTGCGCAGTGTGCTCGCTGTATTCCCGTGGGCGGGAAATGTCGCGGGCTAGGAAGACATGTTCGCCACCCTCGGCGAAGCTGATCATTCCGAGCGAACTCATGCCCCATTCGCAGACCATCTTACGGGCAAGACTGGTGGCTTGACGGATATCGCCTGACGCGCCGTTTGAGATGTCATTGGTGAACATTTCCTCGGCGATGCGTCCACCCATCGTAACCACGAGGAGGTCGAGGGCTTCTTTTTGTTGGGTTGAATACTTGTCGCCCTCGGGAAGATACATGGTTGCTCCGAGATAGGGGCCACGCGGAATAATTGTCACCTTGTGGAGCGGGCTGGTGTGCTCAAGGAGGACATTCAGTATGGCATGTCCAGCCTCGTGCCATGCAGTTGAGGTTTTTTCCCGTTCGCTCATTGCCATGCTGCGGCGTTCCTTGCCCCAGCGGACCTTGTCGCGGGCTTCTTCGAGTTCGCGCATTGTTACAGCCTTGAGACTTTTTCTCGCGGCTAGGAGTGCGGCTTCGTTGAGGACATTTGCTAGTTCTGCACCGGAGTATCCGGGCGTGCCACGGGCGAGCACGGCGAGGGTTACCCCTTCGGCGATTTTTACCTTTTTGGCATGCACTTTGAGGATTTCTTCGCGGCCTTTCACATCGGGCAACGCTACGGTGACTTGGCGGTCAAAACGGCCTGGACGAAGGAGCGCGGGGTCGAGGACATCCGGGCGGTTTGTTGCGGCAATAATGATGACGCCTTCTTGGGTATCGAAACCGTCCATTTCCACGAGGAGCTGGTTGAGTGTTTGCTCACGCTCGTCGTGTCCACCGCCCATGCCGTGTCCGCGATGGCGTCCCACGGCGTCGATTTCATCAATGAACATCAGGCAGGGTGCGGATTTTTTTCCCTGCTCAAACATGTCGCGAACGCGTGAGGCGCCGACACCGACAAACATTTCCACAAAGTCCGAACCGCTGATCGAGAAGAAGGGCACATCCGCCTCGCCAGCGATGGCTCGCGCAAGAAGCGTTTTGCCGGTTCCTGGGGAGCCTACCATAAGGATGCCCTTGGGAATGCGACCGCCGAGTTTTTGGAACTTCTTGGGATCCTTCAAAAATTCCACCAGTTCTTGAACCTCATCCTTCGCCTCTTCCACGCCGGCGACATCTTTGAATGTGATACGGTTTTTATCCTTCGAGAGCATGCGAGCCTTGGACTTGCCAAAGTTCAAGGCTCCTTTGCCGGCCATCTTGATCTGCGAGCGGAAGAAAAAATAAAGGATGACTAAGAAAAAAACGATCGGCAGAAAGCTTACGATAGCAGATGCGAGAAGATCCGACTTCGGAGTGATCGCTGGGGTGATCCCTGCCTCGCTGAGGGTCTGCTCGATTTCCGAGCCATTGAATTGCGTGAAGATCGGAGTGTGGAAGGCCATGGGAACTTCTTCGCCTGTTGTTGGTGAGGGGAGTTTGAATTTGCCCTCGAAATACTGGGTGTTGCGGCCCTCCTCCACGACGAGCTGGAGTGGCGACTCGGGTGTCACCACGAGTTTCCCTTGTTTCACGAGCTGGATAAAGCGCGGGTATTGGATTTGCTGAATCTGAGAGAGATTGTTCCCACGGAATAAAAACGCTCCGCCGATGAGTGCAAAGGCGATGGCGAATAGCACGAGTCCGCGCCAGTTGAGTTGTGGGTCCTGACCTCCGCTTTGCCGTTGGCGGTTGTCGTTTGATGGCTTCTGGTTTTCTTCTGACATTGCCCTAAGCTTCGCGCAAGATGCCCACTTGGCAAATGCAAAAAACACACACCGATTGCGCTCTAGTGGCATCCATCCATGATGTGAGCCCGCTCACGCTGCGCCAGACAGAGCAGATTCTGAACGACCTCAAACAAATCGGATGCGCCACGACATCCTTGCTGGTTATTCCCGACCACCACAGACGCGGGCGAATTTCCGTTGATCCTGCATTTGCCAGTTGGTTGCGGGAACGAGTTGGCGAGGGGCATGAGGTCGTTCTACACGGATATTACCATTTGCGGGAACGTGAGTCGGGTGATGGCCTTTTTAAAAAAATGGTCACCCAATCTTACACAGCGGGTGAGGGGGAGTTTTTCGATCTGAGTGAAAGCGACGCCCGCGAGAGGCTGAACTTGGGTCTCTTGGAATTCAAAGCCTGCGGATTGACGGCCAGAGGGTTCGTAGCTCCTGCGTGGCTTTTAGGGAGTGATGCGGAACTCGCGGTGCGAGGTCTCGGTTTTCAATATACGACACGCATTGCAACGGTGAGCGATTTCATGAGTGGCGATGTCCACAGCGCGCGCAGCCTTGTTTGGAGCGTGCGCGCCCCATGGCGGCGTGTGTGCAGTCTCGCTTGGAATCGACTTCTTGCCTTTAGCCTACGCAATGCTCCCTTGCTGCGAGTCGGTATCCACCCCCCGGATTGGGATCACCCCGCGATCCAGAATCAGATTTTAAACCTTACAGCCACCGCGCTTGCGGTAAGGCGCGCAATGACCTATGAGCAATGGCTCGCCATCATGCGAGGACAAAAATGAGTCGTTTCACAACACGCGCCGATCTGCACATCCACTCCCGCCACAGCGACCGAGCGGCGGACTGGGTTCTGCGGCGTCTGGATTTCCCTGCCAGTGCCTCAGACCCTTTTGAACTCCACAGCAAACTCCGGGCTGCGGGCATGCGCTTTGTAACGCTCACGGATCAAAACACCATCAATGGTTGCCTTGAAATCGCGCACCTGCCTGATGTGATCATCGGCGAAGAAGTTTCCACTGTCTTTCCCGAGGACGAATGCCGCGTGCATCTTTTGGTGTGGGGCATCACAGAGTCTCAGCACCGGGATATCCAGCAGGCGAGGAACAGTATTTACGACCTGCAGAAGTATATTTTTTCGGAGAATATCGCCCACTCGGTGGCTCATCCCTTTCACAGTGTGAACGGCAAGCTCACTGAGTTGCATCTGCAAAAGCTCATCCTTTTGTTCCAGCATTTCGAGTCGATTAATGGCCGTTATTGCGGATTGTTGAGCGAGACAGCTCGTGAGGTCCTCTGCGCACTGACTCCACGTCAAATCGAGATTTTTAACGCCCGCACGGGGATTTCCCCAACGCACGCCGAACCATGGAAAAAAGTCTTCACCGGCGGCTCCGATGATCAAGGTGGAACAAGTCCCGGCGTGGCGTTCACCGAAACGCCTGCTGCCGCCGATGCCTTGGCCTTTTTGGAGAATATCCGCACAGGTTGCTGTTCGGCCGCTGGACAGCCCGGCACGCCTCTCGCGATGGCCCACGGCACCTACAGCACAGCCATCGAATACGCCAAGGTGCGACTTCCTTTGAAGCCGGGCGACCCTACATCCGTTTTACTTGAAAAGATCACCTCGCGTTTCATGGAAGGACGCGACCCCACGGAGTTCTCGCTTTTGGACAAGTTTGGATTTCTTACCCAGGGCATCCTGACAGGGAAAATTTTTGAAATCGCCAAGTCCGGTAACATGTCGCTCTGGAAGCAGCTCTCGGAGGCGTTCAATCAACCGGAACTCAAAGCTGCGATGGCACGAGATACTGCCGGAATCGCCGAGGCGGAACGGCGTGCCTTTTTGATGGCGAATCTCATCGCCAACAAAATCGGCTACCGCCTCGTCACTGAGTTCATTCAACAGATCTCCAAAGGAAAACTCCTCGAAAGTATTCAGACGATCATCCCGCTCGCGCCGGTTGTGGCTTTGCTCAGTCCATACATTCACGCCTTCCGCCTTCCGAAGCGGGATTGGATGAGGGAGACCGCCCTCCCAATCGCGGGCATGGTGCCGGAATTTTTGAAAAACAAAAAACGGGCCTGGTTCACCGACACTCTTGAGGATGTCAACGGTGTTGCAACTACGATCCGCAAGATGACAGCCGCAGGCGTAGCGACTGGGCACGATGTCACCATTATGACTTGTCGCTCGGAGATCGCAGACCATGGGGTTCCTTTGAAAAATTTCGAGCCCATTGGCGAATTTGAACTTCCCGAGTATGAATTACAGCGCCTGAGTTTTCCTCCAGTGCTCCAGATTTTCGACTACCTCCAGCGGGGAGGTTTTTCGGAGCTGATCATCAGCACGCCCGGTCCCACGGGGCTCTGCGCCCTTGCGGCGGCCAAAGTTCTCGGCCTCCGTGCGATCGGTATCTACCACACCGACTTTCCACAATATGTCCGCATCCTCACGGACGACTCCTTCATGGAAACTCTCACATGGAATTACATGCACTGGTTCTACAACCAACTCGATGTGCTCTATGTGAACTCCGAAGACTACCGTAAATGCTGGATCGAACGGGGAATTCCCCGCGAGCGTCTCCGCATCCTGCCACGAGGTCTGGATACGCATCTCTTCCATCCGTCCAAGCGAGACCGGCGTTTCTGGGAGGAGCGCGGCCTGCGCCAGGGTGAGTTGGCTATGCTTTTTGTTGGCAGGGTTTCAAAGGAAAAAAACCTCGATCTTCTCGTATCGGCCACGCGGCGCCTGGCAGAGTCTGGCGCGCATGTGAGGCCGGTGATTGTTGGCGACGGGCCTTACATGGCCGAGATGAAGAGGCTCCTCGGTGATGCCATTTTTACAGGTTATCTCGGCGGCGAGGACCTTGCCCGCGCCTATGCGTCAGCTGATTTCTTTGTCTTTCCGAGCACCACCGACACCTTTGGAAATGTCATCCTTGAGGCTCAAGCCAGTGGTATTCCAGTCATTGTTTCGGATGTCGGAGGTCCAAGGGACCTCGTCACCCACGGCGTCGATGGATTTGTAACCAAAGGCCTAGACGCAGCAGACCTGGCTGAGGCCATCCGCAAGCTTGCTGCGGATGCCGGTCTCCGAAAAAGCATGGGAGAATCTGGGCGTATCCGCGTTGAAACCCGTGACTGGACTGAGGCCTTCCATAAATTCTGGAACGAATCGCCCGAGTAAACCTGCCGCTCAGGAAAACCTGACGAACTCCCGCAGGAACTGGCCCCACAGGAAAAACATGCCGCGCACTGAGTAGCGGATCATCTCATTCTTGTCGCGCACCAGAATCCCCCGGGCGATGTTGTGCTCCAGTTGCGTCCGGAGTTCCCTCTCTATGTCCGCGCGGAGACTCGGCGCCTGCAGGATCAGAAGCTCCAGGTTGTTTTGTTTGCTCAGAAAATCAATGTGCGACAAGGCCAGTTCCTCCAAGCTCAGTTCCTCGTCGACCGTGTTCATTACCGTCTGCGGTAGGAGATGCATGCCGTAGGAAAACGGATAGTTCCATGTCATGAAAACCCGGCCATCTGCCGCGCGCGATGTGAAGGTGACATAAAAAAAGCAAAATTTGTCCTGTTCCAGCAGGCAGATCGAGGCCGAGGCGCGCTTCTCGGGATTGTAAAAAAGCCGGTAAAAATGCCGCGAGTCGTCGTGTTTCCAATCCACATCATCCACATACTCGAAACCAATCGTCTCCATCTCATCCGAGAGAGCTGAAAAATCGGGGAACCTGCTGGATGGCGGTGGCGGACACTTTTCAAGCTGTCGGTCCAGAGGTAGACGCAGTCGGCGCACGCGGGTCAGAATTTCGAGCCACGGGAGAAGAAACCAAGTCGATGCGAAAACCGCTCCGAGAACCATGCTGCCTCCCAGAAGCCAACCGGCGAGGAAGGATGAGGCAATGAAGCCGAGTGTGCCGATTCGAAAAAGGGCTTGGTTTTGAAAGCTGCGTAGGGCGACAGAAAGAACGCCCACCGCGGCCACCACGCAAAGCTCCGAAATCATCGAGCCTCCCTTGTTTTCAAGAAGCGCTCCAATTCGGCGACATCGAAATCCGCCAGCACCTCGCCATCCGGCATCTCCAGTGTGGGAGCCTTCGTTTGACCCGATATGTGCTTCATTCTGTCAAAGGCCGCGCGGTCTGCAAAAACATCCACTGCCGTGTGCGCTATGCCTTTGGAGCCAAGCCACGCGATAGCATCGGAGCACCAAAAACAACCTGGTTTCACATAGACGACCATATTCAATTTGAAATCCTCATCGGAGACAGAACAAGAAGGGCACATGGTATCACTGGAATAATTCCTGATAATTGGCTTCTGAAATTCATGATAAAAACCTCGTCATCACTGCTATCTGCGTCCTATTTGATTAATTGGCAACAACAAGAATCGTGAATTCTCAACGAGGCATCCGTCAAGAAGCAATCCGCCAGCCTTACTTGTTTTTCAGTTTTTCAAGCTTCGGCACAATCACAGCTTGCACATACGGATGGCTTGGATTCCTGGCTGTAAAATCCTGATGGTAGCTCTCGGCTGGAAAAAATTCTGTTTCATCAATGATCTCGGTGACGATGGGGGCACTGAACCGGGCTTGTGCATCGGCCTTGGACTTCTCTGCTAGAGAGCGCTGGGTCGCGTCTTGTGCAATAATGATCGAGCGGTATTGCGTGCCCCGGTCGGTCCCCTGTCGGTTCAATGTCGTGGGATCATGCGCGTCCCAGAAGAGTTCAATGATCTTCTCGTAGGAAATCACCGACGGATCGTAAGTGATCTTCACTACTTCCGCATGGCCCGTTTGGCCGGTGCAAACCTCCTCATAGGTTGGGTTCGGATTTTTTCCCGCTGCATATCCGCTTATTACGGATTTGATGCCCGGCTTGCCTTGATACACTGCCTCCACGCACCAAAAGCATCCTCCCCCCACAACTGCTGTTTCATCATTCATAGACTCACCAAAGCACAGCACGCAGCTAAGTGCGAGCATCGAGAGGAAGAAAAAAGGCTTCATGCTTTATCAATAAGTCCAGATTCCATCTGTGCGCAAGCCAGGCTCTGTCACCGAGCGTTCTTCTTTGCGTTCAGGGTTGTCTATGCGGTTAATGGCGCGTGGCCAGTGATTCACATACCAAGATAATCGTAGTCGGCGGAGGTGCAGCGGGTTTTTTTGGAGCCATTGCAGCCGCCGAGTCCACGCCGAATGCCCGTGTGGTCATTTTAGAAAAAGGACCACGCACACTCTCCAAAGTTCGAATCTCTGGTGGCGGGCGCTGCAATGTCACGCACTCATGTTTTGAGCCGCGCGAGCTTTCGCAACGCTACCCGCGTGGCGCCCGTGCGCTCATAGGGGCATTCCACCGCTTCGGACCAACTGACACGGTGGCATGGTTTGAAAGTCGTGGCATTCACCTCAAAACCGAAGCCGATGGCCGCATGTTTCCCGTTACAGATTCCTCGCAAACGATCATCGATTGCCTGACCAGCGCCGCCGAGAAGTCAGGAGTTCGTGTGCTTACCGGCACAGCTCTGACCGCCGTCAAAAAACGCCCAGGCAGCGGATTCCTTCTCGATCTCTCAAATGGCGAGCACATGGATTGCGATCGGCTCCTCTGGGCGGGAGGGGGATGCCGCCCTGAGGGTCACCCCGCCGTTGCGCTTGGGCATTCCTTGATGCCGCCGGTGCCATCCCTTTTCACATTTCATATCGACACGCCTTGGCTTCGCGACTTGCCTGGCATCTCCGTCGCTTCTGCGCAGGTATCCGTGCCAGGAACCGATTTAAAAGAATGTGGACCACTACTCATCACGCACACAGGTCTCAGTGGTCCAGTCGTCCTGAGACTCTCTGCTTGGGGTGCAAGGAACCTTCACGAGCTCCGTTATGAATTCCCCCTTCAAATCAATTGGCTCCCTCAAAGCAACCGGGATTCTCTCATTGAGGAGCTCCAGGCCCGTCGCGAAAGTTCCGGGGGCCAAACAATCCTGCGCACCCGCTGGAATCCCCTGCCAGCACGCCTCTGGGAATCATTAGTCATTCAATCCGGCATCATGCCCGACACGAAATGGGCTCGCTTGTCACGAGCCGAGGCTCTCAATTTAGCAACCCTTCTGACATCCACCGAATTACCGGTTCGCGGAAAAAGCACGAACAAGGAGGAATTTGTCACCTGTGGAGGCATTCCCTTGGGCGAAGTGGACTTCAAAACCATGGAGAGCCGCATCGTCCCAGGGCTTCACTTCGCGGGCGAAGCGCTCGATATCGATGGCATCACGGGAGGTTTTAATTTTCAAGCGGCGTGGACCACCGGATGGATCGCCGGACATGCCATGGCCGGAGAATCCTAATTCAGAGTAGCGAATCCACGAACTTGTCGCGATCGAATGGAGCAAAATCGGTTTCCTTTTCTCCTGTGCCGATGAAGCGGGTGGGGATACCGAGTTCGTGCTGGATAGCGATGGCGATACCGCCTTTGCCGCTGCCGTCGAGTTTGGTGAGGACGACACCGGTGAGGACGATGGCTTTGTGGAACTCTCGGGCTTGGACGAGGGCGTTTGAACCGGTTGTGGCGTCCAGGACGATCCATTTCTCATGGGGAGCCGTGGCGTCTTGCTTGCCGAGGGTGCGGACCACTTTGGCGAGCTCCTGCATGAGGTTGCTTTTCGTGTGGAGGCGGCCTGCGGTGTCGCAGAGGAGGAACTCGATATTGCGGCGACGGGCGCTGCTCCAAGCATCGTGGCAGAGTGCTGCTGCGTCGCCTTGATACTGGCTCCGCATGACTTCAATGCCCAGTTTGGCTCCCCATGCGCAGAGTTGCTCGATGGCTGCAGCGCGGAAGGTGTCTGCGGCAACTAGGAGGCACGAGTGGTTTTGAGATTTAAGCCAGTTCGCGAGCTTTGCGCAGGAGGTCGTTTTACCGGTGCCGTTGACTCCAGCCACAAGGATGGTAAGCGGACCGCTTGCCAAGGGAACCAATGGCGGGTTCTCGGAGGGCAGGATTTTGAGAATTTCCTCTCGTAGCACTTGCAAGGCGGTTTCGCCGCTCACCTCGCTGCCTCGGGCTCTCATGGCCTTGAGGATGATGGTGGTCATGGAAACTCCCAAATCGGCGCGAATGAGAGTTTCCTCCAGTTCGTCCCAGTCCACCGGGCCTCCAGTGAAGCGAGAGAGGAAGCTTTTAAAAAATCCAGCAGCCATACGTCAGGCTATGGACAATTTTTGCTTTCGGATGTTGTCGAGAACCCCGTTCACAAACTTGCCTGAATCCTCTGTGCTGTATTTCTTGGCGATTTCGATGGCTTCATTGATCGCCACCGGGGCCGGAATGTCGGAGCGGAAGAGGATTTCGTGGCAGGCAATGCGCAGCACGTTGCGATCCACAGCCGAGAGGCGGTTGAACTCAAAGTTGCGCGCGTTTTTTGCGATCACCTCGTCGATTTCCTCCCGGTGTTGCATCCACCCTTGGAGCAGCTCGTCGCAGAAACGCTTGCCGCTCGGGCTGAGCCCCCGCATTTCGTAAAATTCCTCAAGGGCCTGATCGCTTTGATCGCCCTGCATTTCCCTTTGGTAAAGATATTGCACCGCAGCTTCGCGGGCATCGCGTCGGACTCCCATGGTTAAACGATCTCCGGTAGTTTGCGGGATGCCGAAACGGCTGCTCGCGCGGCCTCGACTCCTCGGTTGTGTTCAGTGCCCATGCAGCGGGCGCGGGCTTGAGCCTCGTCTTTAACAAGGAGCACCTCATGAATGACGGGCACCCTGTGCTTGAGCGAAAGGTCCAGCAGCGAGTGGGTCACAGCTTCAGCTATCAATCGAGCGTGATCGGTTTCTCCTTGCACAATGACACCCAAGGCGATGATGGCTTGAAAACGCTTCAGCTCCGCAGTGGCTTGGACGAAGAGGGGAATCTCAAACGAACCAGGAGTCCAGACGAGGACGATTTGAGCGCCCGGCTCCAGGGCGTTGAGTTCCGTGTGGGCATTGTCCACGAGGGATTGGACAAATTCCTGATTGAATTTGCTGGCGACAATCGCATACGAGGCACTCGAGGGGCCTGATGATCGAAGTCGCGGCGGAAAGGCTTTTGACATGGGCGCGATGTTGTCGATTTTCGGCGTGCCTGCAACCCTAACGTGATTTTTCTAAAATGTCCGCGCGGCCCGTGTGGCTTGCGGTTCCTGCGTGAGCGGGTTTAAATTTCACCTTCATGCGACGCTGGCTGTTTTGGATTTTTCTTATGCTTTTCGTGGGAGGCCTTGTGGCTGTCCCCGGGGGTAATCGTGTCTCAGTGAGGGTGGCGGATGGTTTTGACATGCCGATCGGCAAGCCGAACGCAGATGGTTACTACATGTCCAGAGGGTTCTTGTCCTACCATCCGGGTGAGGACTGGAATGGTGTGGCTGGCGGGAATAGCGATCTCGGTGCCCCGGTTTATTGCATCGGCAATGGCTATGTGACCTTTGCCATGGATGCCCGCATGGGTTGGGGGAATGTGGTCATCGTGAGGCACGCATTCGTCGAGGGCGGACAACTTAAGACCGTGGATTCCATGTATGCCCATCTCAACCAGATCATGGTTCGCAAAGGTCAGCAGGTTTCGCGTGGTCAGCAGGTCGGAACAATTGGAACGAACCGCGGCATGTATACCGCCCATCTGCACCATGAAATCCGAAAAAACCTCTTCATCGGCATCAACCGCTCGGCCTTTGCCAAAGACTTCACCAACTACTATCGCCCGAGTCAGTTTATTGCCCAAAGGCGAAGCCTCCCAGGTGCTGGCCAGACGGCGGAGGTAGTCGTGAACACGTATAAAACTGATCAACCGGGTTTTGTCTTTCCATCCGGCGGCGGGGACTCCAGAGGCGCGCTGAAAAAACAGCCATCGTCTGCGAGGAGCGGCAATTTCCGCGTGAATCGATTCGATGATTTGGGGTATTGATCCTTGCGAATGATCTCCTCTCAGGACAACTCCCCGTTGTTCCTCATCGCTGGCGGCGGTGAGTATCCTCGGCTTGTGATCGAGGGAGCCAGAAAAGCGGGGGTCTCCCGCATCGTAATGGCGGCTTTTGAAGGGGAGACCAAGAGGGAACTTGCGGGAATTGTGGATGCTGTCGAGTGGATGAGAGTTGGGCAGATGGCCCGCTTGCTCGATGCGGCTAAAAAGTCCGGAGCGAACCGTTCCCTCATGGCTGGTCAGATTGCGCCGAGCCACTTGTTCAATCTCCGACCGGATTTCAAAGCTCTCGTCCTCCTCGCTAAATTGAAGGAGCGCAATGCGGAGACTCTCTTTGGTGCTGTGGCTGCCGAGTTGGAGAAAGCAGGCGTTGGTCTCGTCTCTGCGACATCTTATCTGGATGAGCATCTGGCCACGCCGGGTTTGATCGCTGGCCCCAAGCTCAAGTCGCGCTCTCTGGCAGATCTGGATTTTGGATTTCGTATTGCAAAGGAGACAAGTCGCCTGGATATCGGCCAGACAGTGGTGGTCAAAAATGGCACTGTTCTGGCGGTGGAAGCCTTCGAAGGGACAAATGAAGCCATCCGTCGCGGCGGCACGCTGGGGAAGGGCTCAGCCACATTGGTGAAGGTATCCAAACCTGGTCAGGATATGCGTTTCGATGTGCCCGTTATCGGAACCCGCACGCTCGAGGTGGCGGCCGAGGCTGGCATTCATGCCATTGGCGTCGAGGCGGGTGCAACTTTGCTGCTCGATCGATCGAAAGTCTGTGCGGAGGCAGCCCGTCTTGGTATCTCTCTTCACGGACAATGAAAACGATTCGAACAGGTGTGGTTGGTGTCGGTCACATGGGCATCAATCATGCGCGTATTTACAGCGAAATTCCTGGAAGCCAGTTGACGGCTGTTTATGACACCAACTTGGAGGCCGCCGCTGCAGCAGCAAAAAACTTCAATTGCCAGGCGGTCTCATCACTTGAGGAATTTGCCGGCTTGGTCGATGCCGCGACGATTTGCACCCCGACTGTGACTCATCACTCCACGGGCATGGAGCTGCTCGGAAGAGGCAAGCATTTACTCATCGAAAAGCCCATCGCCGACACTCCGGCGCACGCGCGTGAGCTTGCGGAGACTGCTGCCCTGAAGGGGTGCGTGCTTCAGGTTGGACATGTGGAGAGATTCAATCCTGTCCTGCATGCACTTGAGGCCCAGTTGCAGAATCCCCGCTTTTTGGAGGTAACCCGCCTCTCGCCTTACCCAAATCGCAGCACGGATATCGGAGTGGTGCTGGATCTGATGATTCACGATATCGAAATCATTTTGCACCTTGTGCGCTCACCTCTTGCGAGTTTGGACGCCGTGGGCATTTCCGTGCTCGGCCGGGGCGAGGATATCGCCAATGTGCGCTTCCGCTTTGAGAATGGATGCGTTGCAAATGTCACCGCCAGCCGCATCAGCCAAGAGCGGGTTCGGAAAATTCGTGTCTTTCAGGAAAATGCCTACCTCTCGCTAGATTATAAAAACCAGAGCGGTTACCTCCTGCGGTTGGCCCGTGACAATGAGCGAACCAGCTCGGGACTTGGCAAGCTGATCGGTTTGGCGACTGACTCAAAAATTGTCACCGACTTCAGTGGAAAACGTATCGTCCGCGAACCCGTGGCCGTTGAAAAAGGCGAACCCCTCAAAATCGAGCTGGAATCCTTTTTGGATTGCGCCCGCGAGGGTCTGAAGCCAAAAGTCACTGGACTGGCTGCGGCCGATGCCTTGGATATCGCTCTGGAGATCACCAAGCGTATTGGCGAAGCCGATCCACGAAAGGAAATCCTGCCAATCTGATCTGCAATGGTTTCCGGCTCTATCCTCATTCTGACTGCAGGGTTTGGAGAGGGACATAATGCGGCTGCCCGCAATCTGGAGCAGGCGTTGACGGAGTCTCATCCCGATGTGGCCGTTGTAGTAAATGACATCTTCGACGAGTCCTACAGCTGGCCAAACCGCCTTTTGCAGTCGGGCTACCGCCATGTTATCAACAGGCATCCATCTGTCTGGCGCGCCTTCTATAACTTCCTCGACTCCTCGCCTTGGGTGACTCGCGGCGTGGGCTTTTGCTGGATGGCTGTCAATCTGCTGGCCGACCGCATCACTCGCTATGATGCTGATGTCGTCGTGAGCTGTTTCCCGGGCTACGGCGCATTTTTAGACAAGGTGCGCAGGGGAAAGGGACGTCCCTTCACGTATGTCACGGTGGTCACAGATTCCCTTACCATCAATTCGATCTGGTGGCGCTGCACGAGCGATTACTTCCTTGTGCCTAACGAATCCACCGCCAAGTCACTGGAGCAGGGTGGGGTGGTTCGTGACAAAATCCGCGTCACAGGATTTCCCGTGCCCACTGTTTTTTCAGACATTCTACCCGAGTGTAGGAATCCACCGCTCGATGGATATTGGAAAGTTCTCTACATGGTGAATTCGGCTCAGGACATGGCTCCAGATATCGTTCGGGAGTTGCTCGGCATTGAAAACATCGCGCTCACTGTGACCTGTGGTCGCCATGAGGAACTGATGAAAAAACTCCAACAACTCGCAACCGAGACGGGAAAACCGATTGAGCTCCATGGCTGGACCTCGGAAATCCCCAGCTTGTTGCGACGCTCGCACGTTCTCATCAGCAAGGCGGGCGGAGCCACTGTGCAGGAGGCTCTGGCGGCGCGAACCCCGATGATCATCACGCAGGTCGTGCCCGGGCAGGAGGAGGGGAATGCTCAGTTGCTGGTGGAGAACGGGGCCGGCGAAATCGCCACGACTCCTGAGTCCATCGCCAACGCCGTGCGAGAACTCTTTGACAAAAGTGGCGCGCTCTACTCGCAACGCTATCAAGCCACAGGTCCGCTGAGCCATCCGGCAGGAGCGCGGGAGATTGCAAACTTCGCTGCTTCCCTTTGCCTGAGGGATTGAGAATGGGAGTCGCTGGATAGTGGACTACCTGGCCGAGTTGCTATGCCGGATGTCCTTCACCGAGACGGCATAGATCACATCTTCTGCGATAGTTTTTGACTGATCCCCAATGCGCTCTAGGCAGCGCGCTATAAAAATCAACTCCAAGAATGCTCTGATGTGTTCAGGATTTTGGGGCATTAATTCCGTGAGGTTGTCTGCAAATTCCCGATTAAGCTCATCCAATTCCTTGTCTCGCACCTTGATCGTGCGGGCTAATTCTATGTCGTTGTCGGCATAGGATTTGATTGCGTCATTAAAAATCGACGATGCGAGGTTGAAAATAGGCTCTATGCGCGATGTGGCAGGCATGTGGGGGAGGGCGATCAGCTTGCGCGCCCGGCGGGCGATCCCCACAGACTGGTCGGACGCGCGCTCCAGATTTACGCTGGTCTTCATCGCGGCAATGACATTTCTCAGATCAGAGGCAAACGGATGGAAGCGCAGCATGATCTCCATACCCTCGCTATCGACTTGAATCTCCAGCGCATCGATTTCCTCGTCGTCGGCGATCACCGTATTGCACCAGTCCTCATCACGCTCAAAGAGGCCTTTTCTGGCGTTTTCCAAACTTCGCGAGGCCAGACTCGACATCATCAGGACATCCTTGCGGAGGTTGTCTAAAGCGTCTTCAAAACCGGTCAAAATATGTCGTGCGGATTCCATTTTTTAGAATAGGGGGATGATGAGAACTCAACCGAAGCGTCCGGTAATGTAGTCTTCAGTTTGTTTTTCCGAGGGGTTTGAAAAGATCTTGGGTGTGTCGGCGTATTCGATGAGTTTTCCCAGATAAAAAAATGCGGTCTTATCTGAGCATCGCGTGGCCTGCTGCATATTGTGGGTCACAATGACGATCGTGAAATGCCGCTTCAGCTCACGGATGAGTTCCTCAACCTTGACTGTGGCGATCGGATCCAATGCCGAACAGGGTTCGTCCATGAGCAGCACTTTCGGCCGGTTGGCGATGGCCCGGGCTATGCAAAGGCGCTGCATCTGCCCACCGGAGAGTCCCAGGGCGCTTTCATGCAGACGGTCTTTTACCTCGTTCCAGAGCGCGGCTCCACGCAGGCTGCGTTCCACACATTCGTCGAGGTCGGACTTTTTTGAAATCCCACTGATGCGCAGTGCAAAGACGACGTTTTCGTAGATGGATTTTGGGAACGGGTTCGATTTCTGGAAAACCATGCCGATGCTTCGGCGCAGGGAAATGACCTCGACTCCCTTGTCGAAGATGCTATTCCCGAGGATGCGGATATCCCCCTCGTGGTGCACGCCATCGATGAGTTCATTCATGCGATTGAAATTGCGCAAGAGAGTTGATTTGCCGCAACCTGATGGGCCAATGAAGGCGGTGACCTGGCGCTCCGGGATGTCCATGTTGATGGTGTGCAGGGCCTGTTTTTTCCCGTAGAAAAAATTGAAATCCTTCACGGAGATGAAATCTGGCCGCTCGGGTGGATTTGTGTGATCCGTTGTCAATTTTGCAGGTGCTTCATTTGAGGTTTGCATCGGATTTCTTTTTTTGGATTCGGTCAATTTTTTCGGGAGAAAATGGTTTGGGCTGAGATATTGGCAATGGTGACGAAGGCCACGAGGACGAGCGAGGCCGTCCAAGCCATGGCGATCTGATGAGGGAAGGGGACCGTGGAGAAATTGTAGATCAGAACCGAGAGCGAGGCGGTTGGCTCATTCAGCGATTTCGCCCAGAATTGGCTGAACAGGGCGGTAAAAATAAGCGGCGCCGTCTCTCCTGCCGCGCGGGCCACGGCGAGCATGACACCAGTCATGATGGCAGGAAAGGCGTCGGGGAGCACCACGCGGGCGATCGTTTGGAATCGCGTGGCTCCGAGCCCTAAGGCCGCCTCGCGGTAGGCGCTTTGCACGCCCATGAGGGCCTGTTCGGCTGTGAGAAGAATGGTCGGCAACATGAGAACCGCCAGTGCCAATCCACCTGCATAGGCGGAAAATGTGCCGGTCGTCATGACAACAGCAGCAAAGGCAAAAACACCGCAGATGATGGATGGAATCCCTGTCAAGAGTTTTGCCACAAGACGAACAGCCTGAGCGAGGCGCGAGGTAGGCGCATATTCGTTGATGAAGATGGCTGAAAGGATGCCTGCTGGTGCAGAGATGGCCAAGCCGATTGCAACCATCACCAGCGTGCCAAGTATGGCATTGCCGAAGCCCCCGCCGGACATTCCTGCCGCAGGCGGCAACTCGGTGAAAATGGCTGTTCCCAACAGGGGCAGGCCTTTTTGCAAAAGAAGAATAATAATCGAAGCCAAGGGCGCCAGTGTCAGGAGCGAAAGCGTGATGCAGACGCCGCTGAGGATGCGATTGGTCAGAGAGCGAGCCACGGTTTTTGAACTCACCGAACGGTCACCGTCAAAAAAATCCAAGGAGTGGGAAGCAATGGAGTCCATTAGGCTTACCGGATGCCGGCGGTTTGCTTTTGGGTGTGCCGCAGCGCAGCTTCGCCCAGCAGGTTTACAATAAGGGTGATGCCGATCAAGATGAGGGCTGCATACATGAGGGAGTTCACCTGAAGTCCCTGTGCCTCGCCAAACTGGTTTGCAAGCAGTCCAGCAAGAGTTCCCGAGGGGGAAAGGATAGACCACGAGAGGCGCGAACTGTTGCCGATGAGCATGGCCACCGCCATCGTTTCGCCCATGGCTCGACCGAGACCGAGGATCGTCGCCGCAACAATGCCAGGTGCCGCCGTTGGCAGGATGACACTGAAGATCGCCTCCCAGCGCGTGGACCCGAGTGCATAGGCTCCCTCGCGAAGTGTTTTTGGGACGGACGCCAAGGCGTTTCGCGAGATGGCGGTGATGGTTGGCAAAATCATAATGGCCAAGACAACAGAGGCGGTGAGTAGCGAGTTACCATAAGCCGGACCCGAAAAAAGCGGGAAGTCACCCATTGAGGCGACCGCCCAATCGCCAAATGCTTTGACGATGGGAATAATGACGAAGATTCCCCATAGCCCGTATACGACGCTGGGGATCGCGGCCAGCATTTCCACGACGAATCGCATGGTTTGACGAATCGATGCTGAGAGGAAATTCTCACTCAAAAAAATCGCAATCGCGACGCCCAGCGGGAAGGCCAGAAGGATGGCGAGTAGTGAACTCGCCACCGTGCCGATAATGAATGGCAGAACGCCGAAACGCTCACGGTTCGGCACCCACGCCGAGGTGGTCATGAAATCGAATCCGAACTTCTGAATGGACGGCCACGCGGATTCGAGGATTTCGTAAATGATCCATCCCAGCATCAGCACCGTGAGGAGCGAGGCCGTTTGACACAGGATTCGAAATAAATCCGGCGCTGGCCGGTAACCGGCCGGCGAAATGATGTCCTTCTCGGGTGCTGACACTTTGTGAGAAAGCGGAGTTATTGAACGGTGTCCAAAGCCGCCTTGGCTTTTTCAACGACGGGCTGTGGAAGCGGCACATAGCCCAAGCTCTCGGAGAACGACTGGCCGTCTGTGAGACCCCAGTTCACAAATTCCTTGAGCGCCTTCAGCTTTTCGGCGTTGGGATATTTTTTGTATAAGAGCAGCCAAGTGAAGCTCACGATGGGGTAGTCGTTTGCGCCTTCGGGATCCACGGGCCAGATGCGGAGGTTCTCGGGAAGCTGCACATTCGAGAGGGTATCTCGGGCTGATGCGATGTCGGGAGCGACAAAGTTGCCGGATTTGTTCTGCAGCGAGGCCATCGAGAGGCCGTTATCTTTGGCATATCCATACTCGACATAGCCGACTGTGCCAGGGCTTTGTTTGATAAGGGCGGTGACGCCTTCGTTGCCCTTGCCGCCTACGCCCACGGGGAAGGTAACGGATTTATCTGTTCCAACCTGATCGTCGAAATCACTGCTGATCTTGGACAGGTGCTGGGTGAAAACATATGTCGTGCCGCTACCATCGGAACGGTAGGCAACCTGAATCGGCGTGTTGGGCAGTTTCAGATCGGGGTTGGCCTTGACGATGGCGGGATCATTCCACTTTTTGACCGTGCCAAGGTAAATGCCTGCCATGACTCCGCGGGTGAGTTTGAGGCCGGTCACGCCTGGCAGGTTGTAGGCATAGACGATTTCTCCAGCCGTGGCAGGAATGAGCACAACGCCTGCAGACACCTTGGCAATTTCGTCATCTGTCATCGCTGCATCGCTCGCGCCAAAGTCCACCACACCCTGCATGAAATTTTTCACACCAGCTCCGCTTCCCACGGATTGATAATTCACCTGAATACCTGGCTGGACCTTGTTGAACTCAACGCCCCAGCGTTGATAAAGCGGAGCGGGAAATGTAGCGCCGGCGCCTGAGATTTGTTGAGACTGCCCTGTGGTGACGAAGGCGAGTGATGTGGCAATCGATAGGCAAAGAGCCCAGCTTGATGTAAGTTTCATTAGGTTGGTGAGTGAACTAAGACGGGCAGCATGCGCCAAAATCAGATTTGTGACAATTGCGTAACAAACTCACGGGTCGATTTTTTCCCATCCTATAAAAAAACTTGCCAACAAGAGGATGTGCGTTTGCATCACTGCACAAATGCACTACGACCTCATTGTCATTGGTTCCGGCCCGGCCGGCGAGAAGGGGGCTGCGCAGGCGGCTTATTTTGGAAAAAAAGTCGCACTCATCGAGCGGGAACCCTTTCCCGGTGGTGCTGCGGCGAATACCGGGACGCTCCCCTCGAAGACGCTCCGTGAGACGGCGCTTTACCTTTCTGGGTTCCGTAAAAGAGAGCTCTATGGACTTGGTTTCGATCCCAACCAACGCATCGACGCCGCAGGTTTCCTTGCGCACTTCCATAATGTGCGCGCCGAGGAGCGCGCCCGTATCGACTCAAACATGGAGCGGCATGGCGTCAACACATACAACGGAGCGGGAGCTTTTCTGGACTCCAACACTGTGCTCGTTCAGCACCAGGATGGATCATCCCTCACTCTCACAGCCAGCACGATTCTTCTCGCAACAGGCACGCGCCCGCACCGCCCGGCAGACTATCCATGGAACGATGCCCGGCTTTTCGACTCCGATACGATCCTCAATATCGGCCAACTTCCCGACAGTCTGCTGGTCATTGGCGGCGGTGTGATCGGCAGCGAATATGCCTGCATCTTTGCCGCACTTGGAGTGCGAGTGACACTTGTCGACGGCCGTGATCGTTTGCTCGGCTTTCTTGATACTGAAGTCTCTGAAGCCCTGCAGAGGGCTATGTCAGGAATGGGTATTCAGCTTTTGCTGGGCGATTCGGTGGAGTCGATCCGTTCCGCAGACAAGCTCGATGTTACTTTCAAAAGCAGTGGAGCGGCATCCTTCGACGCCATTCTCTCAGCATCCGGTCGCCAGGGAAATACAGCGACCCTTGGTCTTGAAAAAATCGGCGTCTCCGCTGACAAGCGCGGTCTCTTGAAAGTCAATGAGCACTACCAGACGGATGTCTCGAACATCTACGCCGCAGGGGATGTGATCGGGTTTCCTGCTCTCGCATCGACATCCATGGAACAGGCTCGCATCGCGATGTGCCATGCCTTCGATCTCAAATATAAGACCGGCCTCGCCCGGATCCTGCCGCTCGGTATTTACACGATACCCGAATGCTCTTGTGCCGGGGAGACCGAGGAGTCTCTTCGCGAAAAAGGCGTCGCCTACGTTATTGGAAAAGCCACCTACGCACGCAATACGCGCGGCTTCATCATTGGCGACCATGAAGGATTTTTAAAACTCCTCTTTCGTGCGAAAGACATGACACTCGTCGGCGTTCACTGCATTGGGGAGCAGGCTACCGATCTGGTCCACACAGGCCTCGCCGCCCTACTTCTCGGACAAGGAGCAGAATTTTTTATCAATAGCTGTTTTAATTATCCTACCCTCTCTGAGATGTATAAATACGCTGCCTACGATGCTCTTGGACATATCCAACGCGATGAGATTTGTCGGTCTTAAAGAGTAATTGACCGCTGAAAAAATACTTTTTTCCAACGAAAATAGGGTGACATTTTGGCAGCTTCTGCTATCTTTCTGCCGCGTAGTTTGATTATTTATAGAAAGAAACCAGCCTATCCCCCACTCAGAATGGGCTCAAGTTTTGCGGCGAAAATTTCTTTAAAATAGATAAAAGTTTGCAAACCAAAAATTAACCAATTTTATATTTTTTAATCCAAGGAATGAACCCGTTTCTATCGAAGTCTGAAGATGTCGTGACATTCACGATGACACTTTCTCCACTCACTCCTCTCTGCGCATCTAAGTTTTCCGAGCACTTCGTATCTATAGAAATCGAAAAATTCCCTTTCAAAATTGGCCGCGATGCCTACGGCGACCGAGGTTTTGATCCTTTGGCTTTCAAAAATGATTTCAGTATCTCCGACGGGGAACCTTTTCAAGTCTCCCGCAAGCACTGCCTCATCGAGCAAAATGGCGAGCGTTTTTACGTGAGGGACACGGGGAGTTCATTGGGAACAATCGTGAATGGCACTTCGATCGGTGTCAAAAATACCTCCCTAAGTGAGGCCCTCGTTCCGGGTAAGAACACTATCATTCTCGGCACAGCCCGCAGCCCATTTAAATTTCAGATTGAAATTGCCTGAGTTCGTTCAGGCCACAATGTCGCGAATCAGCTCCGGTCCGTGATAAACGAAGCCTGTGTAGAGTTGAACTAAGCTCGCGCCCGCTTCGAGTTTTTCGCGTGCGGAGGCTGCATCCATTATTCCTCCCGAAGCAACGATCGGAAGGTCTGTCGCCGAGCGTAAGATGCGCAGGACTTCCGTGGAACGCTGGCGTAAGGGAGTTCCGCTGAGGCCCCCTTGCTGATCCGAATCTTTTGGAACCGAGCTGTGGTCCAGTGTGGTATTCGTTGCAATAAGACCGGCGAGGCGCTCGGACTCGGCTAACGCAGCGATATCTCGCACAGCTTCGTCCGTGAGATCCGGCGCGATTTTGACCAGTAGTGGCTTGATATTGTTGATGCGTTTGAGGGTCCGAATGATCTCCGCGAGCGAGTCGCGGTCCTGCAGAGCACGCAGATTCGGGGTATTGGGAGAGCTTACATTGATCACGAAATAATCTCCGAAGGGCAGAAGGAGCTTGTAGCTCGTTGCGTAGTCCGAGGCTGCCTGCTCATTCGGAGTCAGCTTCGACTTGCCAATATTGATGCCCACGGGCACGCGAGGCCATCTGTCGCTTGCCTTCTGACGGGCAAGGCGCACCGCTGCCACACTTGCACCAGAATTGTTAAAGCCCATCCGGTTGATCAGCGCCTGTTGCGAGGGATATCGAAAACAACGGGGGTTGGGATTTCCGGGTTGAGCAAGGGCTGTGATGGTGCCCGCTTCCACAAATCCAAACCCCAAAGCCTCCCATGCACGCAGGGCGCTGGCATTTTTATCCATGCCCGCCGCGAGGCCGACAGGATTCGGAAATGTTAGGCCAAAAAGTTTGGTGGGTTTTTGTGGAGTGGCACCGAATGTGGCTTGCAAGAGAGGAGGCGGAGTCATGCGCAGGCCAAGGATGGCCAGATTGTGCGCGGCCTCTGCCGGCAGCATGAAAAAGAATGGACGAAGGAGCTGACGGTAAAGATTCACGTGCCCATAAATTAACCGACCTCGGGAGTAGCAAAAAGAAAAATGGCGCAGTCTGGAAACTTACTGCGCTGTGGCGACATTCCGCGAGGCTGCGGGGAGATCCAGCGGGCGGTAAATAACGATTCCAAAGTGGTCGTCGGAGCGTTTGAGGTAGTCGGAAATCCTGCAGTCCAGCACGACTTTGCGGCCCTTGTCGCGTCGCGATGTGGCGTGCATGAAGTGCGTCCCATCGGCCTTGCACACGGCGATGCCGACATGGGATGTGTAGGCGGAACTGTCCCGGCAGGTGATGGCGATAATGTCCCCGGTGCGGATGTATTTTTCGATCGAGGCGACTTGATCCTTGGGGATGTGGTGGACGGGAAGGGCGGATACTTTTTCCTGAATCCGTCCCATTTCGGGGAGAAGTGCGGTGTTACTCCGAAGGTAGCGGTAGCTTTTCCACGAGGATGTCATCTCCCGGATTTCGCGATGAAGCGGCTCGCTACCGAGGTCGCGCGTGGGGTTCACAGAGAGTCCTCGTGATTCGTTGTCGGCAAATACCTCTTCAAGGAAGTGCATTCGGCTGAGATACCCGCCATCGCAGCGGCCGTGGCGGTATCGCTCGAGTTCCACGAGGGCCAGAAGGTCCTCCGGTGTGTAATCACTCGGCTTCAGGCGCAGCATGCGCGCAAAGGCGAGGGAGACTTCATAAAATGTCCAGCAATCCAAACCTTGAAAATTTACTGATGGCGATTCGATGTGATCATGAATCTCAAGCGTGTAATTGACATAGGGAGTTCCGAGAAGCGCCTTCCCGACGCGCGCCGTGCGTTCTCCAATCGGCAGGGTCGCCCAGTTTTCGCGTTGAGCCTGCTTCACCAGTCGTTGGAATTTTTCACCGCCTTTGAAAACAACCTCCATCGGCAAGCGCTGCTCAAACTGGGGGATTGGCGCCGCCTGAGCGGAAAAACAAACGAAGAGGAGCGGGAGTAATGCGAAAAAAATCATCTGATGAGCCTCACAGCGAATGCCGACCTGTCAAATGCGACCCTATTCCGCCGTCAGTGCGAAGCGCTCGGAGCCGAGAAGACCCGATTTCTCGAGGAAGTAGTCGTAGCCTCCGGGGTAGGAGTTGACTTGCCCCGCATTGATGTGGAGGACGCGGTTGGCGAGTTTGCGGATGAAGTGGACATCATGCGAGATGAAGACCAGTGTGCCTTCGTAGGCTTCGAGAGCAAGGACGAGCGACTCCACCGTGAGGATATCGAGGTGTGTCGTGGGTTCGTCCATAAGAAGAAGGTTCGGGGGATTCACCAGAAACTTCACGAGGTTGAGGCGGGTCTTTTCTCCGCCGCTGAGGACGGCTGTTTTTTTATGGATGTCGTCACGCTTGAAAAGGAACGAGCCAAGAATGCTGCGGGCCTCGTCTTCGCGCAGGGTGCCGTTTGAGGACAGGATTTCATCGAGCAGGGAGTGGTTGGGATTGAGCGTCGCAGCGCGATGCTGGCTGAAGTAGCCGATTTTGGAATTGCTGCCGAAGGCGCACTTGCCTTTTTGAAACTCCACCACACCGGCGAGGATTTTAACGAGCGTGGACTTGCCGGCGCCGTTTGGTCCAACGAGGGCGACCCGCTCACCACGCTCGATGAGGAGGTCGAGGTTGCGGTAAACGACATGCTCGCCATATGCCATTTGGACACCCTCAAGAATAGCGGCGCGTTGTCCGCCGCGTTCGGGTTGGGGGATTCGGAAACGGAAGGGTTTCTTCGGAGGTTCGGGGCGCTCGACTTTTTCCATCCGCTCGATCTGCTTCAGCTTGCTCTGCGCCTGGGCTGCTTTGGAGGAGACGGAACGGAAGCGGTCGGCGAATTCCTGTAGGCCGGTGATTTCCTTCTGCTGGTTTTTGTAGGCAGCGGCTTGGACCTCGTAGTTGCGCTCCCGCTGCTCCATGGCGGCGGAATAGTTTCCCTTGTAGTGGATGAGCTTGGGATTCGCGATTTCGTAAACGCCGTCGATGAGGGCATCCATGAACTCCAAATCGTGGGAGATCAGCAAAAGCGCACTGGAGCAGGTCTTCAAATACTGCTGCAGCCAGAGAAGCGAGAGGAGATCCAGGTGGTTCGTCGGTTCGTCTAACAGCAACAGGTCTGGCTCCATAACCAGAAGTCGTGCCAAGTGCGCACGCATCACCCATCCGCCGCTGAGTTCGCGTGCGGGACGACTCCAATCGGATTCGCGATAGCCGAGGCCGGTGAGCATTTTTTTGGCCTTCGCCTCGACATGCGAACTGCTGAGTGCCTCGTGTTTGGCGTGTGCCTCAAGGTATTCCGCGCCTTCGACATTTCCAGCCCCCTCGAGGGCTGCGAGTTGTTTTTCGAGCGCTTGAAGCTCTCCTGCACGGCCGCAGGCAATGTCGAGAGCTGTCTCGGAATGGACAGCCTCTGCTTCCTGCGGCAGGTAGCCGAGGGTCGTCCATTCATCGCGTTGAACCGTCCCATCATCCGGCTCATCCGTTTTCAAAATGAGCGAAAAAAGCGTGGACTTGCCGGCGCCGTTCGGTCCGACCAATGCGATGCGCTCGCCATAGTTGATTTGCATGTCGGCTTCTTCGAAAAGCAGTCGGCCGCCGTGAGATTTTTTGAGATTTCGGATGGTAAGCATGTCAGCGGTTCTTCAGTTCAAATTTTAAAAAGGACAATTCAGAAAAATGACAGGAGTCCAGTGCCCTGACAATCTGTTGCTAAGGTGAGTTGTAGGATCGCACAGTAATCTGAGCGACACCCGCGAACTGATTCTGGATTCCAATCTCGAGTCTAGCCGTGCGGTCTCCTCGTGAAGCTGAGCCATCTTTTCTCTCAAGGTTTCGCCAAGAACTGAATCAGCGCTGAATCTGTTTTCGGAAAGCCGCAGGGGAAGTTTTGACTGAGTGGATGAAGGCTTGTGAAGTGCTAGCGGTCGCAGAAACCCCATTCTGAGGCGATTTCTTCAATGCTTTTTGTGCTGTGGTGCAATAGGAGACAAGCGACCTCGATACGGCGCTCACGGGCATAATGGGACTGAGTGTGTCTATCGAAAGGTTTTTTTTAAAACATACACAAAATAAAATCTTTCACGCATTGCCTGCGCCAGAGAGTTTTGGGATTTTCGCATGGCATGAGTTCTTCATTCCATCCGCTCCGATTCCGCCAAATCCACCTCGATTTTCATACCTCGCCGCATATTCCCGCCATCGGTGGGAAATTTGATAAAAAGAAATGGCAGGACACGCTGCAGGCGGCTGCAGTGGATTCGATCACTCTTTTTTCAAAGTGTCACCATGGCTTGAGCTATCATCCAACCACAGTTGGAAAAATCCATCCGCATCTGAGCTTCAATCTTCTCCGCAAACAATATGATGCCACGAAGGAAGCGGGCATCAACGCGCCGGTCTATCTCTCTGCTGGCGTGGACAACCTCGCCTCTTATGAACATCCCGAATGGCGCGAGGTGAACAAAGACGGTGTCTACACCGGTTGGGCGAAGCGCGCTCTGCAGGCAGGCTTTCATATGATGGACTTTCACAGTCCGTATCTCGACTACCTGTGCGAGCAGATCCGCGAGGCCGTGCGTCTCTTTCCTGATTGTGATGGCATTTTCCTCGATATCATAAGCCAGCATCAATCCTGCACCCGTTGGAGCCTGGAATTCATGAAGGCCAACAGGCTAGACCCGCTCAAAGAGGAGGATCGCAAGGAGTCCTCCCGTCTCGCCCTTGAGAAATACTATCGCCTGACCACTGAGGCAGCGAAGTCGCTTCGCTCGGACATGCCGATCTTCCACAATGGCGGCCACATTCCTCGCGGTCGGCATGACATTTTGCCCTATTTCAGCCACCTCGAGTTGGAGTCCTTGCCGACAGGTGGTTGGGGCTACGACCATTTCCCGACATCGGCGAAATACACATGTAACCTGCCCTTCGAGTTCCTGGGAATGACAGGGAAGTTCCACACTACCTGGGGGGAGTTCGGAGGCTACAAGCATCCGAATGCTCTCCGCTACGAATGCGCTGCCATGCTTGCTTATGGCGCAAAATGCAGCATCGGAGACCAGTTGCACCCTGCAGGTGAATTGGATCCCTCAACCTACGAAGTCATCGGAGCCGCCTACCGCGAGGTGCGCGACAAGGAACCCTGGTGCCGCGACGCGAAGCAGGTCTTCGATATCGCCGTGCTTTCGAGCGAGTCAGAAAACCACAACGAGCGAAATAATTTCCCCGATGATGGCGCTGGACGAGTCCTTCTCGAGAGTCATTTCCTATTCGGCCTCATTGACCGCACGATGGATTTCTCGCCTTACAAGGCTATCATTCTGCCCGACGACATTCGTATCGATGATGAGCTGAAAGCCAAGTTGGATACCTATCTGGCACATGGCGGCAAGTTGGTTCTCTCCGGTGAAAGCGGTCTTTGGAAAGGTCGTGAGGCTTTCGCGTTTGACCTCGGAGCCGAGTATCAAGGTCTCAGCCCAAGCTACCCGCCGGAGGACGAAGCAAACCGCGGCCACGATTATGTTTTGCCCATGCAAGAGCTGCGTGCCCCATTCGTTAATATGCCGCAGATCATGTATAGCCGCTCGCACCGAATCCGCGTCACCGATGGTCAGTCGCTTGGTCAAATCTTCGATCCTTATTTCAACCGCACTTGGGAGCATTTCTGCAGTCACCAGCACACGCCAAATCAACTTGAGCCCTCTGGCTTCGACTGTGGAGTGCGTCACGGAAACATCCTATATTTTGCGCATCCGGTCTTCCTGCACTACCGCGCCTACGGAGCGGTCGCTTACCGTGAGTTTATCGTCCGCGCATTGTGTGAATTTCTTAAGGATGAAATTTCGCTCCAAACGAACCTGCCTTCGACAGCTCGCATATCCCTCACTTCGCTGCAGGATCGTTTTATCTTACATCTGCTCTACGCTCCGACAATCAGCCGTGGTGGAGTCATCCAGCTCTCTGGCGGCAATGCATCAGGCGGACGCAGCGTCGAAGTCATCGAGGAACTACCGCCTCTTCACAACGCCGAAGTGACGCTGCGCTTGCCGGGTATCAAAAAAGCTCTGCTCGCACCAAGCGGAGCGGTCCTTGAATTGCAGCAAAATGGTGATGAAGTCACCGTCCGCATTCCGGAGTTTTCCTGCCACCAAATGATCGAACTTCAAAGCTGACGCCTTGACATCTGATCCATAACTCGGTGGCTGAGCGATCCGGTTGGCCCCGAATTTTAGACTCCCTGATCGCCAAGTCGGTAGATTTGCGAGGGGATGGAGAGGTTGTCCGGACGAGAATAGACCATTTGGGCCACCGTGATGTGGCGGGTGCCAAAAGCGGCTTCGCAGTAGCGGAGGTAGTAGCGCCATTTGCGGATGAAAGTTTCGTCGAAGCCCAGAGCTCGAACCTCGGGGAGCTTGGACTCAAAGGCTTCCGCCCAGCGCTTGAGGGTGAGGGCGTAGTGGGGGGCCATGTCTTCGTATTCGAAAAGATTCAGCTCGCCGCAGGATGTCATGGCCTGAGTTATGCGGGCGTTGCACATGAGAAGGGAACCGGGGAAGATGTGCTTTTGGATGAAATCCACGCCGTCGCGGAGGATGGGATATTGGTTGTCGGGGCAGAGGATTGCTTGAAGACCTAGGAGTCCGTGTGGATGCAGGAGTTCATCGATTTTGGCGAAGTAGCCGTCGACATATCGATCGCCGACGGCTTCGAGCATTTCGATGGAGGCGATTTTATCAAAGTGGCCACGGAGGTCCCGATAATCGCAGAGGAGTAGTTGGATTCTCTCGCCGAGCCCTGCTGCTCGAATGCGGCGGGAGGCTTCGTCGTATTGCTGCTGGGAGATGGTGACGGTGGTGATTTTGCAACCGTAGTTTTTGGCTGCGTGCATACTGAAGCCGCCCCAGCCGCTTCCGATTTCCAAGACTCTGTCGGAGGGGAGAAGATGGAGGCGTTTGCAGAGTTTGTCGTATTTCCGGCTCTGCGCGATTTCGAGAGGCTCGTCGATCGCTTGAAAATACGCACTGGAATAGGTCATGGAGTCATCGAGCCAGAGCTTAAAGAATTCGTTACTGAGATCGTAGTGCTCGCTGATGTTTTTCCGGCTCATGGTGCGGCTGTTCGGTCGGCGCAGGTGGAAGGCGCGGTTGACGGCATTGAGCAGATTGAAAAAACCCGTGCTACGGGATTGGCGCGTTTGCAGAGCCTGTGCGTCGTCGGCGTTCAGGATGAACCAAGCGATGACCTTGGTGAGATCGTCGGTCGTCCATTCGCCGGCCATGTAGGCTTCGGAAAAACCAATGGGACCGTTGAGGACACACCTCTTGAAGAAGTTCTCATCAGTAACCGTGATACGGGCCTCAATGCCGGCGCCGAGCCCGCCATAGATACCTTTGGCACCATCCGGAAGTATGACTTCGAGGCGGCCGAGTTTGAGTTTGGCGAAGCTATTGAGAACGAGTCGGCGGAAAAACATGTCAGATGCTGACGATGGCGGTGCTGTGCGGGTTAGGCAAGTTTCGCCGCACCGAAGAGGCCTCGTTTTTTTATGACAACCCTCGCGGCTTCGGGAACCATGCTTTCCCACGTGGCGTCTCCAGCGGCGATCATTTCCAGAACTTTGAGCGAGTGGATTTGGAGGTAGTCGGGGCGGTAATCCTCGATCGGGCGGATGAGGTGGTTGACGCGCAGGTGCTCATAAAGGTTCTCCATGCCGAGAGGGGTGCGGAAACTTCCACAGGTTACGAGTTCGCCACTGGGCGAGATGAAGGGATAGACGTAGAGTCGGACATTTCGTTTGAAGAGGCGTCCGAGGGCTTCCAGGATACCGCCTTCAAGGTCGTTGTAGTGTTCGGGATTGAAAATCTCATTTAGACCGGGGATACCCATGGGGAGACCGATTGGGCCTTCTGTGTAGCGGGTCAGAAAGTTCACCAGCTTGTAGTATTCGCCGTAGTCGGAGATGAGCACAGTGCGGCCGAGGGCTCCGAGGAGGTCAACGCGGTCGAGGAAATCCTGGAGATCGAGCGGACCGTGGGAGAGGAGATTCTTCATAGTGATCTCCATCAGAATGGCGGGTTCCGCGCCCGCGACGCCACTTTCCTGCTCAAAGAGTCGCTTGGCGCCGTCGAGCATGTCGTTGGTCACATAGGTGACGGGTCTGAAACTCCCGCGCTCGACGAGGATGGGCTTTTTGTAAAAAGCGTCGGATGCCTGCACGACCTCGCCATCCGGTCGGAACAATGTGGCACGGGTGAGTTTCTGCACTACGAGTTCGAGGCTCATGATGCGGTTGTCCACACCTGTAAACGCCGGGCCGGAGAAACGGATCATATCCACTTCGATACGGCCTGGTTTGAGGTCATCAAGGAGCGATCCGATCAGTGCGCGGGGATTTTGGTGGTTGAAAGCCGCGCCGTAGATGAGATTCACACCGGCAATGCCGAGGGCTTCTTGTTGGAGAAGATTCTCGGTATCCAGCATGCGGACATGGAGGATGATGTTGCTGAATTTCGCATGGGGGGCGTGTTGGAAACGGAGGCCCATCCAGCCATGGGATTCATCGTGGCGGCGGAAGCTGCGGGCCGCGACGGTATCTGCAAAAACAAAGAAGCGCCGGTTATCACCTGCCGTGGCTCCCAACCGTTCGATGAGGAGCTCTTGTTCGTGTTCGAGCATGGTCTCGAGGCGCTCGCGGCTTACATATCGGCGCGAAGGACCATAGATGGCATCACTGAAGGTCATGTCGTAGGCCGACATGGTTTTCGCAACGGTTCCAGCCGCTCCGCCTGCTGAGAAGAAGTGCCGGGCCACCTCCTGGCCCGCTCCGATCTCTGCGAATGTTCCGTAAAATCCGTTGTCCAAATTCACCCTCAGCGCCTTGCCTTGGGTCCCTCGTTCGGCGTCCGTGTATGACATGCCTCCCACCCTACACAGTTCGGCAGGGGTAAGGACAAAGACTTTTTGGTGAAAAACCAAACGCTTTGCGAGGGCGCTTCAATTTTCGATGAGGCTGCTTTTGCAAAGTTCGGCGTAGAGGCCACCGCGTGCGAGCAGATCTGTGTGGCGGCCGCGTTCGGTGATGCATCCGCGCTCGAGCACGAGGATTTGGTCGGCATGACGCACGGTGGAAAGGCGGTGGGCTATGACAAAGCTGGTTCGATTTTCCATGAGGTGATCGAGGGCTTCTTGAATAAGGCGCTCGGTGGCGGTGTCCACGCTGGCTGTAGCCTCGTCGAGGATGAGAATGGGAGGGTTTTTGAGAAGGGCACGGGCGATGGAGAGGCGTTGTTTCTCTCCAACGCTGAGTTTGACTCCGCGTTCTCCGAGTGGCGTGTGAAGGCCTTCGGGAAGGCGTTTGATGAAATCGGCCGCGTTGGCTGCGCGTAGGACTTCCCAGATTTCCTCCTCGGTGGCATCAGGTTTCCCGATGCGGAGGTTCTCGGCCGTGGTCCCGTTGAACATGAAGCTCTCCTGTGTCACCACAGCAACGCTATCGCGGAGGTGGGACTTTGGAATGTCACGCAGGGGCGTGCCGTCAATGGTGATCTCGCCGCTGGTGAATTCGTAAAAACGCACAAGCAGATTCACGATGGTCGATTTGCCGGCACCCGTTGGGCCGACGAGTGCGATCATTTCGCCGGATTTGGCTTCAAGATTTATGTCATGTAAGACGGGCATCTTGGGATCGTAGGAAAATGAGACATCACGGTAAACGACATGACCCTTCACCTGGGAGGTCGCCTTGTTTGCTCCCTCATCGGCTTCGGTTTCGGAGTCCATGATTTCAAACACTCGATCGCCAGCGGCTCGGCCGGACTGGAAAATCTGGTTGAGCTGGTGGAGGCGACCCACGGGTTCGTAGAGGTAGCGGGTGAGGACGACAAATGCGAACAAGGCGCCGACCTCCATCTTGCCTGAAATCACTTGAGATGTTCCGAAGCCCGCGACGAGGAGTAGTCCGCAGGAGGAGATGAATTCCATGCCGGGTTGGTAAAGAGCCCAGGCTTTCATCACGGTGAGCGTGGCTTTGCGCACGCCATTGCTGGCCTCATCGAAACGGGCGTGTTCGCGTGTCTCACTGGTGTAGGTTTTGATCTGGCGGATGCCGGCGATGTTGTCGTGGAGCAGGGAATTCAGCGCCGAGACGGCTTTGCGCTGCGTGCGGTAGCGGGAGCGTGCGGTGAGCGTGTAGGCGAGCGCTCCGGCACCGAGGAATGGAATGGGAATGAGAACGGCTGCGGTGAGTGAAGGGCTGTAGGCCAGCATGACACAGCTGACGATCAAGATTTGAAGAATGGCCACTGTGCCTTGTTCGATACCGTCTATGAGCACACGCTCGACACTCGTCACATCCTCGACAAGGCGGGTCATGATGTCACCCGTCGAGCGGTTGTCGAACCATGTCAGTGCGAGTCGCTGGATGTGCGCGTAGAGTTCGCTGCGGAGGTCAAAAATGACGCGCTGCTCGAAGTGGTTGTTGAAAATAATGCGAAGGGCGTTGAGACCGTTTTGCGCAAGGAATGCTGCGAGGCCGAGGCCAACGAGTGGCAGTAGGAGCTCAGGCCGGTTTTGGCCGATGACTTGATCGACGATCTGCTGAGTGATCGCTGGGAAGACAATCACCATGAGAGTCCCCGCTACAGCACAGAAGAGCGTGGCGAAGGCGAGGAACGGGTAGCGCCTGACATAGGGTAGAACCCTGATAAAAACTTGCATAATATTTTGGCTCCGCCTTAGTGTTTGAGAAGGGGGAGGATGACCTCGAGCGATTCCGTGTAGAGGGCATGGCGACCAGCTCGGCTCAGCTCTGCCAGCAGGGTATCTTCGAGCCGTCCGCGCGGGGCGGGGAGGATTTGACGAATCTCAGGAATGCCGGGCGTTTGTATGGTGGATTCGAAAAAATCGGATCCCTCGGCGAGCTTGAGTTCGAATTGTGCGTTCTGGGATTTGATGGAAATGAGCGAGAGACTGGGGCCGGGAATCTCTTCGATGAGGAAAGGAATAACGCGGTCGTTCGCAGCAGTGAAGGTTTCGTTTTCGGCGTCCAAAAGCCACTTCAGGCGCCCCGCAATCCAGCCCAGGAGGAGCAGTGCAGAAATGCGGGACCCCAGTGCGCAACGGAGCGAAAGGGATTCCACGTGGCTCAGATGCGGGAATGCAGAGGCGTTGTCAAACTGGCTTGCCAGAGCAAAACGCCACGCATGAAGGCGTGTCCAATTCAGGTCACACAGCACGGCTGCGCTTCTACCTGGCGAGGAGATGTGGCGGATAATGGAAAACTGATGATGGGGATTCTGCCAAGAACTGCTGTCAAAGATGAGACGGTCCACCCAAGCCCAGAGCTTTTCGTCGAGGGGCTCTGGGAATTCGGCCTTCCACCAGAGACAAAGTGGGAGATCGGAATCCAGATGCGAAAAAACAATATTCGGTAGGGCATTGGCAGCGTCGCCGTCTAAGCGGAAAGTGATCTGTTCGGAGCAAATCTGGCGTTTGTCTTTGCCGAGAAGGTGGCAATGCGCGCTGATCCAAGCTTTCGCTTGCGCAACAGGAGCTGAAGGGTTGCCGAGGATAAGGATCGCGCGGCAGGGGTGACGCCCGGCCACAGAGGCCAGCACTTCGTTGTCTGCAGCAAGGGCGGCTTCATTTTCTGTGTAAACGACAAGGTTGATCAGCGAGGCGCGGGTTTTGGTGTCACCACTTGATTCCCAGAGCTTGCCTAGCTCCTTATCGATTCTACCGATTTCGACAGGAATGCCTGACTCAATGGATACGCTGGTGCTCACAGGCGTCTCCATGCGCCCTCGTGGCGTTTGATGAGTTCGTCAGCCTCTCCGGGACCCCAGGAACCAGAGGAGTAGAGCGCGAGGTCGTCTGTGCGCGTGGTCCATGCTTCATGGATGGCATCGACAAATTTCCAAGCCTGCTCGACTTCATCGCGGCGGGCGAAGAGTGTGGCATCGCCGCTCATGGCATCGAGCAGAAGGCGCTCGTAGGCCTCGGGAGTAGCTTTTCCAAAACTCGTTCCGTAGTGGAAATCCATTTTGACCGGCTCGATACGCAGGCTGGAGCCCGGCATTTTGGCGCTCATGCGAAGGGAAATGCCCTCGTCGGGCTGAATGCGGATCACGAGCACATTGTCATCGATCGACTCACCGGTGGCGCGGAAGAGAACTGGCGGCACGCTTTTGAAATGAACGGCGATTTCGGTGCCGGCTTTTGGCAGGCGTTTTCCAACGCGGATAAAAAACGGGACGCCTGCCCAGCGCCAGTTGTCGACATTGAGCTCCATGGCGACATAGGTCTCGGTAACGGACTCTGGGTTCACATTGAGTTCGTCTCGGTAAGCCGCAACGCGTTTGCCGTTGATCGAGCCGGCACCGTATTGAGCCCGGACGACATGCTTGAAAACATCATCACCCGTGATCGGGCGCAGGGAGCGGAGGACTTTCACCTTTTCGTCACGGATCGAGTCGGCATCTAGGCCGGCGGGTGGCTCCATGGCTGTGAGGCAGAGGAGTTGGAGAAGGTGGTTTTGCACCATGTCGCGGAGGGCGCCGGATTTTTCGTAGTAGCCGGCTCGGCCTTCCACGCCGAGCGGTTCGCTGGCGGTGATTTGGACATGGTCTATGTAGCGGGAGTTCCACATCGCCTCAAACAGGGCATTGGCGAAGCGGAGAACGATGATGTTTTGCGCAGTCTCTTTGCCGAGGTAGTGGTCGATACGGAAAGTCTCCGATTCATCGAAGGCATTTTCGACGAGATCGTTCAGGCGCTTCGCGCTCGGGAGATCTGTGCCGAAGGGTTTTTCAACAATCACACGGCTCCAAGATCCAGGTCGGGCTTTGTTCAAGCCGCTCTTGCGCAGATTTTCCAAGATCACCTCAAACTGGTCTGGACCTGCTGCAAGGTAGAAAAGGCGGTTTCCACCGGTGCCACGGGTGGCATCCATTTCGTCAAGTCGGCGTGCAAGCGCCTCGTAACCCTCGATCTTGTCGAATTCGCTGCGGTGGTAGCAGATATTTGAAGCAAAATTTTTCCAGAGGTCGTCATTGATGGCTTGGCGGGAGAATTTGCGGGCTGCTTCCTCGAGTTCAGTGCGGAAAACCTCATCGGATTTGTCCCTGCGGGCAAATCCCACAACGCTGATGGCAGGCGGCAGGGCTCCATCGGCGGCGAGATTGTAAAGAGCTGGAACGAGTTTGCGGTGCGTGAGGTCGCCCGTGGCACCAAAAATAACCAGGGTGCAAGGATCGGGAATCGAGCGTTGGGCGAGGCCCTCGCGGAGCGGATTGGAGCGCAAAATATCAGTTGGCATTGCGCCCTCTTACCTATCGGTTGCTGGTGGGGAGTTCAATCGGGAAAAACCCGCGAGCCAGACTTTATCTGGACTTGAGGGAACTCACGCTGGTCAGGATGCCGGCGATCATCGAGTAGGCCACGATGCCAACGAACAATGCCACTAAAAGAATAATCGCTGGTTGGACGAGTGTCGTGAGGTGCGAAATGCGCGTGGTGAGATCGCGGTCGAAGCGCTTGGCGGCGCGCTCCAAGGCGGTAGCGATATCACCTGTCTGCTCGCCGACAGTCAGAATATCCATGAGCACTGGCGGAAAAAATCCGACGCGTCGTAGCGCTGTGGCAAGACTACTGCCCTCTCCAACCATGGCAGAGGTTTTCATGAGAAGGTCTTTGAGAAAAACATTCATCGTTGCTGATGTCATGAGGTTCAGTCCTTGTAGGAGGGCGACTCCATTTGATACGAGGGTCGAAAGGGTCTGCAGCATTTCTGCGTAGAACTTGGCCCGGAGAACTGGCCCGACCACTGGGAAGTCGAGCATCGAGCGATGCCACCAGTCCTGCCCGGCAGGTGTGCGCACCGCTGCGCGGGCGGACAGGATGAGGATGCCAACGAATGCAAAGATCGCCCACCACCACTGACCGCAGAACTCGCTCACCGAAATCAGGATTCGGGTGATGATTGGAAGTTTTTGCCCTGTTTTTCCAAGAAGAACGGACAACTGGGGCACGAGGAATGTCAGAAAGACAAACATTAGGACAATCGCAGATGAAAAAACGATGGCCGGATAGAGGAGTGAGGATACCACGCGGCGGCGAAGGTCGCCGATGAGCGTGAGGTAGGCACACTGGCGTTTGAGAATCTGAGGAAGTGCTCCGGAGACCTCGCCTGCAGCAACCAGGTTGCAGTAGAGAGGGTCGAAGGTTTTTCCGCAGTCTTGAAGGGCTGCGGAAAAGCTGAAACCGTCGCGCACTCGCTGGCGGAGGCGGGCGGCGATGGGTTGGACGCCGGATTTTTCCTGCCGCTGCTCGATCACTTTCAGGGCGCCTTCAAGCTTGAGACCGGCCTCGAGAAGTTCGGCGAGTTCTTCGGTGAAATAGAGCAACTGGGTTGTGTTCAGTCGGGGTAGGGGATCGTTGCCTGCTGTTGCCGATGCTTTCTTGGTGGCGGTGGCCGATCCTCCGCTTTCCGAGACACTCATGGGTTGGAGGCCTTGGTTGCGTAGAAGGCGGTAGGCGTCGCTTCGCGAATTAGCGGCGATTGTTCCCGTGGTCACGGTCCCTGAGGCATTGCTCGCTTTGTAGGAAAAGTCGGCCATCGTCCTACTACTCGTCCAATACCTGCAGTTCGCTGGATGTCACGCGAACGACTTCTTCCACCGAGGTGACGCCGTGCGAGACGGTTTCCCATCCTGCCTTACGAAGCGGGACCATACCCTCGCGGAGTGCGAGTTCGCGGAGTTCGTTCGCGGGAGCACGCCGTTGGATGAGTTCCTGCATGCGCGGGCTCATCTGGCAGATTTCAAAGAGTGCTGTCCGGCCTGAGAAACCTGTATTTCGGCAGTGTGGGCAACCGACAGGTCGCCGGATTTTGGATGCCCACTCCAGCGGGAAGCCGACGGCCGCCAGGTCTTCAGCTTTGTAGTCGGCCGGTTGGGAGCAGAATTTGCAAAGACGGCGCACGAGGCGCTGTGCGATGAAAGCGCGGACCGCTGAGCCCACGAGAAAAGGCTCCACGCCCATGTCCAAGAGGCGGGTGATGCCGCCCACGGCGTCGTTTGTGTGTAGCGTGCTAAAGACCAAATGGCCCGTGAGCGCCGCTCGGATGGCAATTTCCGTAGTCTCGAGATCGCGCATTTCACCCACCATGACGATGTTCGGATCGCCGCGCAGGATGCTTCGCAGCGCGGTGGCGAAGGTCAGGTCGATCTCGGGTTTTACCGCAATTTGGATCACGCCGTTGAGCTTGTGTTCAACGGGATCTTCGATCGTAACGATACGGCGCTCCATCGAGTTGATGGCGCTCAGAAAAGTGTAGAGCGAGGTGCTCTTTCCCGAACCTGTGGGGCCTGTCACGAGAACAATGCCATTCGGGATAGAAATAAGATTGCGGATGCGTTTTTCGTTTTCCGGGTCGAGCCCGAGTCCCGAGAAGTCGAATTGTTGCTGGCCGAGAAGTCGCAGGCTTACGCTCTCGCCGTTCACGCTTGGAATGGTGGCTACGCGCACATCGATCGGTGCACCTGCGATTTCTAGGGCGATGCGCCCGTCCTGTGGTCGCCGCCGCTCGGCGATGTCGAGGCCGGACATGATCTTGAGGCGAGAGATGAGAGAGTCCTGCAGCATCTTGATCCGCTGCGGGACGGGAACCTCCTGTAAGACGCCGTCAATACGGTAGCGGATGCGGAGGTCGTGGCCGAGCGGCTCGAAATGGATATCGGTTGCGCCTTGCTGGAGGCCCTCGCGCAGGATTTGGTTTACAAATTTCATCACCGAGGCTTCGGAGTCGTCCTCGTCGATCACATTGACCTCCTCCTTGGCTCCACCGGGCAGGTCGTCCTCACGGCCCTCAAGAAGTTCTTCGAAGGTATCAGCGCCGACGCCGTAGGTTTTCTTGAGCGTCTCCACAAGACGGCTGCGCGAAGTCATGACGAGACTCACCGGACCGCGCCAGTGCTGGGTCACGGCCTGCCATGTCGCGTAATCGAAGGGATCGAAGGTCAAGAGACTCAACTCGCCACCAGGGACTGCTGCTTCGGGTAAAACAATCTGGCCCAGCGCAAGTCGGGCTGGGAATTTGTCCCTCACATTATCGATCGGGGCGACTTCCTCCTCCTCGCGCCACGGGATTCCCAGCTCAGAGGCGAGTGCTTTGAGAAAAGGCAATTCCTGAACGAGCTTGGAATCGAGCAACGCGGCAATGGGAGACCGTTGGGCGAAAGCGGCGCGGTCGAGCACATCACGGCACTTCTCGGGCTCATTCAAACCCGCGAGTTCAGCCAGGCGGAGGAGGTCGTCAGTTGTATTGATCATTGCTCCAAGGCCAGCGGAATTTTTTCTTTTTCTCGGGCGGCAAAGGCGTGGGAGTCCAGACGGCAGGCGGGGTTTTCTGCTCGGCGATTGGCGCGGTCATGGCCTGCCCATCGCGGCCGAGCGGCGAGCGGTCGCCCTCGTAGGCGCTGGCCTTCATCATTTCATTATTTGAATCCACCACAAAGGGCTGGATCATCACGATGAGCTCGTTTTTCCTCGTCTTTGCCTGCGTGCGTCCCCCGAGCAGCGAGCCGATGACTGGAATCTCCGAGATGTAGGGCATACCCTCGACGCCTCGTTCCTTGTCCTCGGAAATCAATCCTCCAAGGACAATGGTGGCGCCGTTTGGAACTCGGACGCTAGTGGTGATTTCCTGTGTGGAGATAATGGGAACCTTGTTGCCGGAGATGGTGTCGGTGCCGATCACGTTGTCATTCGTTTGCGCGACGATCAGGTTGACTTCACGGTCAGAGTTAATGAGAGGAATGACTTCAAGTTTCAGCACGACATCCTGGTATTGGATGTTTGATGTGATCGCGCTGCCATTTCCACCGAGGCCTCCGCCTGTGGCTGATGTGAGGGACTGTGTGGGCACTGGCACTTTCTGCCCGGAGAGGATCGTCGCCTTGCGGTTGTTTGTTGTGTAGATGACAGGTCGCGAAAGCGTGCGAAAGCGGTCCGTATTTTCAAGGAAGCGCGCGAAGACGTCCACCGAATCCGCGATGGTTCCGTAAATGGTGAGTCCGGCGAGGGAGGATAGTCCGTTCGTTGCCAGTGAGCTGGGGTTAACTATGGATGCCGCATTTGGAAACACGCTGTTAGGCAGCAGACTTGGGCTGAGCGATGTGGCAGCTGCTCCGCTTGCGTCGCTATTGCCCAGGAGGTTATTGATCGGTTGAAACCCCTTGTTGCGGATGAGATAGCTAACTCCGTAATCCACGCCCTTGGTGAGGCGCAGTTGGCCGATGACGACTGCGAGATAGACCTGCTTGGGGCGAGTATCCAGAAGATCCAGAATTTGTTTTGCGCGCGCCTTGCTCTCGGGAGGGCCGAAAATAATGATGCTGTTTGAGTTATTGTCCGCAATCAATCGAATTTCTCCGATGGTGGCGGATTGTGGGGCTCCTTGCTGGGTTTCATTACTCAGGCGATCTGGTTTACTGATGCCATCGCCGCCCATGCTGCCGAGACCTCCAGAGGAGTTATTGTTGGTGTTTTGGTTTAAGGGATTGTTGTTTGATCCGTTTTGCCCAGTTTGTCCGGTGCCTCCTTGTTTTTCAGAATCCGGGTCGCTGAACATGTCGGTGAGGACTGGAAAGACATCATTGACCGGGACATAATTAAGGATTCGCGTGAAGGGTTGCTCGAAATTTCCGGCGGAATCGAGTTGTGAGATCACATCGCGCACATAGCGGTAATTTTCCACGCGAGTTACGACGAGGATGCGGTTGGTGCGCTTGTCAGCGAGGAATTTTGCCTTTCCAGAAATGAGGCGGTTCTCATAGCGCGCACCGGAGGCTCCTCCTGCGGCTTGAGGAGTCTCGGGATTTTGTGGGTTGGCGGGAGTCTGTGGTTGTGTATTGGCGCCTTTCGCCTTCGCGGGATCCTCCTTGCCGAACATCTCATCGAGGATTTCAACAACGCGTTCCGCATTGGCGCGCTGGAGTTGAACGAACTCAGTGACGACCCGAGCCGGCTCAACATCAATCAAGTCCAGAATGCCAAGAGCCTTTCGGATGACGGGGGTTTTATCCGTGAGAATGATCGCATTGGTATTTGGCACGGGAACTACGGAACCGTAGGCATTGATCTGCACAACACCCTGCACAACGGCGATGGCCTCTTCCGGGGATATGAACGAGAGCGGCTTATAAAAGCTCAGCACCTTGTCGCCATCTGCGGGTAGGGATTGAATCTCGCTGATGAGAGGAAGCCCCTCTGTGCGTGGCGCTCGGCTCGGACCGAGAATTTTGATCGTTTGGTCATCCACCGGAACGATGCTGTAATTGTTCATTAACAGAGAACTCTCGATAATAGCTACGGCGTCCTCACGACTGACCGGCTTGGCGACCATGATTGAGAGTTCCTGACCGGCGAGGTTCGAGTCGCGTATGATGCGCTTTCCGGTGAGTGTTTCGTAAAAGGAAATGACATCCAACACGGAGTTACGCGGGAATGTGATGCTTACAGATTCGGCCGGGCGAGGTGTCGCAGGTGGAGCGAGGGTAGGGGTGACCGGTGCTCCTGGAGGTAGCACCTGAGGCACTTGAGCTCCAAGCGGCATGGCACAAAGAAGCAGAGTGGGAATGACAGGAAGGAAGTGGCTTTTCATTGGTTAGGGACAGGCTGGGCGGCTGGGGGTTGGCCGGAAATCACACGGCGGCGGATGACACGTCGTGGCGGTTCGTTTCCATTTGCGTTGGCTGGTTGAGCTGCTGCGGTGCCCGGTTGTTGCTTTGGGGCTCCGGGCTGCTGAGGCAATTGGGGGTTCATTGGCATCTGCGGTGCCGGTTGAGCCTCGGCAGGGAGTTCAGCATAGCGAATGGTCGTTTCTTGGCCTTCGATGCGAATGCGGGCGCTCATATTTTTCGGGTCTGCATCCGGCTTGTAGTCGAGGAGTTGGTTATTCGCAGCATCCGGCTTGGCGCCGAGCATGTGGCGCACCTGAGTGTTTTTATCCAGAACGAAAACCACAGCCTCGTTATTGATGGTGGCCGCTCCTGTCAGAAAAAAATGGTCAGCCATCGGGGCACTTTCCTCAGCTGTGGGTAGCGAAAAGGGCGAGCGGTTGAGTAGGACTTGAAACTTTTCCATCGAACGCTGCTCCATCCAAGGAGCATCATCTGCAGCATGTAGTAGCGCGGAGGCTGCCGAGAAAATTAGAATGGCAAGAGGAATTCTCATTCGGTGGCGGTTGGCGCGGGGTTCGAGTCTGCTGGTCGGAAATACTGTCGGATTTCCATTTCCACAACCACATTGGGCGGTTCGCTGTCACTGCGAATCATCATTTTCTCAACAGAGCGCCAAGATGTGGGATTTTGGACATCGAATAAAAAAGTCGCCACGCCTGAGAAAGGGCCGGTGATTTTCGTTTGAAGAACCGCAGCGCGGGAGCCATCGGCCTCCTCCCCGGGAAGAAGGGTTTCCTCTGCGATTTTGAGGCCGGATTTTTCAGCCATGCTTCGCACAGTATTAAGAAGCCCTGTATTGGCGGTATCCGGTTTTTCGACGGGCGAGGGGTGCTGTTGCATCCAATCCCGCGCAGGTTCCAGCGTTTCGGCAGCGGTGATCCAGGAGCGGGATGTCGAGATGGCTGAACGCGCCTCTGAAATAGCTGCCGACACGCCCGCACGATGGTTTAACCAAGCACGAATGGCAAAAAGGTTCACTGCCAAAAAGACGGCTGCGCTGAAGATCAAGAGCAAGCGTGTTTCACTCTTCGCCAGTTTTCGCATCAGGTCGTGCTCCTTCCATTTCAAACTTCACTTTATTGCGGCCCGCCAATTGTGGCTGACGGGAAGTCCAATCATAATCCTGCAAGAGTTGGGCTTTTTTCACCCGCTCAAAAAATTCATAGGCCTGCGAGACATCCGTGGCCTCCCCGGCAATAGAGAGGCGGCCTTTGTCGTAGTTGTATTGGGTCAGACGAACCTGCTCACCTGGGATTTCGCTCGCGACAGCGGCGAGTTGGTCGATGGCGAAAGCCTGGGGATCGATGGCAGATCGAAATTGTCTCCACTCGGTCACGAGATGTTGGGCGTTTGTTGAGACCGAATCGATTGATCTGAGCTCATTGTTCAGACGGTGCAATTTGAATCTTTGCCAACCAAGATCAGCGGCTACGAAAAACAAAATCAACGCATAGATGGCCAGACCCAGAGTGGCAAAAGATGCCAGACGCTTGAGCCGTGATCTGGAAAGCAGGGCCGCGCGAGCCGTGGGTGGGGCCGCATCACTAAAAAGCGTTGGCAGGACGGGTGCAGAGAGCATTTTTTCAATTTCAAAATCCAAGCGCAGCGCGTGTCCGAGTGAGATAGCATCCGCTTCCAAAAAATCTCCGATCAGGCGCAGCTTGGCCGGCATACGGGTAATGACGCTCTCGGACCGCAGCCTCATGGCCGTTCGTGCTATGGCTCCGCAAAAAGCCGCACCGGGATTTGAATCTCCTGTCGCAGCAAAGAAGACGCATTCGTCCTCGCGGTAGATGGCAAAGCAAAGGGCACCTTGTTCCTTCCAAACCAGGACATCGGCCCCTGCGGGATCAAGCAATCGCGCAGGAATCTCAAAATACTTCGCCTTCTTGAGGTATTCGTGAGCGGTTTCGTCATCCGTTGCTGCCAGTGCCAAGACGAGAGATCGTCCCTCTTTTTCCAAAATAGGGACTGTATAAACCTCAGCGTCCTTCCGAAGCAGATGTCGGCTCGTGAGCTCGAGCTCAGCCAATTCTGCCGGGTTGCCTTGGGAAGCTATCCACAAAGGCATGGAAAGAACGCTGCGGGAGGGCCCTGCCAGAAGCAGGTTGGCAAAGGCGTCAAGCGACTTCTCCGAAAAAGCCTCATCAAGTGTTGAGTGTCCCTTGGGAGGAAATTTCCAAAGCTCCCAGCCTTCCGCGCCAGGTCTGAGAACCGCATCGGGAGTATGCTGTTTCATCGCTCCTCCCAGCTCATAATTTGTCCATTTGCCCCAGTCGGTGCGATGACGACAATTTTATGAGAGATGCCTCCACACCAACCTGTGCTCTCAATGCGGCGCATATCCCCCGAGGTGTCGAAAAACTCCAGCAGGGCCGCGCGCTGCTTGCCCCCGGCTCCAAGAAAATCCGCCACGGCCTCGATGGATTCCAGTTTTTGGTCATCAGCCGTATTGTCAACGCCATCAAGCCCCGCACGCATCTGGATGAGCGATTCGCACTGATTGGGCGTGAGTTCGGCAAGCGCCTTGAGTAGTGGTTCCTGAGCATGTTGGATGCTGATCTTTCCACTATACCAAATAGTAAAGGCATCCTGCCAGCCCTGCTTTGCGGCTAAAAGTGGAGCTAGATTCATAACGGACTCCATTTCACGAATATGTTTAAGTGGCCGATTTGCTGGGTATCCCGGCCTGCCAGCGCGCTCGTAGTCGCCGCGTTCCGCTCCTTTGAGAGAAACGAAATCATCAGCGTCGATCCAGTCTTGCAGGCCATCGATAGCCGCCTCAGAGGCCGCGAGGCTCGCACCCCAAGTCGCAAAAAGACGATTGAATGCCTCTCGGTTGCCGGATTGAATCCAAAAGTTGGGATTCAATCTTGCGGCCTCGTTGGTCAGCTTCACTTCATAGCCCTCAGTGTTTTTGTTCCCGTGGCGGAGGAGGGGGCTTCCGGTTTCAACTGCTGGATTCAAGCCGAGTGCGATGCCGCTCAGCGCCATCTGACGCGCCACGAATTTCCTCTCTGCGAGTGATTCGCTATCGATCCACCCGCTGACCAATCCACCCGTTAGGATCACAAGTCCGGCGAGAAAAGCTATGCACCAGAGAACAATCGGCAGCGCGACAGCCCGAATTTTGGAGCGGCAATTCATCGTGGATTCGGATTATTGTTTTCCTTTTTGTATTGCTCCGGCGGAGGTTGTGGCGGGGCAAGTGGCGGAATCCAAAATTGCACATCGATCAAAGTTTCGGCCATCGGATTATACGAAAATTGTAAACGAACCAACTGGGGCCTTCCTGCGCCTTGAGGCCATTCTTCAACCCATTCGTTTCCATTGAAAAAAAACCATGCTATGCGGCTCACACCCGGCAGCAGCGAAATCCATTCGCCTTTCGTCACTAGTCGCTCCATTGCCGATGCATCAATCTCGCTTGGCACCCTAAGAATGGAAAATGTCCTCGAGCCATCAGCCCTAGGCCTAGCCGCAAGGATGAGCGAACCCCCGCCCAAGCTGGGAACGCCAAAGGTCCCTGAAGTTTCCGCAAAAACCAATTCCGGCACGGGAGCGCCTGATGTGGATTTGGATATGCGGAGAGAAAGGTTCGCGTCTGCCGGGAGGTTGAGAAACGCTTCGCGGGTGATTCTCAAAAATGCCTCCAGCCGGCGGGCGGAGGTTTGCTCCGTGATGACGGACTTCGAAGCTTCAAGCGCTGCCGAGGAAATGGAATATACGGCACCACTCAGCAGGCCTAAAATCATCAAAGCCATGATCACCTCAAAGAGCGTAAATCCAGCCTGCCTGTGCTGAAGGAAATGCGCCTTCTTCATGGCCGATAAACCAGAATTTCCGCGATTTCTTTTGTTCCTCCACGAGTTGGCTCTGCAGTGACTTTGAGCCTCCACATACTCGGTAGAATCGCATTGTTTGTGTTCCGAATTTCGGCCTGCTCGAAGGTCTCCAGAACATGGATTCCATTATTGGTCCGCGCATCAATCTCACGACGTCCATCCAGAGGAGGGTTTGCCATGGCGGCGGCTAGACGGGATTCGATCATCGTGCGGGCCAGCATTCTTGAGCGGGCATTCAGGGCCGCATCTACCGCCGACTGCAGGGCTAAAGCCAGACCCGTGACAGCCACCGCAAAGACGCCTAGTGCGATTAAGACCTCAAAGAGAGTAAAAGCCCTATTTCTCATCGGTTACAATCAGAGCCGTTAGGGGGTCAAATTTCAAAACGATTGAATCCTCCTTGGAAGAGATACGCAATTCAAGGGGATCGCAGATGCCTGCGCCGTTGAATCCCCAGAATTCGTCCCGCTGGGGCTTACGAAACCTGTTTTCTGTGAAACGCCGCACTTGGAGCTTCCAACCTTTAGGCAATTGGGCGCTTGGAATGCCGGTATCGCCGACAAGGCCTGATTCCGTGAGGCGCAGTTGCCGAGCTTCGCCCGTTTCAACAGATTTTGTGTGAGCTGCCTGTGCGGTTTTTTCGATACCTTGTGCAATCCCTTCGGAAGGCGAGTTGCTCCACGAATTTGTTATGAGAGGAACAGTTACACCCAGAAGAATTGCAATGATTCCTAGGGCCAGAAGAACTTCAAAAAGAGTATAGGCTCCGTGCTTGGAGGTCCTTGGAATGGCTGCGTTATTTATTTTTCCCTGCGTCGTCATCGCTCTCCTTGCCATCGGGTCCGAGCGAGTAAATGTCAAATGCTGCGCCCCCCTTGCCAGGATTGCGATATACATACTCAGTGCCCCAAGGATCGACCGGAACAGACTTCATGAGCTGCTTCCAGCGGCGGGGGCGTGGTTCCGTGGTGGGTTGGTTGACCAGCGCCTTGAGACCCTGCTCCGTTGTCGGCATGCGGTAGTTCAGCATCTCATAAGTGCGGAGTTGCATTGAGATGGCCTCGATATCGCTATCCACACGTTGCTCTTTGGCCACATCGATATTTCCCACCAACATGTAAATGGCTGATCCTACCAGCACGGCAATGATGCCGAGCACCAACATGATCTCAAAGAGCGTGTAGCCAGATTGAGAGAAGCGGGTTTTCCGGAGATTACGATAAGTCATAGGTCTATAGCAGAGATAGCTTTGTTTTTTTGAGCACTGGTAGTGCCAAATCTTCTGAAATTTTAATCAATATAGAAACCAAAACTCTCTGTGCAAGTCAGGGATTATCCTCGCTGCGGCAAAATTGAGCTTATCAGACTTGGTGGCGGCGACGCTTGACTTTGATGAGAGCGAGTGAGCGGAGGAGGGCTGCATTGTTAGCGGCGTATTCCTCGTTACTGAGTTTCTCGCCCGACATGGCCTGTTCGGCGCGGCGGATTGCCTCCTCAGCGGCGGATTCGTCGATGTCACTTTCCTTCACCGCCATGTCGGTGAGCACAGCAACTTTTTCGGGAGTGATTTCGACAAAGCCTTCGCCAACGGCCAGGCAGAGTTCCTGGCCGCCTTTGAGAACTCGGAGTTCTCCAGGCTCGAGCTGGGTCATGAGCGGGGCGTGCAGTGGAAGCACCCCAAGCTCACCATCAATGCCGGGAATCACGACGGAATCCACGTCATCGGAGTAGGTTTTGGCCTCGGGAGTGACGATTTCGAGCCGGAGCATGGGTTAGGATTCCTTCACCATGTCGATGCCGCCCTTCATATAGAAGTTGGCTTCTGGAACATCGTCATGTTTGCCTTCAAGGATTTCCTTAAAGCCACGAATCGTGTCGGCGGTGGAAACATATTGTCCTTTTGTGCCGGTGAAGATTTCAGCGACGTGAAATGGCTGTGACAGGAAGCGCTGGATTTTGCGGGCTCGATACACGGTGAGCTTGTCTTCGGGCGAAAGCTCGTCCATGCCGAGAATGGCAATGATATCCTGTAAGTCTTTGTAGCGCTGCAAGACACGCTGAACGCCGCGCGCGACATTGTAGTGCTCTTCGCCAACGATATCCGCTGAGAGGGCCTTCGATGTCGAAGCAAGAGGATCCACCGCAGGGTAGATTCCCAATTCAGCGATAGAGCGCTCGAGAACGATTGTGGAGTCCAAATGGGCGAAAGTATTCGCCGGAGCGGGATCCGTTAAATCGTCCGCTGGCACATAGACGGCTTGGAACGATGTGATGGAGCCTTTGGTGGTCGAGGTGATGCGTTCCTGCAAGTCGCCCATCTCAGCAGCCAGGGTTGGCTGATAACCCACGGCGCTCGGTGTGCGGCCAAGCAAGGCCGAAACTTCGGCACCTGCTTGAGAGAATCGGAAGATGTTATCGATGAAAAGCAAAACGTCTTGATTTTTCTCGTCACGGAAATATTCTGCCATCGCAAGCGCCGAGAGAGCCACGCGCAGACGGGCCCCTGGAGGCTCGTTCATTTGGCCGTAAACCAGCGCTACCTTGGATTTGGAGAGATCGTCTTGCACGATAACGCCGGACTCACTCATCTCAGCGTAAAGGTCGTTACCCTCACGTGTGCGCTCACCAACACCAGCAAAAACGGAGTATCCGCCGTGTCCCTTGGCGATATTGTTGATCAGCTCCATGATGACAACAGTTTTTCCGACGCCGGCTCCACCGAAGGCGCCCACTTTGCCGCCCTTGGTGAACGGGCAGATGAGATCTATCACCTTGATGCCCGTCTCCAAGATCTGAGCCTTGGTGTCCTGCTCCAAAAGAGGAGGGGCTTTGCGGTGGATGGGATATTTTTTCTCGTGGGGCACAGGGCCGCGTCCATCAGTCGGTTGACCTGTGACATTAAAGATACGTCCAAGAACTCCTTCGCCGACGGGAACAGAGATTGGAGTTCCAAGGGCGCTTACTTCCATTCCGCGTGTGAGACCTTCGGTGGAACTCATGGCGATCGAACGAACCCAGTTCTCACCGAGGTGTTGTTGAACCTCGAGTGTGAGATTCTGTTTTTCGCCGCCGACTTCGAAGTCGATTTCGAGCGCGTCGTAGATTTTGGGCAGAGCTCCGTCTGCCGGGCTGAACTCGACATCGACAACGGGGCCGATGACCTGAACGATTCTTCCTTTATGATTCATGTGTGGTTGGTGAGCGTAAAAAAGGGTGCTGTATTTAGCGTCCGGACTTCCAGACCGCAACTGCATTTTGATAATTTAAAAAAGCAGGCTTGTTGGTGACTCGAGGCTTTTGCGGATCGTGGCAAGGAACTCCGCGCCTGCGGCCCCGTCAACAACACGATGGTCACCGCTCAGCGAGATCGTCATCCGCTGTCCGGCCACGATTTGATCCTGTGCGTTGACAACTGGTTTTTTCACAATCGCACCGACTGCAAGGATGGCGGCCTGCGGTGGATTGATGATCGCATAGAAGCTGTCAATGCCATAGGCGCCGAGGTTTGAGATCGTGAGTGTGCCGCCTTGGTATTCCTCGGGTTTGATTTTTTTTGAGCGGGCTCGCACGGCGAGATCTTTTACTGCGGTGCTGATCTCGCGGAGTGAGAGGCTTTGTGCATTTCGGATGACGGGCGTGATGAGGCCGTCCTCGACAGCAATCGCGACCGAGAGGTTGACGCTCGCGTATTCGACAACCGAGTCTCCCGCGAATGCGGCGTTGACTTTTGGGTGCTGCTTGGCAGCCCGCGCGGCGGCGAGGAGGATGAAATCGTTGACAGTTACCTTTGCGGTTCCGGCAGCCTCAGCAGCAGTATTCAAATCCTTGCGGAGCTTTGCAAGAGGGGCCGCATCGACCTCGATCGAAAGATAAAAATGTGGAATTTGGGTTTTGCTTGCTAGGAGACGCTCGGCAATCGTGCGGCGCATTCCGGAAAGAGGAGTCTTGGTGTCGAAGTCCGAGAAAGGAACTTCGATGCGAGGTGCCGCTGCCGCTGCACTGCGGCCTTGCACCACTGCGGTGGTTGGCACATCCGCCACCACGATGCGGTCGCCAGGGCCTGTGCCTTGAATGCCGGAAAGATCCACTCCGCGCTCAAGGGCGATTTTTTTGGCGAGAGGCGACGCATTGATGCGGGAACCGTCCGCCGTCGCTGCTGGTTTAGGTTTTGAAGGCGCAGCTTGAGTCGCAGCGGGAGCGGTTGCAGAGGTTGCAGCTGGGGCGGTCGATTTGACTACGCTTTTCTTGCCGCCTTCGAGATTGGCGATGGGTTGGCCTACTTTTACGACGCCACCCTCTGGAACGAGGATTTCTGTAATGATGCCATCATCGAAGGCTTCCATCTCCATGGTGGCCTTGTCGCTTTCAACATCAGCTATCACGTCGCCTACGGTGATTTTGTCGCCTGCTTTTTTGTGCCATTTGATGAGCGTGCCTTCGAGCATCGTATCGCTCAGTTTGGGCATGGTGATTTGATTCATAGTCGGAATGGGTCTTAGCGGATGTGTAGAACTTTTTCGATGATGCGGGCCACAGTGGGCAGTTGCAGGTTTTCCAGTGCCGGTGAGTAAATGGCGGGCGCGTCGAGTGCGCATACCCGCTGAACGGGAGCGTCGAGATCGTCGAATACCTTCTCTTGAATGGTCGCGGCAATCTGGGCTGAGACACCGCAGAAAGGTTTGTTTTCATCAACCAGAACAGCGCGGTGTGTTTTGCGGACGGTGTTCAAGATGGCTTCCTCATCGAGCGGACGAATCGAACGAAGATCCAGCACCTCGGCGCTGATGTCATGTTCGGCGGACAGAATCTCAGCGGCTTTCAACGCTGTTATAACTGCGCGGCCGTGGGCGATGAGCGAGACATCAGTGCCTTCGCGCTTGGTGTCTGCCACACCCAGCGGGATCAAATATTCCTCCTCGGGGACTTCCCAAGATTCGCCATAAAGAAGCGTGTTCTCCATCACGCAGACAGGGTCGTTATCCCGGATTGCGGCCTTCATTAAACCCTTGGCGTCATAGGCGGTCGCTGGGCAGACGACTTTGAGGCCAGGTGTGTTGGCAATGAAATTCTCCGGTGTGTGCGAGTGGGTAGCACCCACGTTGGTGCCACCATTTGCTGGGCCGCGGATGACGATCGGGCAGTTGATCAGACCACCGCTCATGTAGCGGACCTGTCCGGCATTGTTGATGATTTGATCCCACGCAACATAGGCGAAACTCCAGAACATGAGCTCCATCACCGGGCGGACGCCCAGCATCGAAGCACCAATGCCCATGCCGATGAAACCCGCTTCGCTGATTGGTGCGTCGACCACTCGCTTGTCGCCGAAGCGCTGCCAGAGCCCTTCAGTGACTTTATAGGCGCCGTTGTATTGAGCTACTTCTTCTCCGATGATGACGACATTTTCGTCGCGGATGATTTCCTCGGCGAGGGCGTCATTGAGGGCTTTGCGGTAGGTGATCAGAGGCATGTGCGGTGTGTTCTAAAAAATCGTTTCGGTCAGGAAATACGAGCGCTCAAAGAGGCGTCGCGGGTTTGTTATTCGCTGAAGAAGTGGCGACCTGTCGAGCCGGCTTCAGTTTTGTTGTCCACTTCCCAGTAAACATCCTCAAAAATTGTCTCTGGTGCGGGAGAGTCGCTATCGATCGCAAACTGCGCGGCTGCGTCCGCTTCGTCTTTCGCGGCTTCATCGATCGCCTCGGCCTCAGATTCAGTGAGAACGCCTTCGTCCATGAGGCGTTTTTTCCAGAGGCTGATCGGGTCGTGGTGTGTCTTGTAGCGCTCGATTTCCTCTGGTGAACGGTATTTCTTGGCATTCGCATCGGCAACCGAGTGCCCGTAGTAGCGATAAGTATCAACTTCAAGAACGGTCGGGAGCGATTGCTCATGCGCGCGGCGCATGGCGTTGGCGGTCTTGGCTCGCACCTCATAAAGATCCTCACCGTTGGCAATGTCCCAAACAATTCCATATCCATCGGCGCGCTCGGCGAGGCAATTTCTCATCGCCGAAGAGCGCTCCAGCGTAGTGCCCATGGAGTATTTGTTGTTTTCAATGATGTAGACCACGGGAAGTTTCCAGAGCGCTGCAAGGTTGAGGGATTCGTGGTATGCGCCTTGGTTGACCGCGCCGTCACCCATGAAACAGAGCGCGCAGCCTTTCAGACCTTTGAATTTCAGCCCGTAAGCGAGACCCAGTCCGAGTGGCGTCTGACCACCGACTATCCCATGGCCGCCCCAGTAGTTTTTATCCGGGGCAAAATAATGCATCGAACCGCCCTTGCCGCGCGAGCAACCTGTGGCTTTTCCAAAAGACTCTGCCATGCATTCATTCATGCTCATTCCAACAGCGAGCGCGTGACCATGGTCGCGGTAGGCCGTGATGACGTGGTCGTTTTTACCCATCAGAGAAATGGTTCCCACAGCCACGGCCTCCTGCCCTATGTAGAGGTGAAGGAAGCCGCCCATCATGCCTTGGTTGTAATACTTGAATGACGTCTGTTCGAAGCGCCGGATGCGGATCATTTCCCTGAGGAATCCGATTTTTTGCTTCGGCTTCAGCGAGGCATTGATTTCAGCGCGGGCGTAGTCTGCTGGATCTATGGCTACTTCGTCATCGGTCACACTTGGCATAGGGCTTGAGAGTTTGGGCATGATGTTAGATGTCGTGCCGGTAGTCCGGTCGATCGCATTGTAGTTTTTCGATTCTGCGCCGCCTTGGCAATGCAGAAATAGAGGCAACGGTGGCCTTTTTTTGTTTCACCTCAGAAACGGGCATGGTGAGGTTTCCAATATGAAAAAAGTTCTCTTCATCCAGCATGGGGATGTGGACAAGCCTGGCCTTCTCGCCGAAGTGCTTGCTGATGTCGGTATCGAGTTGCTCAGTGTTCATCCCTACGCTGGGGACAAGTTGCCGATTGATGCCACAGGCTTCGATGGCCTCGTGCTCGGTGGCGGTGGACAGAGTGCTTATGAGGTCGGCTTGTATCCTTATCTCAATTCGGAATGCGGGTTGATTCAATCCGCTTTGGCGTCCCAAAAATCAGTCCTCGGGCTTTGTCTGGGTGCTCAGTTGATCGCGCGGGCTCTTGGGGCGGAGGTGAGTCGTGCCAAGTGCAAGGAAATTGGTTTCTTTCCCGTGACACTCAGTGCTGATGCTTCTGCCGATCCCTTGGCTCGAGAACTTCCTGAGATTTTTGGTGCTGCACATTGGCACGGCGATGTCTTTGAAATTCCCGGCGACGGCGTGCGGTTAGCATCCACTGTCCTCACTCCAAATCAGATGTTCCGATATGGCGCAAATTGCTACGGATTCCAATTCCATCTTGAAATGACACCAGCGCTTTTTGAGGAACTCGTTTGGGACTCTCGGGATTATCTTGTCGATTCCGGAGTCGAGCCACGGACTTTGATTCGCGAAGCCTGCGAGGTTTTGCCTCTTCTCGAACAAAGCGCGCGCGCCGTATTCAAGAAGTGGACGTAGTTTTTATAACGGCGGTTTTTCAAGGAACTGCCTCGCCGCAGACTGAAACTCGAGCCAGCGCGGAAACAAAGGATCCGCTGCGTGAAGTATGTGTCGTAGGAGGCTTCTCCACTCCAATGTGGCACGCTCGATGTCGCCCCGGCGAATCGCGTCGGTTTCTTTTTCTAGAGCCCTCATTCCGCCGCTCCTGTGCATGGATAAGGCTTCGCAGGTTCCCTCGCCAAACCCGGGACACAGGCCACCATCGAGGTAGCCCTCGTGATCGACATGACCGTAAATTTCCCGCGATACCGCAGCGAGGCGATGACTCGGCCCATCGGCAAAATCCATAAAACGCGGCCCTCCTCGGAGGTTGGCCAGATGAGCAATGATGTCCTCGATGGGATAGCCTGGATCCTCCAGTGCTGCAGCGACCATCAATCCCTCGCCGCTTTGAAAACGACTGAAGAGCCTCCCGCGCGGGGTCGGTGTCCCACTCTCATCAACAAGCCCCAACTTGCGCCAAGCATACGCAGCAGATCCGGGAGCAGGGTTAAAAATGAGCGACTCTCCGACTTCAGGCAACGTGCTGACCCTACGCCTAGGGGGATCGATGAGCGCAACGCCATCGGGCATGATCACCGCGTTCACGGGGATATTTGCCAGCGAGAGACGCGCCATCAGATTTGAACCATGCAGGGCGGTGCTATGAAAAAAGCCAGGTGCCCATTGCGACTCAAGAAGGGGGATGATGTCGTTGATAAGTTCGACTTCGGAGAATGCCTCCGACTTGCCCAGGCCGAGCAGTTTTTGAATCCATGGGAGCGGTTGAAAATGCACTCCTGTGAAGCGCGCAACGGACACTTCCTTTCCGTAGGTGAAACTTCGTCCATCGGCGAGTTTGCAGGCCCTGCCTTGGTTTAGAAGCTCGAGTGTGCTGGGTGCACGCAGGGCGGGAACCCATCGTTGCTTGTGGAGTGAGAGGCATTCATGAAGAGGGCGTGTCTCCTCCCGCGCACTTTTGAACGGATGCCAGCAATTGGCCGGTCCAAGAAACTCGACCTTTGTCGGTCCGTGGCGCTGGCTTGATCGGGAGCCTTCGAGGGCGTTCGCCAAATCGGGTGCGATCTTTTGACGGGTGAAGAGCCTTTCACATATGAGTGAGGCACGGGCAAGTGGGTTTTGCCCCTCCGGTGCCGCCTCCATAACGCGCAACAAAGTTGGCCAGTCCATCTGGTTCACCCGCCGCAGTTGGCGAGGTGAGGCGTCCAGAAGGCTCGGCAGATTCGGAGCTGTGAGAACGAATCCCCGCTCATCAAGTCCCCTCCGTCCGGCCCGACCGAACATTTGCAGCAGTTCGTCGGACCGGAGTTCCCGTTGGAAGCGGGCATCGCCGTAGCTCGTCGAGGTGACCATCACGGAACGCACGGAAAAATTGATGCCTGCTGCGAGGCCAGTGGTGGCGATGATGACCTGGAGTTTGCCGGCTTTTCCAAGCGGTTCGATCCAATCTGCCCGTGCGGAGTAGGGGAGTCCACTATGGTGAAAAGCCACACGGTGCTGCAGGAGCTTGGCGAGGTCGCGTCCGAGCAGATTTTGGTCTTCCGGTGTCATGCGCAGGGGGCTATCCACCGGAAGCGCAGCGGCAATCTGAGTCGCCATTTTTTCTGCATCGCGGCGGCGGGGAGCAAAAAGCAAGAGCGGCGTCAGCCCCGCCAGAACAGCACCTGCAGCGATGCGGGGCCAGAAACCATGAACCGAATCCGGCACACGCGGGAGATTCTCCACGGGGAATTGATCCAAGGGAACTGGGCGTTCCTCGACTTGAATCAACTCCACTCGACGCCCAAGCCTTCTCAGCCACTCCGCGATATCCGAGGGATTTCTCACACTGCCGCTCAGGAGCAATAGCCGGGTAGAGGCTGGGGGAAGTGCCATGGCCATCTCGTAATTCAGACCACGCTGCGCATCAGCCAGCATCTGGTATTCATCCAGAATCAGAAATCCCGGGGCGTTCCCGCTGAGAATGCGCTCACGCTGGGTTTCCAGAGTCGCCACCAGAACAGGGGCGTGCAGGTTTTCCGCAAGATCACCCGTGGCGATGCCGACATTCCATCCGAGGGATTTCCATTCACGCCACTTGTCATTCGCCAGCGCGCGCGTCGGAACCGTGTAAACGGCTTGGCCAAGCCGGATGGCTTCCGGTGTTTTCAGAAACAGCTCAAAGACACGCGTCTTTCCCGCCCCGGTTGGGGCATCAATGATGACATCCGCCCCGCTCTTCAGGTGACGCACGGCATCCTGCTGCCAGAGGTCCGGGAGATTCAGGGGTGCGAACGGAATCTGGAGAGAAGTGGATTTCAATATCAGCGCGTCTCCGGTTGTGGCGGGGCTGATTGTTTGAAGCCAGCTGGTGGTTCTGGTCGCGCCCCAATGCGGATGAGTTCGATGTCTTCTTCGCGGTTCTTTCCAAGGTTGATCGCTGAGGCGCTTTGCAACCAGAGTGTCATTTTATCCAGCGAAGGAAGCCGTGAAAGGGTCCGGTTTTCGTTCAGCAGTCGCACGGCTGTGGCATCAATCGCCACGGGGTCGTGACTGACAAAGATCGTGTGGTGCTGGGTGAGGAATCCAGGGTTGGGAAAGGGGCCGCCGGCATATTGCAGCACGAGGGCATCTAGGATTGTGAGAACGACTTTCCCTTGGATCATAGCATCCGCATAGATTTCCGCGAGGTAGGGATCGCCAAAATCCGGCGAACGTGTGAAGCGCCGCCAATTATCAAGATTGGGGAGCGTCATGTTCGCAAGGGCTCCATTAACTCCGGTCAAGAAGCTGTCTGTGAGAGAGGGGACATTAATGACCTTGTCCACTTCTTGACTCAGAACCTTGGAGTAGTAGCTGGTGCTGCTGAGTTGCTCGCCGCCGCCCAAGATGTCCTCCATCCGGGAGCCCGTGCGATCGCCAAATGCACTATCCCCCCAGATCAGGCGACCGATGACGGGTGCTGTGACTTGAGACTTCTTGTCGTAGCCTGTGGAGGTATCGACCCACTTCAGTCGGTAAAGCGGATCATTCCTCGAGTAGCCTGCGGAGAGGAGGTCATCGAGGTTGCGATCCCAGACGATGATGTTGGATGGCTGCACGCCTGCGGAAATGAGACCTGCGGCGATGGCTTTTACCACGGCGGGATGTGTTCCACTCACTGCGCCGCCAGAGGCGGAGACCTTGATGCCCACGCGGTCGCTTGCCTTCACAAGCGAGGCCCATGCCTCGGCGGGATTGAGTTTGCGAGTGGCCGCGCAAACGAGGTTGTCGACCATGCGGCGGACGACTGCGGGATTGGGTGTCCGGTTCTGGGCGAGGGATGATGCTTCCATCGCATAAAAAACCTTTGCCTTGTCGCTATCCTGCGCGGTGGCCGAGACAAGCAGGAGCAAGACGATGCTGACTCCCGTAAGGAAATTTGGAATGGGATTAAAAATACTCACCGGTGGTGTTTGATGTGGCGTTCAAGCTGGACATCGAAACCTCCCAGGTCGATGCGTTGCGTCATGTCGAGCTTGAGACCCGGGGTTGAAGAGCGTGTTGCGAGAGGGTTTGCAAAAACCAGCACGCCTCCGGGTTGGAGGACTTTCGCTGCGGTATAAAGAAAATCGCTGATCAGACCCTCAAGATTGGGAATCGGAACCCGACGGCCCATGGGAGGGTTGCTTATGATTTGAGTTATGGAACTGGATGAAACGCGGGCACTCCGAAAATCTCCATGCATAAAATCTGCCTCCACGCGAAGACTGGAAGCGGCGAAGTTGGCTTTGGCTATGTCAATAGCCTCGCCACTCCGGTCCGAGCCAAGGAGTTTCCGCACACCTCCAAGCAGCCCACGTTCGATCAACTCCACTCCGGAACCACAAAAGGGATCCCATACAACATCGCTGCCGGAATTTCCCGCAAGGCGGGCCATGGAAGCGGCCAGCGGGGGATGCGAGGCTGCCGGGACATCAAGCCTACGGTAGGAAAATCGGGGGTCCGGCGAAAATCGGGGGCGGAGTTCGACTGAAAATTGACTTCCATATGGGTGAATTTCGACAGCCCAGGGAGCGCTTCGGGCGTCGTTGAGTAAATCCGGGCACAATGCGTAAGCTCGGTTGGCGATATCGCGAACCAGTCCGCGCTGATGACCAAGGGAGGGGAATTCGAGGCGATAGCGAATAGCTCCCTGCGTGAGTCTTTTTAAAAGGGCACGAACTGGGAGGACTGTGAGGAGTGCGGCGATTTCCGCCGCATCAGTCTTGGAGATCGTTCCCAGAACAAAAGCGAGGGTTCCAAAGCAACGGAGGGATAATAAGTCGGAGAGACGGAAATCGGATTGAGGTGCGATTTCGACCAATCCAGGTCGTGAGTTCCTAAACTCGAAAAGCCGTCGCGCCTGCGGCGATGCCTCGAGTTCCTGTCGGACGAATCTTTCAAGTCCTCGGCGACCCCGCAGGTGAATCTGAAGACCTGAAAAAACATCCACCGACTCATCCAAGCGAATCTCCGAGGGAGCCTCCTCCCGCGCCAGGCTGGCTTTGACTTTCAGAACCGTCTGTCCCGGTAGCCCGCCCACAACTTCGAGCGTGGCTTTGCCGCCGATTTTATCAAGGGCCCTAGCGAGGTATTTCTTTTCCCTTTCGGGCGGATTGGCTTTTCGAAGGACTTCGAGAAGCGCTTCCTCATCTGCGGCTTCTGCCCCGATCTTTGGAAGGGCGGCCATCGCATAACGGCGGATTTTTTCGTCAGAATCCTGCAGTAGTGACCGAAGCCAAGTCGCAACGTCATTTTTTTGTGAATTCGGACCGCTCTCCGAGAAGACAACTCCGACGGCACGGACTAGACCCGCATTTTGAGAACGAAAGGTCTGATCGCCCTGAGTAAACGCCTGCACGTGTTTCATCCAGAGCTGCTCCCATGTGAGGCAACGGAGCTGTTTGTAGAGATCCTTGGCGGCGTTGGTTCTGGCGGTCTTCATGGATTGGTGGCCTCGGTCTTTTTCGCACCACCAAAAATAGGCATGCGCGGAATGATTTTGGGAGACCACCCTGGGTTGGAGAATGTGCCATCGGAGTGGTATTCGAAAAGTTTGCTGACCGGAAAGAAGACAATTCCCGGAACTCCCTGTGCGTTCAGTCTCATATCCATGTCGAGTTTGCCTGTGAGAAAGTAAATGTCTCCATCACCGAACATCGAGAATCCGCTTCCCACAATCTCGATGTTTTTCGTGCTGACCTTCTTGTCCGCAACAGTGAAATCCGCAGTGGCAAGCCGTGCCGTATTGTAGGCCACACCGGGCAGAATCGCGCCGATGATGCTTGAGAAGGGGCCGAGCGTTGGGATCGCAAACACATTGCCGTCTTCGATGCGGATGCTGCCGTTTCCTGTCATCAGCTCTTCCTGCCCCATCCGAGTTTTGAAATTGTATCTTCCGCTGACCACGCCTTTTGAGTCGTCGTAGTTAAAGTAAAGCTTCGTGAGTTTCGAAAAGTTCACCCGCTCCAACTGCACATTGGCAGTGAAAAATGGAGTCTTCGGATCAATCGAGACGTCGGCGTTCAGCGTGACTTCCCCACCCATGATCGGGGCGCGCGTGACGACGGCGTCTACCTTGTTTCCAATAACGAGAACCTTTGCCGAGGTTTTGCCGAATGAGAGCGTCTTGCCCAGCAAATCGTAATCCATACCGGCTGGGGACTCGACCTGTATGGACAAATTGTTTTTCGTTGCCAGTTTCATGTGAACCTTGCCCTGCACGGAGACATTCGGATTCGAGCGAAACCGATAGGGGCTGATTGTCTTTGCGATGTTCGGATCAATCCACATCAACACATCATACGGAATGAGCGTGGAGCGGATGTTTTCCAAGCGAACCTCTTGGCGTCCGACATCGTAGGCAAAAGACCCAGTGCCCTTGCCTGGGCCTGTGAGGATGACGATGTTCTTGTAATTCACACAACTGTCAGCAATCTCGAGATCCGCAGTGCCGGAGTCGATCCAAGCGCCTCGCATGGCGCTGAGGCCAAGTTTCAGGTGCCCAGTTCCCTTCATGGCTGCAAAATCCAGCTTCGGCGCGCGGAGCGATAGGGAAATCTCTGGGAGGTCTGCGATTTGCATTTTATCCAAAAACTCCCGTGTCGGACCATCCAGCAATGGACTCAAATCCGTCGGGGGAATCGTGGTGTGGGCCTGAAGACGAAAATCTCCTGGGGCAATCCAAAGATTACCATCGAATGATCCTCGTTTCGCCTGAATTGAAATATCCCGCACATGCAGGCATTGATCGGCCCAGGCAAAACTGCACCCAACCTCGCGGAGTTCGATTCCCTTATAGGTGATGCTCGGAGCCAGAAGACTGCCTGTCACACGGAGCCCTGCATTGGCTTGTGTGAAATCAGCTGTTGCTTCGATTTCAAGCTGCGGAGCGCCTTGGAAATGGGGTTCCTCTTTTGCCTGATCCAAGCCGGTTAAGGATTTCATAAAGGGGGCTGGGTTCAGGTTTGATTGAATGGACAGTCTGGCCTTGGCTGTATCTCGCTCCCATTCGCCAGAGGCTTGAAGGATGCCGCCTGCATCCTTGATTTGGATAATAGGCACACGAAGCCTGCCGCCTGTGTATTCGCCTTGGATTTTCAGATCCGAAAACGCCACATCCTTCCTATTCAGTATCGGGCAGGTGATCGAAAATTCCGGGATTTTCAAGGACTCGAGGTGAGACGCATCCATTTCGAAGGTGCCTTGGATGAGCGGTTGCCCGTTTGGAAAAGATGTTTCGGAGAGAAATACAAGGACTTTTTCAAACGGCGGATCCTGACCCGGGGGATTTGGATTTTTATCATGCTTAGGCAACTGCAAAGCGAAGGGGTTTTGAACCTCTCCGGAAAATAGAATGCGAATGCCTTCGATCGTTGCTGCAAAGGAACTCACCCGCATGCTGTCTCCCAGGAGAATGATTTCGGCATTGATACCCTTGATCGTAACGCGACGGTTATCCGGCGATTTCGGGAGCGGAATAGATGCATCTGCATTCCTGAGTGAGAGGGTATCCACAACGACTCGCTGCCGCATAAGCTCACCCAAGCTGATGGAGATCGCCACTTGGTTGATTGATGCCAACGCTATGGCATGGTTGCCGCGTTCCTGAACTAGAACATCCCTCGCGACAAGTCCCATAAAGGGATTGAACGAGAGATGACCGATGCTCACTTCAATAGTCGGACTGCTCAGTGCACGCCCAAGAGCCTCCTTGGCGCCAAACCCGATTCCGTGGACGCTTTGATAGTATACGGCCGCAGGAATGCCTATAAAGATCAGCACCAGTGCCAATCGCACCATCGACTTGAAAAGGAAATAGACAATGGGATGAACCTTCATTTCAGCAGTCACATAAGGTGCAACGGATCCACATCCACCGCGACAAAAACATCTTCAGGCATTGGCAGCGCATCAAGCGTCGAGCGCGTGAGACGCGAGAGCTGAAGTGAGGATGGGCCTCGCAACGAGACTTGAAAACGATAGTAAGTCTTCGCCTTTTCCAATGGGGCAGGCACACCTTCACCTGTCACAATACCCGCTGGCGCGGCGGCTTTCAGCTTACGCGAGAGCGTTTGGGCTGAAAACTCAACGCGCTCGCGCATTGCCCCACGTAGCGTGATCATCACCATCCGTCCGAATGGCGGGTAGTCGAAGCGTTTCCGGAATTCCATTTCCTGCTCCATGAACCCCTCGAAATCATGATGCCGTGCAAACTGGATCGAGGGGCTAAAAGGCGTGAATGTTTGCACATAAACCTCGCCCTCCATCTCGCCCCGGCCAGCACGGCCCGCAACCTGTGTGAGGAGTTGAAATGTCCGCTCGCCTGCACGGAAATCTGGGATGTGCAGGCCAAGGTCGGCATTCACGATTCCCACAAGCGTCACATTGGGGAAATGGAGTCCCTTTGCGATCATTTGCGTGCCGAGAAGGATGTCGATGCGGCCTTCTTTAAAAGCTCCGAGCGTCTCGCGGTAGGCCTCCTTGCGCGTCATGGAGTCCGCATCCATGCGGGCAATGCGAGCTTTCGGAAAGATGCGTTTCAGTGCCTCCTCGACTTTTTGCGTGCCAGTTCCAGAGTATCGGATTTTCGGATCTGAGCATTTCGGACAGGCCTTCGGGGCACGACTGCTATGTCCGCAAATATGACACATCAAGCGCTCGGCGGCGCGGTGGTAGGTCAGGGAAACACTGCAGTCCGGGCACTGGCACACATGGCCACATGCCTCGCAGATCATCGAGGTGGAAAAACCCCGGCGGTTCAGAAAAAGAATCGTCTGTTCTCCCTTGGCGATTCGCCCCTCCACAGCCTCGCGCAGGGCACGCGAAAGAATACCGCCCTCCGGATCATTCCGCGTAGGACGCCGCAGATCTGTGACCCGCACGACCGGCATGCTTTTATCATCCACCCGCTGGTCAAGACGCACGAGTTGGTATTTTCCAGACTGGGCATTGTGCCAGCTTTCGAGGGATGGTGTTGCGCTTCCCAACAGAACGGCCGCACCTTCACGCTTGCCGCGCAGCACAGCCATGTCGCGTGCATTGTAGCGCGGGGCTTCGTCCTGTTTGTAGGAGTTCTCATGCTCTTCATCGACGATGATAATTCCGGGGTTTTCGATTGGAGCAAAAATAGAACTCCTCGCGCCAATCACGATTCTCGCCGTGCCGTTGTGGATTTTGTGCCATTCGTCGTGGCGTTCTCCTTCCGAGAGGTGGCTGTGCAGCACGGCAATCTGGTCCTGCATCTCGGCAAAACGGGACTTGAAGCGCTCCACCGTTTGAGGCGTGAGGGCAATCTCTGGAACCAGCACCAGAGCGGTTCGAGCAGTATCGACCGCATGCCGGATGGCGCGCAGGTAGATTTCCGTTTTCCCTGAACCGGTCACACCAAAGAGCAGAATCGGCTTCTCGGGTTTGGCCATGGTTTCGACAACGACCTTCATCGCGGCCTCTTGCTCGGGATTCAAAGTCAACTCAGCACCCGCCACAAAGCGCTCGGAGTAGGGATTTCTGGAAATCACCGAAGCCTCAATGACAACCAGGCCGTTCTTTTCCAAAGTGCGGAAAACACTTTCTTGGACCCCTGCTTTCGTTGCCGCCTCCGTAACCAGTGTAGGCTCCTCCGTGAGCACGCGCAGCGCATCAGCCTGACGCGGCGCCCGGCGGGCGATCGCTTCAAAATCCTCCTCGGTGAAAACCCTTGCGGTCCGCACCGTATTCTGCTTTTTGGCCCCGACTTTTCCATCCCTCACCGCCACCGGCAACACGCTGCGAACGGCCGTTTCGAGCGGACAGCAGTAATAGTCACTCATCCAACGCGCCAATTCCAACAGCGAAGGACGGATCATCGGCCTCTCATCCAGCAACTCGGCAATGTCCCGCACCTTGGTGAATTCCGATTTATCAAAAATTTCAATCACCGTGCCAGGCAAAAGCCGGGTCCGCACCGGAACTCGAACCCTCGAGCCAATTCCCACCGCCGCCTGCATAGCCACAGGAACGCTGTAATCCAGCATCCGCCCGGCGGCTTGGTCAGGTAGGACTCTTACAAACATTCCGCCAAATATCCCCGCCATCCCCTCCTGCGGCAAGCTCTGTGCCAGCAGAGTTGGTTCAAAACAGGTATTCCTCAGTCTTCTGGCGTCAGGATGCGCTCCAGTTCGGCCATGCGGCTCTGGATTTTTGCGCGTTCCTCGCGGTGCTCATCCATCTCCATCGGAGGAAACATACTCTCGGCGTAGTAGGGGAGGTGGCCGGAGGTTTTATACATTTTTTCCTTTGCGAGGTGTGGGCTGCGGACACGAACATAGCCGCAGGCGAATTCGGATTCCTTCGCGAGCTTTTCGAGTTCCTCGACCAGAACGGTTCCCTTGGGCAACCAGAGTGGCATTCCGGGGCCGACATATTCGGAGTCGATGGCGTAGAGTCCCATCTCGGCACCGATCTTGCGGTGGTCGCGTTTTTTGGCCTCCTCAAGCATGGTGAAATACTCCTCCATGGCGGTCTTGTTTTTGAATGCCGTGCCGTAGATGCGCTGGAGTTGAGGATTCCGCTCGTCGCCTTTGTAGTAGGCGCTAGCGACATGGGTGAGCTTGAACGCGCCGATGTTACCGGTGCGCATGACATGCGGCCCCGCACAGAGGTCTGTGAACTCTCCGTTGCGGTAGAGCGTGATCGTTTCGTCTTCGGGAATGTTCTGAACGATATCGAGCTTAAACTTGGATGCCACACCGCGTGGAGCGAGGGAGGCGAGTTCACCGCGTTCGGCCATAGCAAGGGCATCTGGACGGGAAATTTCGACGCGCTCGAAGACATGGTTGGCCTTGATCTCGCGTTTCATCTCCTCCTCGATGTGGGCAAAATCTTCCGGTGAGATGCGGTGGGCGAGTTCGAGATCGTAATAGAAGCCGTTCTCCACCGGTGGACCAGCCGCGAACTGGGCCTCGGGCCAGATTTTCGAAATAGCCGTGGCAAGGACATGGGCGGCGGAGTGGCGAATGCGTTCGAGTTCAGTCATGGGATGGCGGGTTGGAAGAATTTTTTACAACGGAGGACACAGAGATCACGGAGTGGAGAGAAGGGTGGGACTGTAGGTGAGGGGAATCGCAGCAGATGGGATGAGTTGAGGTATACCGTTTTGAACGGGGTAGGCCACGGCGGAGTCTGCGCGTATCAAAGCGGCTTCCAGTGAGGCGTGCTCTGGCATTTTCCGCAGGGCCGCCAACTCCTCACCCGTTGCCTCGCGCAGTGCTTGACGCGTTTGAGGGCAGATGAAGGGGGATTTGGAAGATTGCATGAAGTGGAAACGATTAACTCGAAAAGGAAGTTTGGGACAGAATGACAGGCTCGTTCACTTGGTATTTGCGATAACTTAAGCTTTCAAAATTGAGAATCTATCTTCCATCTGTGTCCTCTGTGTCCTCTGTGGTTAATCCTGCAGCATTGGGGTTCAGTATTTCGGCATCGAGGTGTCCACACGGTCGGCCCATGCAAGGATTCCCCCGGCGACATTGAGGAGCTTCGAGAATCCAGCTTTTTGCAGATGGCGCACCGCTGTGGCGCTGCGTCCACCGACTTTGCAGTGGATGATGATTTCATCCGCCGTATCGAGTTCACTCATGCGGGAGGAGAGTTCACCGAGAGGAATGAGCTTGGACCCAGGGATGCGAGAGATGTCCCATTCGTAAGGTTCGCGCACATCGAGCAGGACGAACCTCTCGTTCCGGTCGATGCGGGCCTTGAGCTCTTCCACCGTGATCTCTGGAACTGGCAACTCCGCCTCTTCTTCCGCTCTGGCTTGAGGAATTCCGCAGAATGTCTCGTAATCGATCAAGTCTGTGATGGTTGGATTTTCCGAGCAGACGGGGCAGTTCGGGTCTTTACGGATTTTGAATTCGCGGAATTTCATCTTCAGCGCGTCAAAGTGAACAAGGCGGCCGATGAGCGGTTCGCCAATGCCTACAATCAGTTTGATGGCTTCAATCGCCTGCATGACGCCGATCACGCCTGGCAAAACACCCAGCACGCCGCCTTCGGCGCAGCTCGGCACCATACCTGGCGGTGGAGGCTCTGGGTAGAGGCACCGGTAGCAGGGGCCGCCAAGATGCGGGGCAAAGACCGTGCACTGTCCGTCGAAGCGGAAGATCGAGCCATAGATATTCGGCTTCTTAAGGAAAACACAGATGTCATTGCTCAGGTAGCGCGTGGGGAAATTGTCCGTGCCGTCGATCACGATATCGTAGGGCCCAACGATCTCGCGGGCGTTCTCGGCTTGGAAGAGCGCATCGTGAAGGTTTACCTGCACATTGGGGTTGATCTCTTTGATGCGGTCCCGGGCGCTGTTGAGCTTCTTACGACCCACATCCTTCGTTCCATGCAAAATCTGGCGCTGCAGGTTCGAGTAGTCAACGATATCGAAATCCACGAGCCCGAGCGTGCCGACGCCCGCCGCTGCAAGGTAGAGTGCGATCGGTGAACCTAGTCCGCCGGTGCCGATGCAGAGAACCTTTGCAGCCTTTAGTCGTTTCTGGCCCTCCAGCGTGACCTCGGGCATGATGAGGTGCCGCGAGTAGCGCGCTACCTCGTCGTTGCTGAAGTCGATTTTTTCCACACGGGTCGGTTCCAAGATACTTCTCATGTTCGTTTAAAAAATAAGCCCCAACCATAGCGCCCGTGCGATTGATTGCAAGAAGCTGCCCGCCAAAAAAAACATCCCGCCTTGCAGAAGGGCGGGGCCTGCGGCAATCATCCACTCTTTCAATGATTCCAACAGAGCATCACGACCCCGTCAACGCCCACATCCTTGCTGTTTCCGAAGACAAAATTTCTGGTTTTCCCCGGGAGCCATTTCTGGAGATTTCGCGCCTCAGTGGCGTTGACCTGCCAACCGTTCTCGAACGCATCCGCGCCATGCTTGAAGCGGGAACAATCCGCCGCGTCCGTCAGACCCTTCTTGCCACCAATCTCGCTGAGGGCGCTCTTGTCGCGTGGAAAGTTCCCGCCCAAAAACTCGACGCCGCCTTTGAATTCATGTTTCGCGAGGATCCCTTCTCCGGCCATGTCGTCATCCGTTCGACGGATGCCAAAATCCCCGGCGAAGCCTACAAACTCTGGACGACACTGAAAGTGCCCGCCGGTCAGTCGCTCGATGAGCATTGCCGTCTTCTGATGAGCATCACAGGTGCAGAGGCATACAGGCTCATGCCTGCAAAGGGCATATTTGCCCTCGGTGTCGGCCACGTGCGCCGTAAGACCATCGAACCAGGCGACAAATCCGAAGGGCTTGCTCGTATGCTTAAAACAGGCGTCGTGCACCTCACGGATCACGAATGGCGAGTTCTCATGACACTTAAACGAGAATTTGCCCCCGCAGAGATCTGTGAACCCGCGTGGGACTCCCGCGCCGATGAAGCAGGCGTAAGTATTGATGAATTTTATGCCGTCGCCGAATCTCTCCAGCAACGCAAACTGCTGGGCCGTTTTTCCACCTTCCTGGAGCATGTCAAGCCCTCGCAGACTGGCGTGCGCGTGACGCGATTCAACGCCCTCTTCCATTGGGCCGTTCCCGCCGGACGGGAAGAAGAGGCTGGCGCACAGATCGGCCGTCACGAATGTCTCACGCATTGCTACTGGCGCGAAGGTGGCTCCGAGTTTAACAATGTTAACATCATGGCGGTCTCCCACGGCACCGAAAAAGACCGCGTCATGCAATTCAAAGCGGCCATCGATACTCACCTTGTCGAAGCGGGTATCCCTGTCTCCTACACCAACGTCTTCTGGGGCGGACGCAGTGAGATTAAGCCCTCCGAAATCTCGCCCTTTGTCTACAAAGACTGGCATGCCAGGCACGGTGCCTGACCATATCACGCTTGAAGAAAAATACTGAGCTAGGCGCCAATATACGCCTCTCTGTTATTCTTTGAGATTATTTCCAGCTATTTTTCCAAGCCTCGAATTCTGACAAGCGCAGGCGATGTCTCGCAATATTGCCTGAATGCAAACATTCCAATTCGATGCGTATGACATCTTCAAATCGCTTCCTATCGGCTTCTGGCAAGATTTTTCCGGCCTCAGCGGCGATCCACTCCTGTGATTGCAGGCGATCCATTCGTTTGCGTGCGATTTCGCCAACAAAACGCGTCATCTCGTTCCTATATCTTAAGCGAAATGGATCCGGCGATCCGAGGGCTTCCTTGACGCCGATATATTGGTTTGCTGAGCTTTTATACGCCCAGACAAACACATCGCGCAGATACTCGATGCAGTTGAGTTCATAGACACCAAGCAGACCCCCGATGTAGTCCTTTTGCTCCACACCTGTAAATGAAAGGGGGCAGAGGTTATGGCGAATCATCGGAATGTTGGCAGCTAGGCGCGAAACCCTTTTATTTACGTCTTCAAATGGCTGCAGATAGGGCAAGTGCACCATCACAAAAAAAGCCTGCTCGTAGGGATTCTCGATTTCATTAGCGACCCATAAAATCTGCTCGAATTTTTCCTCAATCAGTTGTGGGACGGCCAACGGGTGGAAAACCGTTCCGCTTACGCCAACAGGCCGCGAGCGGACGCGACCGCACGACGCAGGGTCATGAATGAGATTATCGGCAAGCAGCGCATGCAGGTTGCAAACGGTATGGCTATTAAACCCCACGTCAGTAGGGTTGTCGGAGAGCATTTCGAGAGCCGCTTTGTGGTTGAGGATCATTTGCGTCTCTTCAGATTTGTGCCCCTCGGCGGCCTCACCGAGTTGGAGGAGGCGTTCGGTCTCAAGCAATGAGTAGGTATTTCCCTCAAGCCGGCTCGAATTCCAAGACAGGTCGATCAAAAGGCGCTGCAAAACTTGCCTCAAATAAGTGCCAGGAGGCAATTCGTCCGCGCCTACATAGCCAAATCGCGCCAGCTCGTCCCGCGTTTCGACGGTCAAGTAAAATGTGCGATTCGGCTGATACGCATCCAAAAAATCGGATTTGTATCCGACTGGAATGCGCTCAGTCCGAGGTCTCTGAACCAAATAACGAATACGGCGCCCTTCAGGAGAAAGCCATGGCGTATCGCCTGTGGGGGAGTCTGGTTCCTCTCTCAAGATGTTCGTTGATCCTTCTTCTTCAAAACGAATAACGTAACGTGTTGCGCGTCCTTTGCCTTTGAGTTTGAGGTGTCCAGCTTGAACCAAGCGGTCAAGGTCTCTCTGGAGCGTTCTTTTTGGAGTTCCCCTCATCATTGGGATGGTGAGTATGTCCTTGATCGATGCTCCAAAAGGGAAGCATTCGGCGGCTTTTATGACAGAGTAGACCCTGGAATGAGAAATTCTTCTTGGCATTTTATTGGCATGAACTTTACAAGCGCCTTTAAAAAAATGCCACTAATTTTATATTCGCGCCTAAAAATTATTTAATTGCCTCTCCACTGATCCTGTGTCATTATTTCTGCCACGCGTTCCATTTCATTGATAGTATTGTAGAAATGCGGACTGAACCTAATCCAGATCCTTCCGCAATGACTTTTTCTAAGCGACGCACTAATTCCTTCAGCTTCGAGTCTCGAAAAAATCGCGCCACTTTCTTTTGAAGGATGCCGCGTTGTTAAAATCCCTGACCTCATGCGATCTCCTGCTCTTGGAGAGAGGAATTCAAAGCCTTCCGCACTCAGCCTTTCCTCCAAGTAATCCCTGTTTTCCAGAACGCCAGCTTGCACATTTCCCAAGCCGATTTGGATAAGCATTTCCAGACTGGCTTTCATCCCATACATGCCAACGATATTCAAAACGCCCGGTTCATAGCGCCTGGCTGTTTCCTCAAAGACGATTTCCTTTTGCGCGATAAAGTCCGGGGATCTCACATTCCACGCACCGAGCAATGTTGGAAGGCATTTTTCAAAATTTCTCCGCGCCACATAGACAATTCCCATCGCCATTGGCCCGAGCATCCACTTGTGTGCGTCCGCGCTCAGGAAATCGACGAATTCCACATCGAGCGGCGCGGCTCCAAGCGTCTGAATGGCATCAAGCGAAAATAAGACACCCTTTGTTCTGAGCATACGGCCAATGGCTTCGACATCGATCCGGCGACCGCTCAGGTAGTGACAAGATGCCAGCGCCACCAATTTGGTTCGTGGTGTGAGTGCGGCCTCGACGAGCTCAGGAGTGATTGACCCCGGCTGTTCGGGATGAAGTTCCCTAGCAACGACACCGCGCGAGGCGAGGGCAGTCCACGGATACACATTTGCGGGATAGTCATCCCCGTAATACAAAACCTCCTCGCCGGTCTGCCAATCGAGCCCGTTTGCAAACAAACTCAATCCAAGTGAGGTCGGTCCGAGCAGAGCGATTTCATCGGAATGCGCGCCTATGAGCTTTGCGCAGAGTGAGCGTGTGTGGGCGACATCTCGCAAGACCTCGCCAAATTCTTGATGCCTGTGGCAACTGGCCTCCGCGTGGGCCTTCATCGCATCCGCCGCGCAGCGCGGGAGAATTGTCACGCCGGCATGGCCAAGAAAAATCCCATTTTCAACTACAGGAAATTCGCGCCTGCGCTCTGCCTCGTCTTTAAAAAACCTCACTTCCTCGCCTCCTCGGCTTCATGGATGAGCGACCAGAAATCATTTGTCTTTGCGACCTCTCCGTCTTCCTCATCGATCGGGAGATTCGAGCGAAAAAGAAAATCTCGAACCGTGTTTTTGTGAAGCACACGGTGGATCAAAAGCCCTTCGGAATGCTTCTCAAAATAAATCCGGTAATCCCTCGCCCGGTAGCGTAGCAGAGTGCGTCCATCCCTGGAGACCTTTCCAAATTTCTCATCCTCCACGGTCTCCAAATCCCCTGGCAAAAACTGAAATTCCGCAAGCAGGTCCAACTGCAAATCCTTTGGCAGAGCTGCCATTTCCCCAGCGCTGATTCGATTGAAGATCACTTGAAACACAAGATCACACTACCCGCTGAGCATCCTATTCTGGCAAGCAGCGAATTTCTATGCGTGTTGCCAAATCCAGTCCAATCTGGCTTAACTTTTCCTCCGCCCTCTATGAGTCAAAACATCGAATCCCACCTTCAAGAAAAACGTATCTTTAAACCCACCGCCGCTTTTTCAAAAAAAGCCGCGGTCAAAAGCTTCGCCGATTACAAAAAACTTCATGCCGATTCCCTCAAGAATCCTGAGAAATTCTGGGCGCGAGAGGCCTCAGAGCTTGTCTGGCAGAAGAAGTGGAAAAAAGTTTTGAATTGGAAGTTTCCCTTCGCAGAGTGGTTCGTCGGGGGGCAACTAAACGCTGCGGAGAACTGCCTCGACCGCCATCTTAATGGACCTCGCCGCAACAAAGCGGCCATTATTTGGGAGGGCGAACCCGGCGAGCGCCGCACGCTCACTTATCACCAACTCCACCGCGAAGTTTGCATCTTTGGAAATGTTCTCAAACGCAATGGCGTTAAAAAAGGCGACCGCGTTTTGATCTACATGCCGCTCATCCCGGAGGCCGTGATCGCCATGCTGGCGTGCGCTCGCATAGGAGCGGTTCACACGGTCGTCTTCGGTGGATTCAGCAGTGAGAGCATCAAGGACCGCCTCGCCGATAGCGGCGCAAAACTCGTTGTCACAGCGGATGCCGGTTACCGCCGTGGCCAGTGCGTGACACTGAAGCAGAATGTCGACCATGCCCTTCAGGGAAACACCGAGGTCAAACGCGTCATCGTCGCCAAGCGCACCGCGATGGATGTCCATATCGAAGAGGGGCGCGATGTCTGGTGGCATCGTGAAGCCGAATATGTCGACGCAAACTGCCCAGCGATCCCTCTCGATAGTGAGCACCCGCTCTTCATCCTTTATACAAGTGGCTCCACAGGGAAACCGAAGGGCATTTTGCACACGACCGGCGGCTACATGACTGGCACGGCAGCCACGAGCAAATATATTTTCGACCTGAAAGAAGAGGACGTTTACTGGTGCACAGCCGATGTTGGCTGGATCACCGGGCACAGCTACCTTGTCTATGGACCCCTTGCGAATGGTGCCACCTGCGTTCTTTACGAGGGAGCCCCAAACTGGCCGGAGCCTGATCGCTTCTGGAAAATCATCGAGGAACTTGGTGTTACAATCCTCTACACAGCTCCCACCGCTATTCGCGCCTTCATGAAGTGGGGCGACGAGTGGCCAAAAAAACACGACCTTTCCTCGCTCCGACTTTTGGGAAGTGTCGGTGAACCAATCAACCCTGAAGCATGGATGTGGTATCACAAGCACATCGGCGCCGAGCGTTGTCCCATTGTTGACACTTGGTGGCAGACGGAGACTGGCATGATTCTGATTTCACCACTGCCTGGGGCCACACCGCTGAAGCCGGGCACAGCCACGCTGCCATTCTTCGGTGTAGATGCTGCTATTGTTGACGACGACGGCAAAGAAGTTGCCCATGGCGAAGGCGGAAAACTGGTCATCCGCAAGCCTTGGCCAGCCATGCTGCGGACAATTTACGGAGATAAGCCCCGCTACAAAAAACAGTATTGGAGCGAAGTCAAAGGCGTCTATTTCACGGGTGATGGTGCCCGCCGCGACAAGGATGGCTATTTCTGGATCGTTGGTCGTATCGATGATGTGTTAAACGTCGCCGGCCACCGACTCGGAACGGCCGAGGTCGAAAGCGCTCTGGTCGGTCATCCCTCCGTCGCCGAGGCTGCCGTCGTGGGTCGTCCCGACGAAATCAAAGGTCAAGGCGTGGTGGCTTTTGTCACCCTTCGCGAGGGCCATGCCGCATCGAAGCAACTCTCGGCAGAAATCCGCAACCATGTGGGAAAAGCCATTGGCCCCATCGCCAAGCCAGACGAAATTCGTTTCACGGAGTCCCTACCAAAAACTCGCAGTGGAAAAATCATGCGCCGCCTCTTGAAACAAATTGCCGCTGGCGTTCAGATCACCGGCGACACAACGACGCTTGAGGATTTGAGTGTTCTCACACGCCTCAGCTCCGCAAAAGACGAGTAACATTGAATATCCAAATACTCCAACCGCCCACTCGTTCGAATATAAGCCCCAGCATAGCATCAATGCTTGGACGTTGCCCATGGCGAGCTTTCCTGAGCGCTCAGGTTGCTCTCCTTGCCACGATTCTCACGGCGGGGGCAGATTGGAGTATTGTTTCCGCAACGGGCCTTGGAGAGACTGTCCCTGGAGTGGAGGTCATCGAAACACGCTGTGTGAATGGGAACCAGACCGCTCGTGTCACAGCGCTCTGCTTCAATGACAAAAGCTACACTCTTCGTGTCATCGACAGTCCCTCACCAGGAACTGCGACTCTCGCCAACACGCTGCTCCATGCAAAGGTAGTGGCCGGCGTCAATGGTGGTTACTTTCATAAAGACTACCGTCCAGTGGGCCTGATGATTTCCGACGGCAAAACAATCAATGGCTTTGAGAAGGCAAAACTCCTGAGCGGACTCGTCGGCGTGAAACAAGACGGCCACGTCTCGATCCTTCGTTCGGGTGAATACGATTCCGGAAAATCCCAACTTCTTCAAGCTCTTCAATGCGGTCCCATGCTTGTGGAAGACGACCATTTGGTTCCAGGGCTCAACGACGAACGTATCGCCCGCCGGACCGTCGTAGGGAAGGGAATACGTGGGGAGACCGCCCTCATTTACATTTCATCTGTCACACTGGCCGATGCCGCCCGCATCCTTGCCCTGCCTTCGATTCTCGACACCTGGAAGCCAAAGACCGCGATCAATCTCGACGGGGGCAGTTCCAGCGGGATGTGGGCAGCCAATGGTATTTCCTTGGCCGAAATCGCTCGCGTTCGGAATTTCCTCGCGATTGTTCCTCGCTAGCTGGGACAAATGAGTTTCACACGCTTGATCGGAGCTGTCATTTAGTCATCGACTATGTCCGCGCTCAATTCATCACCACCACCTACCGATGCGAGGTGGATTCAGTGCCCGCGCTGTCATGCTTCCTTGCGTGAACGCCCGTTGCAACCGCATGAATATCTCTGTTGTGGGCGCTGTGGCGAGCAGGTCAAGTCGGCACACCCCGGGCGAACGATGGTGGCGGCTTGGGCTTTTGCGATGGCAGCGTTGATCACGCTTGTTCCGGCCAATATGAACCCGATTCTTATTTTCAGCGTGGCAGGGAACTATCAGGAAAACCTCATTATCACGGGCGTCGAAGGTCTATGGATGCAAGGATTTCAACCGCTCGGCGCGCTCGTTTTTTTCTCTGCAATTTTGGCGCCGGTTATCTATCTACTTTCGGTCTCTTACGTTTGCGCGTGCTGGACTCTCCAACGGCGCCTCCCCTTCTTGGGAGTGGCCTTCAGACTCGCCGAAGCACTCGAACCTTGGAATCTTCTGCCGGTTTTTGCCATCGCGTGCATTGTCTCTGTGGTTAAACTCCGCACCCTCGGCACCGTGAACTGGGAACCTGGCTCCCTCTGGGTCCTTGCCACCGCGGTCCTCACCATGATTGCCGTGCAGTGCTTCGACAGGAAATGCGCCGAACTTTATGTGGAGGGCTCAAAGTGACAGACCAAGTGAGATACGAGTTGTCAAAGGCGCTCACTCTCGCTGGAATTATCCTCTATATTCCAGCCAACTTTCTACCGGTTATGACAATCACAATCACCGGTCAGGTGGAATCTCTCACCGTCATGGGTGGAGTCATGGAACTTTACGATACCGGACTTGTTCCTGTGGCAGCTGTGGTTTTCTTGGCTAGCGTCGTTGTGCCGGTAGTGAAACTTGTGTCGCTCTCGTGGCTGCTTGGCCTGCATGGATCGGATATCGCCGCATCTCGCCGCATGAATGTTCATGGGTTTCTCATCCGCATTGGCACTTGGGCGATGATTGATATTTTTCTTCTCTCGATTCTCGTTGCCGTCGGTCAGCTCGGAATACTGGCCAGTGTCCAAGCAGAAGCCGGGGCACTTTTTTTTGGAGCGATGATTATTTGCACGCTCTACGCTGCGGATATCTATAAAACTCACATGATCTGGCAGCAGCCATTGCCAAAATCCCAATGACCAATCAGCACGAACAACATGACCACGGTGTCATAAGCGACTCCCGCAAACGCAGCGTTTCATGGGTTTTGATTTTTCCGCTCATTGCCGCAGCAGCCACGGCATGGTTTTTATGGACCGACTACAAGTCGATGGGGCCTGAAATCGAAATTTCATTTGATGAAGTTCCGGGAATTCAGGCAGGCAAGACCTCTCTCGTCTATCGTGGCGTTGATGCTGGAACGGTGTCCGCTGTGGAACTCGATAAGAATCTCAATAAGGTTCTGGTCAAAGTCCGCCTGAAAGAATTTGCGGCGGGCCTCGCTAGCGAGGAAACCGACTTCTGGGTGGAAAAACCTGTCATCACCCTTGCAGAGCTCACTGGTTTGGAATCCATCATTCAAGGTAACTCGATCCGTGCCCGTAACCCCGGCGGTGCACCGGAGACCCATTTTGTTGGACTCTCCGAGCCTCCCCTCATGCCGCTTTTGCCCGGATCCTTCACTGTGCGCCTCAAGGGCGCAGAGATTCCTTTTCTCAATCGAGGCACACCGGTCTACCACCGAGGCGTCAAAGTCGGACTCGTTCGCGAAAAGCTGATCGATGAAAATGGAACGCCCGAACTTCGAGTGATGATCGAACAAGCGTATCGCGGCACACTGCGCACGACTTCGCGCTTTTGGCGTTTGCCAGCCACATCCATGAAGTTTGGTCAGCACGGATTGAAACTCGACGTGGAGGGGGTTGATGCCTTGGTGCAAGGCGCTCTGGCTTTCGATCACTTTGAGAGGAATGGCATGGAAATCTCGAATGAGGCCTTGCTGGAGTTATCCGGCACGGAATTCGCCGCACGAAGCGCGGGGCGTCTCCTGACTGTGAGTTTCGACAATGCCCGTGGAGTCACGCCAGGCGAAACCAAGGTTTGCTACCTCGGTCAACCAATTGGCCTCGTGGAATCCGTTCAACCCAGTCCCTCCAGCGGGCTCATTCTCGCAGCGGTTCGACTCATGCCGGAATACGAGCATCTCGCCGATACAGCAGCCTCCTTCACCCTTGTGCGACCTCATGTTTCCCTCCAAGGCGTTACCGGCTTGGATACGCTCGTCACCGGCGTTTATATCGAACTCGCTCCCGGCACCGGAGGCACGCACACTGATCTCTTCGCGGGCCGCTCAGTGACCACTGAGGAGTGGGAGCGCCTGCAGTCAGAGCGCCAAGGCCTCGCATTCACGCTTTCAGCGGAAAATCTGCCACCAACTGGCAAAGGAACCCCGGTGCTCTACAAGGGAGTCGTTGTCGGATCGATCCTTGAAAAGAAGCTGGATGAACGCGAGAAGCCCGTCCTCCATGGCATTATTCGCCCAGAGTTCCGCAATGCGTTGGATGCGGATGCCCGCTTCTGGCGCGTTCCGGCGACGTCCATCAAGGCGGGGCCAGGGTTTCTGCAGTTTGATGTCAATGGGCTTCAAGGCCTCATGCAGGGCGCTATTGCATTCGATATCTTTACGCCGAGAACCAAGACGGCAGCTCAAAACTCTCAGTTTGCACTCTATGAGGACGAGGCCAATGCAAGAGCCCTCTCCGCTCCTATTAAAATCCGATTCGTCAATGGCCGTGGTCTATCTCCAGGTCAGACGGAACTCCGCTACCTGGGCGTGCCTGTGGGTGTGGTGGATACCGTGGAAACCGCCGAGGGTCGCGTGGTCGTCACGTCACGTCTCAACCAAGGCTATGAATTCCTCCGCCGAGAGGATTCATTCTTCTCGATCGTCCGTCCGAATATTTCCCTGCAGGGCATCACGGGCTTGGAAACACTCATTAGCGGCGTTTACATCGAGTGCACACCTGGCTCTTCCAAACGGCTTGCGGATTCCTTCACGGGGCGTTCGACCATCGATGCCGAGGAAATTCTTCAGAGTGGTCTTACTCTGAGCCTCCTTTCGGATGCAACGCCCATCAATGCCGGATCCTCCGTCTACTACCGTGGCATCAATGTGGGACGCGTCACTGCGAAGTCGCTTTCATCCGATGGTCGCCAGATCATGCTGACTATTGTTGTGGAGAAAAAATATCGCCATCTTGTGCGGACGAACTCGAAATTCTGGGACTCGAGCGGCCTCAAAGCCTCGCTTGGCTTCTTGCAATTCCGTATCCAAACCGAATCCATCATGGCTCCGGATGGCCGCATCGCCTTTGCCACGCCAGACAACTCTACGATGGGAGCAGCAGCCAAAAGCGGAGATTCTTTTGAACTGAACCACGAGTCCCGTCCCGAATGGCTCAAATGGAACCCGAGCATTCCCGTAGGAGAGTGATTTTTACGCAGCGCACTCGCTCCTCATTGATCATTTGCTCGTGGCTTTGAATACTCCGTTCCAAGAGTCTCCCAGCGGCAGATTCTGAAGCTCGGTGATGCGCTTGAGCAAAACGCCGGAGGGCGAATCGCTTTCTGAAATTTCCGCCAGCAGGGCCAGGGCTACCTCAAAATCCCGGCGGAAGTAATGCTCTAACGCCTGCATGTATTTTTCAGCGATCTTGAGGACTCCATCCGGCAGTTCCTTTGTCAGGCCCAGAAGTTCGTAGATTTCAAGCGGCTCATTCCGCCCGACCACGGCAACCCGGTCCAATTTGCGCCATGCAAAATCAGTGCTTCCCACGGCATTCATCGTGTCCGAACTGGCTATGATGCGCGTGCCATAGATTTTATTTAGACCCTCCAAGCGGCTGCAGAGATTCACCCCATCTCCGATTGCCGTGTAACTGAAGCGCTCCGCTGTTCCCACATTCCCCACCAGCGCCTCGCTAGTGTGGATACCGATTCTTACTCTGAGGCTCCATTCATGGCCCCCACGCTTGAGAAGTTGTTGCTGCGCTTCGATAGCGGTTCGACAGGCCGCCCGCGCATGCAAGGCGAGGGGAGCCGGAGCATTGAAAAGAGCCATCAAGCCATCGCCGAGAAATTTGTCTATGACGCCATCCTCCTGGTGAATGGCCTTGCCAAATACCGCGAAGTATCCGGTGAGTGTATCCACCGCTTTCTCAGGAGTCACTTTTTCGGCATAGCTGGTGAAACCCTCGATGTCGCAGAAAAGAACCGATATCAGCCGTCGCTCACCGCCAATCGAGGCAACACCTCCCGTTTTGACCAAGTCGCGGACGATATGGATGGGCACATACTTGGAAAAAGACTTCAGACTGTCGCGCATTCGGGCGATGGATTCCGAGAGCACGCGGATTTCGCGGATGTAAGATTTGGGAAGTTGAATGGAATCCAGCTCGAAGCGCCCGATTCTGGCAACCTCGCTTGTGAGGCTCTGCAGGGGAGTGCTCACGCGCTTGGCCACCATCGTTGCGACGATGAGGCTGATGACTAATGCCACTACCGAAAGAATGGCGGCCTCCCGCAAAGATTTTTCAACCGATCCAAACGTTTTCTGCCTATTGAACACCACACTGCTCAGGCATTTCACACCACCGGCAATCTTGATCGGCCGAAGACCGATGATCAGCCGCTGGCCGTCGGATGAAAACTCATTAACAACGCGTCCACCGTCTTTGAAAAGGTCATCCTTCTTTTCGTCGTCGGCCAAAAGCGACATGACTTCTGAAACGAGGGATTGGGCGTGTTTGGTTTTCTGTGGCGCCAATAGTTGGCCATCCTCTAGGAAGACAATCGCCTCGCACGTGGAGTTATTCTCCAAATCGGTGAGGTATTTTGTGATTTCCCCAAGACTGAAATCTATCACCAAAACCCCGATCAATCGCTTTTCATGGTCTCGATAGGCAAGGGAACAGCTTATGCCTCGCCCGCCACCCACAAAGTCATAGGGTTTGGTCCACACCGGGCCGCTTTTTGCTTCTGCTGCTTGAAACCATGGTCTCGTCCTTGCGTCAAAGCCCTCGAACGTCTTTTGAGGGCGCTCATTTTCCAGTGAGCCATTGGTCATATCCCATGATTCCGCTTTGCCATCCCCAGTATTTGAGATGCTGATCGATATTCTCCCGTCCTTGCTTTGCGCGCCGGCGAAACTTCCGTCGGCATATCCAAAATTGATCCACGTAATTCCTTTTTCAAAGGCGAGCAGCGTAGCGAGGTCTGTGGCGAGTTCCTTAGGATCGTCGAGCGGGACATTTCCGGAGCGGAAATCATTACTCAGTGAATAGAGGATACGCTCGCAGGGCTCAAAGAGGCTTATGATCTGCTCGGCGACTGAATCCAGAGACGCATTGATCTGGCCGAGGGCCAATTCCTGAACAACTGAATTCGTGGATCTGAATATGACCCATGTCACCACTGCAGACTTTGTGACGAGCAGGGTGACAATGATGGCAATAATGATCGATCGGAATGACATAAGCGGGCTTTAGTTTCCCCTCACCGAAGTTGCCCCGTCTTCCTGGGGGAGAATGGGATCGATGGCATGAAAGTCGACTGGCAGCGGGGCATCTTTTAGTGTGACTTCGGCACTATTGCTCTCCTGCCTTTGCTCCGGCAATGGCGAAAAAGCCGGTGGCGTGAAGCGCAGATGAAGCAAGCTGTTTCTGAGAAAAACCTCTCGCCCGGTTTCGCCCTCGGATCGCTTCAGGTCGATGGTTATGGTGTTTTCTCCCTGCTTGAAGTGACGGGCAGGAACAAAGAGTGAGCCCTTGCGCCAACCAGCAAGCAACAGGCGACCATTCCAGTCCGTGACCAGCGAGGGATCGTCCAGCGCAAAGGAGGGGAAGGAGATTTGGCCCACTGCTTTGGCATTGATGGAAACACGAAGCTCGGCCTCCGGATCAAGGCCCAAGGACTCCAGATGAATCACAGCACCCTCCACATTCCCATCCACCGGTGCCACAAATTCGATAGCTTGATTGAGTGGTTCGACCGCTGCGGACAATTCGGCTTCGACAATCGTCCCGACCCTCACGTCTCCAGCCAGCGGCACAGGTCGGGCCCCGTTCACCTCGCGGTCGTCATATACTTGAAAAGAATCATCGATCAGCGCGGCCGTGCGTCTGCCGCCAAGCACAGCGGTCTCATCAAGTCTGGCTGGTCTCACGGCAAGGCTCAGCAACGAGTCGAATTTCCCAACATAGGAAACCACCAGTGTTCCACCATCCTTGGTGAGTGACTGCGGCAGCAAGACGGTGCGTGAATTTAACCCCACAGCATTCCCGATCTCGCCGAGGCCGTTGGACACAGTCGATTTCTCCTCGCCGTGTTTCCACTCGAGCAAGGGGCCTCCATCACCGGTGTCTTCGAAAACCACCGTGACAGCATACATCTCTACAGTGGATTCCTTCCAAAGCGGAGCAATGGGAATTTCCACATGCCCGAATTCCGGCTTGATCGAAGCCGGGCCCTCCATCCAAGCGGGCAGGGGACTCATCTGCACGCCAGGTTTCAACGCGAGGAGGAAAGGATCAAAGGTCCCCCCGGCAGGGATCGAAAGCTCGAGCGCGCTGGCAGGGAATGACATCGAGAGTAAGCATGCAAACGCCAGAACGCGAAACAGGCTGAATCGTTTCGATGATTGGGGATAGATTGTGGCAGTCATTATGGAAGCTCGCTTTGCGTTTGCCCTAGGGCGCCGCAAGCATAATCTGATTCCACTCCGTTCATGAAAGAAAAAGAAACCGATCCCCGCATCCACTCACTCACAGCTGAAGTCGCCGAAGGCAATGCCACCCGATACATCGAGGAAATGATCGATACCGCGCTGGGCTTTGGCAGGGACCACGCGACCATTGCCGAACTCAAGCTCATGAACCGTGCCCTGCGCGAAATGCGCACCGCCGCCCGCGTCTTCGCCCGCTACAACCGCATCCGCAAGGTAGCCGTTTTCGGCAGCGCCCGCACGAAACCCACCCAGCCCGAGTATGCGCAAGCCCTCGCCTTCGGAAAAAAAATCGTCGAAGCTGGTTATATGCTCATCACAGGCGGCGGAGACGGCATCATGGGCGCCGCCCAAGCAGGGGCAGGGGCCGAGAAGAGTTTCGGACTCAATATCCGGCTCCCATTCGAGCAGTCCGCCAATCCCACCATTCACGGCGACCCGAAGCTCATCGACTTCAATTATTTTTTCACCCGCAAGCTGAACTTCGCCAAGGAGACCAGTGCCTTCGCCCTGTTCCCAGGCGGATTTGGAACGCACGACGAGGGTTTTGAAATCCTCACCCTCATGCAAACTGGAAAAATGCCCATCGTTCCCATCGTGATGGTGGACCGCCCGAATGGTCACTATTGGGAGACCTGGCGCCGATTCATCACAAACGACCTCCTGGCCAATGGACTCGTCTCCGAGACCGATTTCCACCTCATCTACTTCACCTACGATGTGGACGACGCCGTGAAGCACATCTCGGACTTCTACCGGAATTTCCACTCCTACCGCTGGGTGCGCGAAAAAATGGTCATCCGCATCAACCACGCCCTCACCGACGAAGCCATCGCCGACCTCAACACCCGATTCGATGGCATTCTCGCCTCCGGCAGTATCGACCAAACATCCGCCCTCGAGGAGGAGGCCGACGACCACCACCTCCACCACATGCCCCGCATCGTCCTCGTGCCCAAGAAACGCGACTTCGGAAAGATTCGTCTGCTTCTCGACGCCGTCAACGAAGCGCCGTCCGTTTCGGCTTAGTCGCAATCGCCGCGCGGTAGCGCGCTCATTCCCACAAGGTAGGGTTAGCGCACCGTCGCTGACCGATTTTTTATCCGAAACACGACATTAGGGAGCGCCACTAAAGGCTACTCCAAGTTTTGGATTGCACAGAGCAGCTGGCACTCTTTATTAGAAAGTGAAGAGCGGCCGCATGCGTCTACATGCGACCGCTCCGTAGTGCGCGGTTTTTAGGAACCACGCTCACCTTGGCGGGTTTATCCCCGCCGGGATGTGCAGCGCTGGAGTTTCAAAAAAACCAACGCGTATCTCACTTCACAAGTGCAGTCTCGGGCTGGGCCTTCTTGCGGATCCACCCGGACTGTCTTGCGGAGCGGGTGACATATCCAATCGCGGCATACAGCGTTATTCCCGCCAGTGCTGCCTGCCTGTTCGCTTCTTCCCTGCTGATCTTGTATATTTTTCTCATGCCCTCCGATACAGACGGCTTTTGAAAAGGGAAACGGGTTGGGTTAAAAAATTATCGGGAAAGAATACTCCCCAAAATCGCAATGGCGATGACCGCGCCAATCAGGATTAAAAGCCACAGCAGCGATGTATCCTTCGGAGGTGTCTCTTTATCCCGCTGACTCGCGCTTCCTCGCTTGCTCGGCAAAACTTCACCAGCGGGCATATATTGCACCGAGACGCCGCGAGCCTGCAATTCAGGTCTGATCTGGTTCGCAGCCCGCTCCACCATCTGGCGCACTGCGGCCTTGCTCACTCCAGTTCGTCGAGAGATTTCCGCATAGGATTCTCCGTCCGCATACGATTTGAGTACCTGCTGCTGGGACTCTGTGAGAGACGCTAACTGCGTTTGAAGAACCAAGCGGATGCTTGCTCGCTCGGCATCCAGCAGAGGCGAGGCACCAGCGGAAACGAGGTTGTTTTTTGCAGAGTCGATTTCCGCCTCGGGATCATTGCTGGCAGGTGCATCGAGAGCGGTGATCTCGACTCCACGCCTCTTCGCAGTGTTGAAAACATTTCGCAGGTGATTCCTCACGACAATCGAAGCGAAGCCTGCAAACTCACCCTTCGCGGGATCGTATGACGAAGCCGCCCGCCACAATGCGATCCGAGCCTCCTGCTCGCTCTCATCAATAGCGGCATTCGGAATCGGAAAACTGCGGCCAATTTTCAAAGCCAGTTCCAAGTGCGATTCAAAGAGTGCTTCTGGTGTGGAGTCGTTCATTCGTGAGTCTGCGCATCCCTGCTACGGCAACGATGCCAGAGGAGCGAGAATAAAAGAAAGGCTGGAGAGCGGCATTAATCCTCGCTCTGCGGCATAGGCGCGGAAAGCGAGGCACAGATTCGTTGCCATCACAAAGCGCAGTCGCATTGTCGCTATCAGGGGTCTCTGGGTCTGTTGGACTCGGAGTTTTGTTAGAAATATACGCGCGCGCACGCGAGGCGTGTCAGAGTTGCGAGGGAATTTGCGGAGCAATACGCAAAGGAGCGGGAGGGAGGGGGCGGAACTTTCCACTGATTCCTCCGATAGGGGTGCCTTGGAATAAGCCGTTTTTTTATGGAGTAGGAAAATGGCCAGCATTTCTCCGCACCTAACCCCCTAAAAGCCTCAAAACTACTTGCCAGATACTTGCCATTTAGAATGCGTTTTTATTCGTTTTCGGGCGTTTTGGTTCGTAACCTGTTTGAGATACGAAAAAACCCGTAGAGCGAGGTTTCATGCGGGTTTCCAAGGCGAGGGGGGAAGTGGGTTGGGAGGGACTCGAACCCTCAACCAACGCCTTAAAAGGGCGCTGCTCTACCATTGAGCTACCAACCCGGTGGAAGGGTGGAATATTAGTCGTTTGTTGGTGGGTTGCAATCCTGAAAATCATAAAAAATTCGGGGCGCGATTTTACGCTGTGTGGATTTCAAATTCCTTGAACGCTTCGTGCGTGGAGTCCATGTTTTCGCCCTGCCTTGAAATCTTCCACTGCCCACCTGCATAAACCAACTCACGAATGCGGCGTCTTTGCGGTCTTCAACCACCCGGATGCTGCGATGCTCACTTACTACGGTCTGTTCGCTCTCCAGCACCGAGGACAGGAAAGCGCCGGAATCGTATCGGCCGAAGCCGGTGTTCCCGTCTTTACTACTCATAAAGGAATGGGTCTTGTGTCTCAGGTCTTTCATTCACGCGATCTCGAGAAGCTCAAAGGCAACCGCGCGATTGGTCATGTTCGTTATTCCACCACGGGTTCCAGCAATCTCAAAAATGCGCAGCCTTTCGTGGTAGACACAGCACGGGGACGACTCGCTGTCGCCCATAATGGAAATCTGGTCAATGCTGCCGCGCTGCGCGCCGAGCTCGAAGAACGGGGATCGATCTTTCAAACAACGGTGGATAGCGAAATCGTGCTGCATCTCCTCGCTCAACCGACATCCAACGGCGGAGGCATAGCATCCCTGCGGCGTTTGGAGGGTGCGTTCTCGATTGTTCTCATGGGTGAGCGTGAGATCATCGGCTTCCGCGATCCTCACGGCTTCCGTCCGCTCTGCCTGGGAAAACTCGACGGGGCCTATGTGCTGGCATCCGAGAGTTGCGCGTTTGATTTGATCCATGCGGAATTCATTCGCGATGTGGAACCCGGCGAGGTTTTGATCATCGATGAAAATGGCCTGCGCAGCGAGTGGCCGTTTCCCAAGCAACGGGAGTCCTTCTGCATTTTCGAGCATGTTTATTTTGCCCGCCCCGACAGCAACATTGGCGGAACTAATGTTAGCATGGCTCGAGTGAATATGGGACGCGAGTTGGCTAGGTTGCATCCCGTAGAGGCCGATCTGGTGGTGCCTGTGCCGGATTCAGGCATTTTTGCGGCGTTGGGTTTTTCGGAGGAGACCGACATTCCCTATTATCCTGCTTTTGTCAGAAACCACTACATCGGCCGCACGTTCATTCAGCCCACGCAAATGATCCGCGACTTTAATGTGCGGGTTAAGCTTAACCTGATTCGGTCAGCTGTGGAGGGTAAGCGTGTGGTGGTGGTGGATGACTCGATTGTGCGTGGCACGACTGCTCGCTCGCGTGTCGTCAACCTTCGGGAGAACGGTGCCAAGGAAGTCCACATGCGCATCAGCTGCCCGCCGCATAAGCATGCCTGCTACTACGGAATTGATTTTCCAGACCCCGAGAAACTCCTCGCAAATCAATGCACGCCGGAGGAAATCTGCAAATATCTCGGTGCTGATTCCATCGGCTACCTCGATGTGGATGGCATGGTGCGCTCCACAGGCCAGCCTGCGAATAATTTCTGCATGGCCTGCTTTAACGGCGATTACCCGGTCGCTTTCGATGACCAATTCGACAAACTCATGATGGAAAAACGGGCCGTTAAAGCCCGCCTTCTCGAACCACCCTCCGAACGCCTGCTTTGAAAACTCCACGCAAACAAAAAGCCTATGCCGCCGCCGGGGTCGATGTGGACCTCGGCAACACAGTCAAAAAAGGAATTCACGCTCTCGTCAGCGCCACTCACGGTCCCGAGGTGCTCGGAAAAATCGGGGGATTTGGCGGTCTCTTTCGTCCCGATTTCCGGGGAATGAAAGACCCTGTGCTTGTCTCCAGCGTTGATGGCGTCGGCACGAAACTTAAAATCGCCTTTGCCACGAACCGCCATGACACTATCGGCCAGGATTTGGTGAACCACTGCATCAATGACATCGCCGTGATTGGTGCGCGTCCGCTCTTTTTTCTCGACTACATCGGCGGCGAAAAGCTCGACCCCGTGGTGTTCCGCCAAATTCTCAAAGGCTTTGCGAAGGCCTGCAAAGAGGGCGGATGCGCCCTCATCGGCGGCGAGACCGCTCAGATGCCCGGCATGTATCAAAGCGGGGAATACGATGTCGCTGGAACGATTGTTGGTGTGGTCGATAGGCCGAAAATGCTCGACGGTTCGAAAATCAAAGTCGGCGATGTGGTGATCGGACTCAAAGGAAATGGTCTCCACACAAATGGCTACTCGCTCGCCCGCAAGGTCCTTCTGGAAAAAATGCGCCTGCCATTGGACAAACCTGCTCCTGGCATGAGCATGCCCCTTGGCAAGGAACTCCTGAAAGTGCACCCAAACTACCAACCACTCATGGCCTCCCTGCCACAAGGCATTCTGCACGGCGCGGCACACATCACCGGCGGCGGCTTGCTGGACAACCTTCCACGCGTGCTTCCCGAAGGCTGCCGCGCTTCGATCGAGAAGGGATCATGGAAAGTGCCAACCATTTTCAACATCATTCAAAACGCGGCTGATATCCCCGACGATGAGATGTTCCAAGTCTTCAACATGGGCATTGGCATGACGTTGGTCGTTCCAGCGAAGCGTGCGGAGGAGGCTTTGAAACTCACGAAGGGCATTCCGATCGGTAAAATCACTGAGGGACCCCGTGATGTGGTGATTTCTTGAAATATTCAAACTCTCCCGGAGAGCGCTCCCGCCTTCGTGCTCGCTCACCGAGACCATGCGCCCAGCGCTCGCAGTAGCCAGAAAGAGACTCAGAAAACCCATTGCGGCATCGTTGTCATTTCCTCTAAACAGGGTCTAGTGAATTCCAAAAACACCAAGATCGGTTTGGCGGGCGCTATGAAAAGCGAGTTGGCGCTCTGGGTTGGCATTCTTGCAGTGCTTGTTTTTTACACGGGCGGGGGTGCGCTATTGGGCTCCACAGGAAGTGTTGGCGCGGCTGCAGGGTCGTTTGCCGTAATCTTTGCTGTGATGCTCTGGCTTGCCTTCGGAGTGGTGCATCATGCCGAGTGCTTGGCGGTGAAACTTGGCGAGCCTTTTGGCACGCTCATTCTTACGCTAGCTGTCGTTTCCATCGAGGTGGTTATGATCTGCGCGCTCATGCTGAATGGTTCCGAAAATCCCACATTGGCGAGGGATACCATGTTCTCAGTCCTGATGATCGTTCTTAATGGTATGCTTGGCATCACCTTGCTAATCGGCGGGTTGCGTCATCACCGGCAGGTGTTTAACCTCGAAGGGGCTCGGAGTTATCTCATCGTTCTCTCGTGTCTGGCCTTCCTTGCCCTGGTGCTGCCGACCTTCACCCGAACTGGCGGCGTCGGTTCGGCCTCGCCGATGGTGTTCGGCTTTGTGGCGATCGCTTCTGTCGGGCTTTACGGCATTTTCTTGTTTCTCCAATCCACGCGCCATCGCGATTTTTTCGAGCATCCTTCGGATGACGGGGAGGCGGGCGAGGGCCATGGGCACCTAGAGACGCGTTCCACGGCTTATCATGCCATTTTTCTGGTCCTTTCGCTGCTGCCCATCGTGTTGCTTTCCAAAAAAATCGCCCTTTTGCTCGAATTTGGTATTTCCACCCTTCATGCGCCTCAGGCTCTCGCCGGCTTCGTGGTGGCGTTGCTTGTTCTTGCTCCTGAGGGGCTCGCCGCCTGCAAGGCCGCGCTGCAAAACACCCTCCAACGCACGGTAAACATCGTCCTCGGCTCCGCGTTGGCTACCATTGGACTCACTGTGCCTGCCGCTTTGTGTATCAGCGCTCTTACAGGTCAGCACATTATCCTGGGACTCGCACCTGTAGAATTGGTTCTTCTCCTGGCCACATTTTTTTCCTCCGTGCTGGTCTTTGCCGGCAACCGCACAAACATGCTCGCAGGTGCTGTGCATCTGGTCCTCTTTGCAGCTTATGCGGTGCTGATTTTCGATTGATGGGAGGTCTAGCCCTACACGCTTTCGCTGCTGGAAGTCTTCAAGCCGGGGATTTGTAAAAACCGGGTCCGCCTCACTGCCGATTTTTGGTTTATCGTCTTAAATCTTGGCTCCGATAGTCGGCGAAGGCGTATTTTTCATCGTGGGATGATCCAAAGAATTCCAAAGGTATCCAAGGGAGACATGCCGCCAGTTCTTGAGGGTGGCGACGGATGCGCGTAGCGCCTCGCGGAAAATTATTTTTTCAAAGCGTCGCGTATTTCTTCCAGCAGCACCTCGGTGCGTGTGGGGGCGGGCGCTTCTGCCGGGGCGGGAGACGGGGCTCGTTTGATTTGGTTTACGATTTTCACCAAAGTGAAAACACACGCCGCTATGATGAAAAATTCGATAACCTGGTTGATGAACAGGCCATAGGTGATCACAGGGGCTCCGGCTTCTTTCGCTTTCGCCAGCGTATCGTAGGTTTTGCCATCAATCGCCACAAAGAGATTGCTGAAATTCACGCCTTTCAGCACGGCACCGATGGGCGGCATGATGATGTCGGAGACCAGGCTGTTGACGATTTTTCCAAAGGCTGCACCGATGATGACACCGACTGCGAGGTCGATGACATTTCCTCTGGAGATGAATTCGCGAAATTCCTGGGCGACTTTCATGGTGTGGGTCAAGCTCCGAGGAGGAGCCGGGCTGGGTTTTCGAGGCAGTCTTTGACGCGCACGAGGAAGGTCACGGCCTCTTTACCATCGACCACCCGGTGGTCGTAGCTGAGGGCGAGATACATCATCGGGCGGGCGACGATCTGGCCATTGACCACGACGGCACGTTCTTGGATTTTATGCATGCCAAGGATGCCGGATTGGGGTGGGTTCAGGATGGGTGTGCTGAGGAGTGAGCCATACACGCCGCCGTTGCTTATGGTGAAGACTCCGCCGGAGAGATCCTCCATGGAAATGCGGCCTTCACGGGCCTTCACGGCGAATCCGGCGAGGCTGGCTTCGATCTCGGCGAAGGAGAGCTTCTCGCAATCCTTGAGCACGGGAACAATAAGCCCGCGTTCGGTGCCCACGGCGACTCCGATATCGAAGGCGTTATTCGTGATGAGTTCATCGCCGTCCATGCGCGAATTAATGGATGGGATGGCTTGGAGGGCATCCACGACGGCTTTGATGAAAAAGCTCATGAAGCCGAGTTTGACGCCGTGCTTTTTGCTGAAGTCCTCTTGAAGTTCCTTGCGGAGGGCCATGACGGCGCTCATGTCGCATTCGTTGAAAGTGGTAAGGATGGCGGCTGTCTGCTGTGCCATGACGAGCTGGGTGGCAATTTTGCGGCGGAGCGGGCTCAGTTTCTTGCGCGTGGCACGGGAATCAGTTGCCAGGGCCTGGGTCGCTTGCGGCGAAGTGGGGGCCTTAGGTGCGGACGTCGGTGTGGCAGGCGGGGCTGCTGGCTTTGGCGCTTCGACCACGGGCGCAGGAGCCTTTTCTTCGACAGGAGCTGGAGGCGCCGCCACGGGGGCGCCTTCAGCCGCCGGCTCAATCTCGGCAACGACTTGACCGATCTTCACTTCCTCACCTTCGGCGACCTTGGTGTGAAGGATGCCGGAGTCAGCGGCCATTACCTCTTGGGAAACTTTGTCCGTCTCCAAGGTAAAGAGGAGTTCGTCACGGGACACGCGTTCGCCGTTTTTTTTATGCCAGATGGATAGAACTCCGGATGTGATGGATTCGCCGGCGCTCGGGATTTTGACTTCGATATTCATTGGTTAAGGCAGGGTATCAGGCTGTGAAAGCTTGGTTGAGAAGTGAGGCTTGTTGTTCTTTGTGTTTTCCGGACGAGCCTGCAGCTGGACTGGCGCTCTCGGGACGCCCGGCATAAGCAGGCATGGTGCCGGAGATTTCGGCGAGGCGTGGGGCGATGAATGTCCACGCGCCGTTGTTTTTAGGTTCCTCTTGGCACCAGACGATGTTCTTGGCGGCCGGGTAGCCTTTGAGGATCGCCTTGAGGCGTTCGTCATGGAGCGGATAGAGTTGCTCAATGCGGACGATAGCTGCAGTCGCACGGGATTTGTCCTCGGAGCGGGCTTTCAAGAGGTCGTAGTAAACCTTGCCGGAGCAGAAAATGACCCGGTTCACCTTTTTGGCATCTGTGATCGAAGGGTCGTCCAGAATTTCCTCAAAGCGGGCATTTGTGAAGTCCTCCATGCGGGAGGAGGCGTCCTCCGATCGAAGAAGGCTCTTGGGCGTCATGATCACGAGGGGTTTGCGGTAGCCACGGTGGATCTGTCGGCGCAGCACATGGAAATACTGTGCGGGGGTGGTGAGATTGCAGACCTGCATGTTTTCCTGTGCGCAGAGTTGGAGGAAGCGCTCCAAGCGTGCGCTGGAGTGTTCCGGACCCTGGCCCTCGTAGCCATGTGGCAGGAGCAGGACAATCGAGCTGGGGCGGCCCCATTTCGATTCGGCGGAGGCGATGAACTGGTCGATGATGATTTGGGCTCCGTTCGAGAAATCGCCGAACTGCGCTTCCCAGATGCAGAGCATGGAGGGGAAATCCATGGAGTAGCCGTAGTCGAAACCTAGAACGGCGTATTCGGAGAGCGGGCTGTTATAGACGCAGAAGGTTTCCTGCTTGGAGGAAATGTGCTTGAGCGGAATGTGGCGCTCGCGGGTCTTTTCATCATAGAGAGCCGCATTGCGGTGGCTGAATGTGCCACGGCGGCTGTCTTGACCGGAGAGTCGCACGGGCGTTCCCTCGAGAAGGAGTGAGCCGAAGGCGAGGGCCTCGGCGAGACCCCAATCAAAGGGACCGCCGTCCTTCCAAACTTGGAGACGGCGATCGAGCACCGTGCGCTGGATTTTTTGAACGACATTGAAGCCCTCTGGAGCCGTGGTGATCGCTTTGACGATCTTGTCGAGGGTGCGCTTGGCAATCGCGGTGTTGCAGGGGTCGTGAGAATAGGGTGGTTGAAAAATTGCTGTGGAGCCGCTGAGCGGGTCTTTTTTCTTTTTGCCATCGCCAGGTTTTGCGACCTCGCTAAGGGCGGCCTCGAGATTCGCAATGAGTTTAGCTTTGATATCCGACGCTTCTTTTTCTGTGACGGTGCCGAGCGCGGCGGTTTCCTGCGAGAATTTCGTGCTCAGGAGCGGATGGCGTCGGATGACATTGTAGAGGTCGGGTTGGGTGAAAGCCGGTTCGTCTGTCTCGTTGTGGCCATGGCGGCGGTAGCAGTAAATATCAACCACCACATCGCGGCCGAACTTCTGTCGAAACTCCAGTGCGATCTGTGCGACTTCAACGACGGTGAGGGGATCCTCGCCGTTCACATGGAAAATCGGAGCGTCGATCATCTTGGCGATATCGGTGCAGTAGCGCGTGGAGCGGGAATCCGCAGGCAGCGTGGTGAATCCGATCTGGTTGTTCACCACGAGATGAATCGTGCCGCCAGTGCGGTAGCCTTCGAGTTGCGACATGTTGAATGTCTCCGCAACGATGCCTTGGCCGATTAAGGCGGCATCGCCATGAACGAGAATCGGGACCACTTTTTTGCGTTCCACAGTATCTTGGAGAATCCGCTGCCGAGCCCGGGCTTTGCCTTCCACAACCGAGTCCACCGCTTCCAAATGGCTGGGGTTTGCGGCGAGGCGAATCTCGACCTTGTGTCCGCCTGGTAGTTCACGCGTGGTTTGGTAGCCGAGGTGGTATTTCACATCTCCGTTGCCACCGACCAACTCCGGATTGAAACTGTCTTGAAATTCGTTGAAAATCAGGCTCGCAGGCTTGTGAAGGAAATTGGTCAGCACATTCAACCGCCCGCGATGTGCCATGCCCATGACGATTTCGAGCACGCCGAGGCTTGGACAATTTTCAAGAATGGCATTGAGCGAAAGCATGAGCGACTCACCGCCCTCGAGCGAGAATCGCTTTTGACCAACATATTTTGTGTGAATGAAAGACTCGAAGGTCTCGGCCTCGTAGATTTTGCCCAGAACCTCGCGATGAAGTTCGGCGGAGTTCCTGTCAGCGCGGCGGCGGTTCTCCACGCGCGTTGCCACCCATTCACGGATTTCCGTATTCTCGATGTGGGAAAACTCCACACCCAGCGTGTCGGCGTAGGTCTGCCGAAGGGCGGAAATCATTTCGCCAAGTGGCATCTGGCGCCCTTGTTGGAAATAACGCGATGACACAACCTCTGTCATATCCGCATCGGTGAATCCAAATTCAGAATTGGCCAGCAGCGGGTTCTCTGGCGCGGTGGAGACGAGGGGATTCAAGTGCGATGCCGTGTGTCCAATCGAGCGGTAGGCTTCGACCAAGGCGTCCACGCGGGCTTGGAGCGGTGAGGATGCGATACCTGATGCAGCGGCTTCCTCTTCCTTTTTCAAGCGGGCAAGCCCGAGTTCAAAACCCTCGAAAAAGGCGGCCCAGTCAGGTGACACCGAATGCCGGTCGGCCTGCCAGCGTTGGTGCATTTCGTCGATCAGCGTCTCGTTTGCACGAGCGGGAACGGAGTTGTTCATTAATTTGTAGGAAAAAATGGAGTTGCAGTCTCCTCGGGTGGAGTGCGACCAGGACTTTGAGGTGACATCCCGGAAAGATCAAGCTGTGAAAAATCAGTGCGTCACCGCAGCGCGCGTGCCGAAAATGGCGGAACCAATTCGAACAATGGTCGCCCCTTCTTCAATGCCTTGCTCAAAATCCCCGCTCATTCCCATGGAAAGTTCCTTGAGTGGATGTCCACTCGCAGCGGAGAGAGCGTCCCGCAGTTTCCTCAATCCCTCGAAAACCGGTCTGGCGCAGTCCGGATTTTCCGAATAGGGGGCCATCGTCATTAACCCCTCGATGCGCAGGTGAGGGAGGGGGAAAAGTTCTTCTAGTGCGGCGGGAAGGGCGTTGGGGGTGAAGCCAAATTTGCTTTCCTCGCCCGAGACATTCACCTCGAGCAGGATACTTGCTGTGACGCCGAATTCTCCGGCGATGCGGTTCATTTGGAGGGCGAGGGCGGTATTATCAACACCGTGAAACAACGCGAAACGCCCGATCACTTTGCGGACTTTGTTGGTTTGCAGATGTCCAATGAGATGCCATTCCAGATCAGGTGGCAGGGCATCGATTTTCGGGAGGGCGTCCTGGACGCGGTTTTCTCCAAAACACTGCTGAGCGGCTTCAACAGCCTCGCGGATGATCTCTGGCGGATAGGTCTTTGAAACAGCCACAAGTTTGACTTCCTTGGCGGAACGCCCATTCCGCTCTGCGGCGGCAGCGATGCGTTGTCTGATAAATTCGAGATTTTCGGCGATCTGGCTCATTTCGCAAATTCTTACATGCCCCACCTATCGCCCGCGATGACTTTTGTGTAATATCACGTCCGAAATCCTTTCTCCATCATGCGTCCTGAAAAATTCACCATCAAACTTCGCGAGGCCCTGAATTCTGCCATGGAGTCAGCCTCCAAGAACGAAAATCCCGAGATCACCTGCGAGCATCTGCTTTCCGCCCTCGTTGCGCAGTCGGACGGACTCGCACGACCACTCTGCGAAAAGCTCGGCGTCTCGGTGCCAGCCCTCGAAGGGCGCTTGAACGATGCCATCGACGCGCTCGCCCAAGTGCGCGGCGGCGCCCAGCCGCAGTTCTCGAGCGAGTTGAACAAAGTCCTCCAAGCCGCCGAGGGCGAGATGGCCATGCTCAAAGATGATTTCGTGAGCGTGGAGCATTTCCTTCTCGCTCTTCTGACCACCAACTACGCCGCCGCAAAAATGCTTAAAGACAGCGGAGTGACCCGTGACAAGCTCATGCAGGCCCTCGTCGCCGTGCGTGGCAGCCAGCGCGTCACCGATCAAGACCCGGAGGGTAAATACCAGACGCTGGAAAAATACGGCCGCGACCTTACCGCCGCCGCCCGTGCCGGCAAGATCGACCCCGTGATCGGCCGCGACGATGAGATTCGCCGCACCATGCAGGTCCTCTCCCGTCGCTCCAAAAACAACCCCGTGCTCATCGGCGAGCCCGGCGTCGGCAAGACCGCCATCGTCGAAGGTCTCGCCCGCCGCATCGTGAGCGGCGACGTGCCGGAATCCCTCAAAAACAAACGACTCATCGCGATGGATATCGGCTCGATGGTTGCCGGCGCCAAGTTTCGCGGTGAATTCGAAGACCGTCTCAAGGCGTTTCTCAAAGAAGTCACCGCCAGCGAGGGCGAGGTCATTCTTTTCATCGACGAGCTACACACCATCGTCGGAGCCGGAGCCGCCGAGGGTTCGATGGATGCCTCAAATCTGCTCAAACCCCAGCTCGCCCGCGGCGAACTCCACACCATCGGAGCCACCACTCTCAACGAGTATCGCAAATACATCGAAAAAGACGCCGCCCTCGAGCGCCGCTTCCAGCCAGTGATGGTCGGTGAGCCAAGCGTCGAGGACACCATCGCCATCCTTCGCGGACTGAAGGAACGCTACGAAGTCCACCATGGCGTCCGCATCCAGGATGCCGCCCTCATCGCCTCTGCCGTTTTGAGCCACCGCTACATCAGCGACCGCTTCCTGCCTGACAAAGCCGTTGATCTCATGGACGAGGCCGCATCCCGTCTCAAGATCGAGCTGGAATCCCTGCCGACCGAGATCGACCAACTCGAGCGCCAGATCATGCAGCTCGAGATGGAGCGCGAGGCCCTCAAAAAAGAAAAAGACGCCGCCAGCCGCGAGCGCCTCGAGAAGCTCGAGCGCGAACTCGCCGAGGTGAAGGAGCAGGCCTCCACGCTCCGTGCCCAGTGGCTCAAGGAAAAAGAGGAAATCGGCAAGACCCAAAAAGTCGCCGAGCGCGTCGAGCAACTCCGCGCCGAACTCGAGCAGGCCCAGCGCCGTGGCGACCTGCACCGCGCCAGCGAAATCCAATACGGACTGCTCCCCGACATGGAGCGTGAACTGAAAAAAATGGAGCACGCCGCGCCTGCGGGGGATTCCGAGAAAAAAGCCACCGCCATCCTCCGCGAAGAGGTCACCGAGGAGGACATCGCGAAGGTCGTCGCCACTTGGACCGGCATCCCCGTTTCCCGCCTCCAAGAAGGCGAGCGCGCCAAGCTCGTTAAAATGGAGGAACGCCTCATGGAGCGCGTCGTCGGCCAGCAGCAGGCCATCAAAGCCGTCTCCAACGCCGTCCGCCGCGCCCGCGCCGGCCTGCAGGACGAAAATCGCCCAATCGGCTCGTTCCTCTTCCTCGGCCCCACAGGCGTTGGAAAAACCGAACTCTCCAAAGCCCTCGCGGAATTTCTTTTCGACGATGAAGGCGCCATCATTCGTCTCGACATGTCCGAATACATGGAGAAACACACCGTAGCCCGCCTCATCGGAGCGCCTCCCGGCTATGTCGGCTACGAGGAGGGCGGTCAGCTCAGCGAGGCTGTGCGCCGCAAGCCCTACTCGGTTGTGCTTTTCGACGAAGTGGAAAAAGCCCACCCGGATGTCTTCAATGTCCTCCTCCAAGTCCTCGACGACGGCCGCATCACCGACGGGCAAGGCCGCACGGTGGATTTCAAAAACACCGTCCTCATCCTCACCTCAAATATCGGCAGCCAATACATCATGGAAGACCTGCCGGCGAACGAGCGCAACCGCCGCGTGCAAGAGGCCCTCCGTGGCCACTTCCGGCCCGAGTTCCTGAATCGCATCGACGAGACGATCATCTTCGACCGGCTCGACGCCAGCCAGATCATCCACATCGTGGACATCCAGCTCCGCCGCCTCCTCGCCCGCCTCGCCAAGCAAAACATCACTCTCACCCTCGACGACTCCGCCAAGCTCTTCCTCGGCAAGGAAGGCTACGACCCCGCCTACGGAGCCCGCCCCCTCAAGCGCGTCATCCAACGCCAAATCCTCGACCCACTCAGCCTCGAAATCCTCGACGGCCACTTCGGCGAAGGTGACCACATTCAAGCTAAGGAAAAAGACGGCCATCTCGAGTTCTCAAAAACCGCCGCCTGAAAGGGAGGGCCAATCGTTCCGCATGGCCCAAGCTTCAGCCGCGAAGCGGCGTCACAGGATTGGCAAAATCATGGACAGCAAAATCATTGTAAAGTTCCTTTATCTGGGTAGGGTCACACGCTCCAGAAATGCGCACTGGCGGATGGGATTCAACTAATGAAAATTTACATAGACGGCGAATTTTACGACAAAGAAAACGCAAAGATTTCGGTCTTCGATCATGGATTGCTTTATGGGGATGGCGTTTTTGAGGGAATCCGTTTTTACAATGGGCGGGTGTTCCGCCTTGAGGAGCATATCGACCGACTTTTCGATTCCGCCCGCGCGATCTGTCTGAATATCGGCTTGGACAAAGCTGCTGTCACCGAAGCGACGCTTGAAACCATTCGTCGAAACGAACTTCAGGATGGCTATGTGCGTTTGGTTGTAACGCGCGGGGTGGGGGATTTGGGGCTCAACCCGGCGCTCTGTCCGAAGGCTTCCATCGTGATTATCGCTTCGAAGATTACTCTGTATTCACCGGATAAATATTTGAATGGGCTTGAGGTGGTAACCTGCGCCACCCGCCGCATCCCGCACGGGGCCTTGAGCCCGATGGTGAAGTCCCTGAACTACCTCAACAATGTCCTCGCCAAAATCGAAGCGCAGAATGCCGGAGCGGGTGAGGGGCTCATGCTCAACGAGCAGGGGTTCGTTGCCGAGTGCACGGGCGACAATATTTTCATTGTGAAAAACGGTGTCATCACCACGCCGCCCATTGCTTCGGGTGCCCTCGCCGGAGTGACCCGCTCCGTGGTCTTCGACCTCGCCGCCGAGTTTGGGGTTCCTATCCACGAGCCCATGATGACTCGTTACGACATTTACACGGCCGACGAGTGCTTTCTGACTGGCACTGCCGCCGAGGTGATTCCTGCCGTGAAGCTCGATACGCGTTTGATCGGCGATGGCCTGCCTGGGCCCATCACGAAAAGGCTCATCGCCCGTTTCCACGAGTTGACAGCATCCACCGGCGCATTGATCTATAAATAACAAGATGCAGTGCGATGTTTGCCAGATTAAAGAGGCTACCGTTTTCCTGACACAGATCGTCGATGGGAAAATGCAAAAAGTGAACCTCTGTGAAGGCTGCTCGAAAGAGAAAGGTGTTAACGATCCGACGGGCTTTGCACTGGCCGACCTCTTGCTTGGTCTGGGTGCTTCCGAGGAAATTGAAAAATCTCCGGCTGCCCAGAAATGTCCCATCTGCGGATTCACACAGGCAGATTTCAAAAAGACCGGCCGCCTTGGGTGCAGCAATTGCTACACGGTTTTTGCCGACGGCATCGCTCCCATGCTGAAAAACATGCACAAGGGAACGCAGCACACCGGCAAGACGCCAGCCGCGTTTCACAAAATCCGCGAACACGACGAAAAAATCAAAGCCCTCCAAGAGAACCTCTCCAAGGCCATCGAAGCAGAGGAATTCGAACTCGCCGCCAACCTTCGCGACCAAATTCGCCAAGTGGAGGCCGAACCCGCTTCATGAAATTTTCCCGCATCATAGCAAACTCCGGCGAGTGGCTTTCGGGGGATGGACCCAACCGCCAGATCGTCGTCTCAAGCCGCGTTCGTCTCGCCCGCAATCTGCGAGACAAACCCTTCCCCGGTTGGGCTAAAAAATCCGAGCGCTTGGATGTGATGAATCTCGTCAAGCAGGCTGTGGAGCATCTTCCCGAAATGGCGGAATCCTATTCCGAAAATCTCGAGGCTCTGTCGCCGCTTGAAAAACAGGTTCTTGTCGAGCGGCACCTCATCAGTCGCGAGCACGCGGCCAAAGGCGTGGGCAGCGCGGTGGTGATGAATGCGCCGCAGTCGCTCAGCGTGATGATCAATGAGGAAGATCACCTCCGCATGCAGGCGATTCGCTGCGGCCTGCAGCTGGACAATGTTTTCAAGATGATCAATCGCGTGGATTCCGAACTCGAGGATAGTCTGGAATTCGCCTACAGCGCGGAACTCGGCTACCTCACCGCCTGCCCTTCAAATGTCGGCACCGGTATGCGCGCCTCAGCCATGCTGCATCTGCCAGGTCTCGTCATGAGCGACCAGATCAACAAGATCATCAATTCCGTGAACAAAATCGGCCTCGCTGTCCGTGGCCTCCACGGCGAAGGCACCGAGGCGATGGGTAACCTCTTTCAGGTTTCCAATCAGACGACCCTCGGCGAGGCGGAGGAGGAAATTATCGGACGACTTAACCGCGTCATCGAGCAGGTCATCGAGCACGAACAAAATGCGCGCGCCCTCCTGGCCCAGCGGAAGGCGATCACCCTGCACGACCAGATCGGCCGTGCCTACGGTCTCCTCTGCCATTCCTATTCCATCAGCTCCAAGGAAGCTTTGAATCTCCTTTCGATTATCAAACTCGGCATAGACCTCTCCGTCTTCCCCGATGCCCACCGCTTTCCAGTGGATGAGCTTTTTATCGAAACCCAGCCCGCCCATCTTCAAAAGGGTGCTCAAGTCGTAAAAATGTCCTCCGAGGAAAGGGACGCCTTGCGCGCCACTATTATTCGGGCCAAACTATCCCAGGTGCCACAGCCAGACATTGCCCGTCTCAGGCTAGCCACACCCGCAACAACCGAAAACCAATGATGAACAACTTCACTCCACGCGCCCAACAGGTTCTCGCCCTCGCCCGCAAGGAAGCCGACCGCTTTAATCACAATTATGTCGGCACCGAGCATCTGCTTCTGGGTTTGATAAAACTTGGTCAGGGTGTTGCCGTGAATGTCCTTCAAAAGATGGGACTCGATCTTGAGACCGTGCGGATGGAGGTCGAGAAACAAGTCGGTTCCGGACCGGAGACCAAAATGGTGGGCAATATTCCCTACACTCCGCGCGTCAAAAAAGTCCTCGCTCTTGCCGGAAAGGAAGCCAAAAGCCTGCAGCATTCCTATGTCGGCACCGAGCACATTCTTCTGGGTCTGCTCCGCGAGGGTGAGGGCGTCGCCGCCCGCGTTCTGAGAAATCTTGAGGTCGACATCGAGCGCACCCGCAATGAAATCCTCAAGGAACTGGATCCGAATTTCGCTCCCGATGAGGAAAGCGATACGATACCCACTGAGGCCGGCCCAAGCGGCAAGCCCTCCAGCAAAACTCCGGCTCTCAAAGCCTATGGACGCGATCTCACCGAGCAGGCGCGCAAAGGCGAGCTCGATCCTGTCATTGGCCGTGCCGATGAGATTGAGCGCATCGTTCAAATCCTCTGTCGCCGCACTAAGAATAACCCAGTCCTCATCGGTGAGGCTGGTGTCGGTAAGACCGCCATTGCCGAAGGTCTCGCCCAAGAGATCATCTCTGGCAATGTTCCCGAGATTCTCCGCGACAAACGTGTCGTCACCCTCGACCTCGCTCTCATGGTCGCCGGCACCAAATACCGTGGCCAGTTTGAAGAACGCATCAAGGCTGTGATGGATGAGATTCGCAAAAACAAAAACATCATCCTCTTCATCGACGAACTCCACACCCTCGTCGGAGCCGGTTCCGCCGAAGGGGCGATGGATGCCTCAAACATTATCAAGCCTGCTCTCAGTCGTGGCGAAATGCAGTGCGTCGGAGCGACAACGCTCAACGAATTCCGCAAATACATCGAAAAGGATTCCGCTCTCGAGCGCCGCTTCCAGCAGGTCAAAGTGGAAGCCCCCACAGTCGATCAGACGATTCAGATCCTTCATGGCATCCGTCCAAAATATGAGGCGCACCACAAGGCCAAGTTTCTCGACGAGTCACTCGAAGCTGCTGCCAAACTTTCGGACCGCTACCTCACAGGACGCTTTCTACCCGACAAGGCGATCGACCTCATGGACGAGGCCGGTTCCCGCGCCCGCATCGCTGCGATGACCCGCCCGCCGAATGTCAAAGACATCGAAGCCGAAATTGAAACCATCCGTCTCGACAAGGAGGCTGCCATCAAGTCCCAAGACTTCGAGAAAGCCGCATCCCTCCGCGATGTCGAGAAGCAGGCCAAGGACAAGCTCGACGGCATTCTCTCCGAGTGGCGCGCCCACAAAGAAGAAAAGGAAGTCACCGTTAGCGCCGATGAGATCATGCAGGTCCTCTCGAAGTGGACCGGTGTGCCTCTTTCCCGCATGGAGCAGCAGGAAACTGCCAAGCTCCTTGCGATGGAAGGCGAACTCGAAGGCAAGGTCATCGGCCAAAATGAGGCCGTTGTGGCCATCAGCAAAGCCCTCCGCCGCTCCCGCGCAGACCTCAAGGATCCCAAGCGTCCTATCGGTTCCTTCATTTTCCTCGGCCCGACGGGTGTCGGAAAAACCTTCCTCGCCCGCACGCTGGCTGAGTTCATGTTCGGCACCGCCGATGCGCTCATCCAGATCGACATGAGCGAATACATGGAGAAATTCAGCGCCTCCCGCCTCATCGGCTCCCCTCCCGGCTACATCGGCTACGAAGAGGGTGGCCAACTCAGCGAGGCTGTGCGCCGCAAGCCCTACGCCGTTGTGCTATTCGACGAAATCGAAAAAGCCCACCCGGATGTCATGCACCTCCTCCTTCAAATCCTCGAGGAAGGCAAAATCACCGACTCGCTCGGCCGGAAGATCGATTTCCGCAATACCATCATCATTATGACCTCGAACGTCGGAGCGGAGCTGATCAAAAAACAGACCACTCTCGGCTTTGGTGCGCCGGTTGCCGGCACGGACAACTACGATGTGATGAAGGATAAAATCCTCGGCGAAGCCAAACGCGTCTTCAAACCCGAGTTCATCAACCGTCTCGATGACATCATCGTCTTCCACACACTCGAAAAACCCGACCTTATTAAAATCGTGGATCTCGAAATCAGCAAAGTCGTGGAACGCATCAAGACGAAAAATATCCACCTCACGCTCGACCAGACGGCTCAGGAATTCCTTATCGCAAAAGGATACGATCCGACCTACGGAGCCCGCCCCATGCGTCGCGCCGTGGAAAAATACATCGAAGACCCGATGGCCGAGGAAGTGCTCAAAGGCAACATCAAGCCGGGAGATGCCGTCACTGTCCAAAAAGACGGCGAAAAACTCGGCTTTGTCATTGCCCACAAGCCCGAGGAGCCTGTTGCTGAGACATCCGCAAAGTAAAAATCTCCAAACTCTCACAAACCCTTTTTTGCGCATCTGTGCAAAAAAGGGTTTGTCGCTTTTTGGCTTCTAGGAACCCAGCACGCGTCTAGTCGGAGTTGACATCCCTTGGCTATTAGCGCCAAATTTTTCGAAATAGATTATTTTGGAAGATGCCCCCTCAATTTGCAATACCTCTGAGTCGCGTAGAATCCACCCCGCGTTATTGGACAGCGGCGGCTTCCTTCGCCGGGATTCTCGTTCTAGCGCTTTTTCTCGGCACCTTGGCTCAACTTCTAAGGCCCGTTACGATTCCATGGATTGAGGATCATTCCCAATCGCCCTTAGCCAAGGCCCGCGCTGCCGGTATCGATCTCGTTTCCCTGGATCAGGCGAAGGAAATGGTTCTCGTCGGAGGAGTTCTTGTCCTCGACGCGCGTTCGCTGCCCGACTTCGATGCCGGCCACCTACCAGGTGCCGTCTCGTTTCCCAATGCGACGCGCGGCGAGTCCTACTACGAACTCGCCGCCTTGCTGCAGCCTCAACAGCCACTGCTCGTCTATTGCTCGGGCAAGACATGCGATGATGCCTTGCAATTGGCGCTGTTTCTCCGGGAACAGGGATCGCTAAAAATCCACCTCTTTGTGGATGGCTTTCAAGCCTGGAGGCAGGCCGGACTTCCCACCGAATGAGGCCCCGATCTTCCACTCTTTGGCTCGTGCTGGAATGGTCTGCCAGCCTCCTTGTTGCGGCGGTCTTTCTTCTCGCCTCGGTTCCAAAAATCATGAATCCCGCAGCATTCGCCTCGGCGGTTTACCAAATGAACCTCCTGCCGGGCGTGCTTGTGAATCCGGTGGCGATTTACCTGCCTTGGATCGAGTTTGTCGCGGCCTGCGCGCTCGTAATCGCGCCTCCCGCGCGACGTGGCGCCTTGGCCTTGATGGGGTTCCTCCTCGCGGCTTTCACCTTGGCTCTCATGGTGAACTTCGTGCGTGGCACAGCGATGTCCTGCGGTTGTTTTGGCGGCACATTTCTTGAAACCATCTTGCCGCCATGGACGGCTCCTATCCGAAATCTCGTGCTGCTTGGTATCCTCTGCATCGCACTCGAAGCCTCTCGGCAGCGCGAGTGATACTTGACAAGGTTTCTCGGCTGTTTGAAAATATTTCCATGACTCCGATGCTTTTAGACACGCGTGAACTCTCGGAAAATACCGCCAAAGTTCTCCGGGATCTTCCCAAGTCCGGCCCTCGCGTGATCACAAAAGGCAGTGAAACCATTGGCATTCTGATACCCTCCAGTCCCAGTGGCATTAAATCCGATATCGATTTGCTGGAACGCCTCCGATTGGGTCAGGCGTTGGCGGTCGTGCAGCGCGATGCAATCATGAACGAGACGACTTCCTTTTCCATGGAAGGTATCGACGCCGAAATCCGGGCAGCGCGGGCTGCTAGGCGGAAAAGAAAAAAATAATGGGAACGCCTTTTTGGGTGATTGATACGAATGTGTTCGTGTCCGCAGCACTCACCCCTGGCGGTATATGCGATCAAGTTCTTCAATGCGCCGTGGCTGGTTTGTTTGTTCCAGTGTTGGATAATGAGATCCTTTCCGAATACCGCGAGGTTCTGGCAAAACCCAAGTTCAGACTCTCGAAGACCGCAGTGCGGGCATTGTTGGATGCCCTACCTTCATCTGGATTTCGATGTGGCAGGTCCTTGAAAGAGGTTTGCCTCCCCGATCCTGATGATCTTCCCTTTGTGGCCGTGGCATTGGCTGCATCTGATAAAACGATCATCACAGGAAATCCGAGACATTACCCGGCAATAGAAATGCAGAAACTCGGCGTCAAAATCCTCTCTCCAAGGCAAGCATTAGACTGCCTTCAAAGTTGATAGTTTGCTGGGGGTAAGGTGCGGCAGCACCCATCGAAAATGTGTGGTAGGGATGCTTGGCCCTTGGCGTCCCATTTTTCAGCTGCGAAGCGGCGTCTCAGGGGGGCATGGCCGTCTCGGCCTGCAGGCGCAAGGCGTGGTTTTTTTATCGATCAGGCGGCTGTGTGAGTGTCTTTCACGGTCGAGACGACCGCGCACCCTTCTTTTTCGCACGGCGCGCTACGGCTCGCCCTCACGCAAACGGCACATAGTGCGGTTGCAGGACGGCGACTGAGCGGGATTGAAGCGGATACTCGGCCATGTGCGGAAAACTGTCCTCCTGCATCGAGTTCTCGCCATCGGATGTATCGAGCACAAGTGTCCAAGCAACTTCCCGCTGGCGTGCGCCAAGGCAAAAAGGCACCGCTTCATCCCCGGCATTCATCAGAATCAAAAACGAGTCTCCTCGCACCGGTTGCCCGCGCTCGTCGCACTCCACGATTTGGTCACCAAGAAGCCCCATGCCGAGGCAGCGCGCATGCGGAGAGTTCCAGTCCAACTCGGACATCTCCATGCCGTCCGCCCGAATCCAGTATAGGTCCTTGATGTCCGTGCCATGAATCGCGCGTCCCTGAAAAAAATGCCTTCGCCGAAAGACGGGTTGCGTGCGTCTGAGATCGATCAGGCGCCGCACGAAGTTGAGCTGAGCCCGGCGGTCTTCATCCAGATTCCAGTCGAGCCACGAGAGGGGGGAGTCCTGACAGTAGGCATTGTTGTTCCCTCCCTGTGTGCGGCAGAATTCATCCCCGGCCATCAGCATGGGGACTCCTTGAGAGAGGAAAAGTGAGCACAGAAAATTCTTTTGTTGCCGAAGCCTCAGTGTGCGGATGGCTGGGTCTGCAGATGGCCCCTCGACTCCGCAGTTCCAACTGTCGTTTTGATCCGTTCCATCAGTATTCGAGTCCTGGTTTGCCTCATTGTGTTTGGTATTGAACGACACCAAATCCGCGAGCGTGAACCCATCGTGGCAGGTCACAAAATTCAGGCTCGCATGCGGTCGGCGTCCATTGTGCAGATAGAGGTCGCTACTGCCCGAGAGGCGCGTCGCCAACTCGCCGACCGTCGCGCCTTCGCCTTTCCAAAACCTCCTCACGCAATCACGGTATCGACCATTCCACTCGCTCCAGAGAACTGGAAAATTCCCGACCTGGTATCCGTTCGGCCCTAAATCCCACGGCTCGGCAATGAGCTTCACCTGAGACAACACAGGATCCTGGTGAATGATGTCAAAGAACGATCCGAGACGATCGACATCCCATAATCCCCGCGCGAGCGCGCTGGCCAGATCAAAACGAAATCCATCCACATGCATTTCCAAAACCCAGTATCGGAGCGAGTCCATGATGAGTTGCAGCACGTGTGGGTGGGCCACATTGAGCGAGTTCCCGCAGCCCGTGAAATCGATGTAATGACTGCGGTCCTCGGCAAGACGGTAGTAGCTGGCATTGTCGATGCCCCGCATAGACAGCATAGGTCCCGTGTGGTCGCCTTCGGCGGTGTGGTTGTAAACGACATCCAATATGACCTCGATGCCCGCTGCGTGCAGGGCGCGCACCATCTCTTTGAATTCGTTCACGGCATTTTCAGATCCGCTCGAGCAATAGCGCGCTTCCGGTGCAAAGAAGCCGAGCGTGTTGTAGCCCCAGTAATTCACCAGTCCCGCATCGACCAGTCGCTCCTCATCGGTGTGGTAGTGCACGGGGAGCAATTCGACCGCCGTGATGCCGAGGGACGTGAAATGCTCGATCGCAGCTGGCGAGGCGAAGCCTGCATAGGTTCCCCTCAAATTTTCAGGCACGGCGGGATGTTGTTTCGTGAAGCCTTTCACGTGCGCTTCATACACGATTGTTTCATGCCATGGAGTCGCCGGTGGTGCCGTCCCGTTCCAGTGGAAGGAAGGGTCGATAACCCTCCCGAGCGCGGCTGTGGCCGCGTTGTCCTGCAGGGGATCGGTGGTCGCAACGCCATGCGAGAATGCCTGGGCGATGCTTTTTGCATATGGATCTAGGAGGACTTTTCGAGGATTGAAGCAATCGCCCAATGGTGGATTCTCGGGCCCGTGGACTCGGTAGCCATAAATCAGTCCGGGACCGGCGCCATGAAGATAGCCGTGCCAGACCTGATTTGTCTTTTCTGGAAGGACAAGGCGGGTGCTCTCGATCATGTCAGTGGTGGAATTAAAAAGGCAAAGTTCCACCAGCGTGGCGTTCTCCGAAAAGAGGGCAAAGTTCACACCTTCACCATCCCATGTCGCTCCCAGTGGTGAGGGACATCCCGGCCACGGGGAGTTCGCTTTCATAAGTGGGGTTCAACTTCTCTCGCTCTACGCGGATCGATGTGGGGTGTTTCTTTGGTCATCTGTGCTAGCCATTCATCAAATACCCGCCTGCCGTCTCGAGAAATGGGGTCTTGCCCGACCAAGTGCTGTTTCCTCTTTGCGGCACGTTGCGAGCATTGTAATAGATTCCGCATGATACCAATCCCTGAGCCCTTGCATCCTGCGGTTGTTCATTTCCCGATTGCCCTTTTATTGGTCGGAACTGGTTTGTCACTTTTGGCTGTGGTTTTTCCGAGATGGACGTTGCCTACAGCCCTCGTTCTCTTTCTTGGAGCCGCTGGAGCCGTCGTTGCCGTCCAAACCGGTGAGCGGGAGGAGCATCGCTTGCCCAAGACGACCGGCGAATTGCACGAGGCTTTTGAAAATCACGAACACGCCGGCAAGCGCGCCAGCAACTTCTCACTCGCTGCGGCATCCCTTGCCGTGCTCACCGTTCTGACAGCGCGCTGGCGATTGGCGAAACGCATCCTTGCAGCAGCCACTGCTGTAGTCGCGCTCATGACCGCTTACCATGTCGCTCAAGCCGGACATTATGGCGGCGCCTTGGTCTATGAACACGGGTTTGGCGTCGGGAAAACTCCCCAGCTAGAAAGCCATGACTAACCTCACTCCCAGCTCGCAGGTCGCTCTGGCCAGTGAGTCCGAGCTTCCCCTCACCACTTCTAAAAAAGGTCGCCGCACGCGCAGATTCGGTGTGGAACAGCATTCGCGCCCCCCGATGGCTCGCATGTTGCGCATTCACGACCTCATCAGCCGCAACGCGCATCCGAACTGCACCTCGATGGCTGTCGAGTTCGAGGTTTCCTGCAAGACCGTGATGCGGGATGTCGATTTCATGCGGGATCAGATGCACCTCCCGATTGCCTACAGCGCTCTGAAGCGAGGTTTTTGCTACACAAAGCCGGTCTCTGCCTTTCCGCGAATGACGATGACCGAGGGCGAGATTGTTGCCCTCCTCGTGGCTCAGAAATCACTCGAGCAATACAAGGGCACCGCCTTTGAGAAGCCGCTGAAATCCGCCTTCCAAAAAATGACCTCCAACCTCGAGGAGGAGGGCTTCTTTTCCTTTCAGGATTTGAATGCTGCCATCTCGTTTCGTCCGGTCGGTTACGCGATCCAGGAACTCCGCGTCTTCGACATTCTTTCCCAGGCCGTTCTGGAGCAGCGCACGGTGGAGTTCGATTACTTCAAGCTCACTGGTAAAAAAGCCGAGCGCCGCCGCGTGGAATCCTACCACCTCGGTTGCATCGACAATCAGTGGTATCTCATCGGCAACGACCTCGTCCGCGCTGGCATTCGCACCTTCGCGCTCACCCGCCTGAGCAACCCGAAATTGCTGAAGTTCAGATTCCAGCGCCCGCAAAATTTCTCCATCGGCGACATGATGGCCTCCAGCTTCTCGGCCTTCGAGACACCCAAGCCGACCCGCGTGGTCGTGCGCCTCGATGCCTTCGCCGCCCGCCTCGCCTCCGAGCGCGTCTGGCACAAATCCCAAAAAATCAAACCCGTCGCCGGCGGCGGTGCCGAACTCACCCTTGAAGTCGGCCTCGCTCCCGATCTGGAAAACTGGATTCTAGGGTGGGGGACACACGCCAAGGTTCTCGAGCCCCATGAACTCTGCGAGCGCATTGCCTCCATCGCCCGCTCGATGGCCCTCCAATACAGCGTCTGAATTTTTTAATATCGGAAACGGAATTGTCACATGCCGACAGTTGTCGATCCGATTCCCTCAAGATCATATTTATCAATGACCAAAAGACATCTCGCCGCCCTCTTCGCCCTGATCGTTTGCATTCTTCCCGCACGGGTGTTCGGTTTCTCCATCGTCGCCTACAATGTGGAAAATCTTTTCGATCTCGACGGCACTGCCAGCTACGAGGACTACAGCTCAGATAAATACACACCCCGCCATCTCTCGGTGAAGGTCTGCAATGCCGCTAAGGTGCTCTCCACGGTGGATGCCGGACGTGGGCCCGATGTGGTTATCCTGAATGAAATCGAAATCGATCAAACTCCGGATGCCGCAGGGCCGAAGGCTGGGGATTGGCTGGACTCGGTGAAAGGCCTCACGCTCGAGGAGGTTCTTTCCACATCCCCGCTACCGCCAGAGACCGCCTCGCTGCCTGCCGAGTTCTGGCTCCTGAAAGCTCTCGAGGACGCCGGTCTGGGCCGTTATCACCTCGCGATTCCCGAAGAATCGCCTGGTTCCTATGAGGATGGCCGCCCCCGTTCTGTCAAAAATGTCATCCTCTCGCGTTTTCCCATCACAGCCGTCAAAACCCACCACACGCTCAATGCCCGCGCCATTCTCGAAGCGCAACTCGATGTGAACGGCCATCCGCTCACCGTCTTTGCGAACCACTGGAAATCCGGCGCGGGAGATTTCGACAACGAACGCATCCGCATGGCAAATGCCAGCACACTCCGCGACCGGTTGAACGATATTTTCAAGCAGGATCCGGCGGCAGATGTCATTCTGGCGGGGGATTTCAACTCCCACTACAACCAGACGCTCCGCTATCCCGACTTCAAAAAATCCGCCATCAATGAAGTGCTTGGCGCACAGGGCAACGAAACCGCCCTCTCAAGCGGCAAGGCGGATCTCTACAATCTTTGGTTCGAACTCCCCGCCGAAAAACGCGGCAGCGATGTCTATCAGAACAAATGGGGAACGCTCATGCACCTCATCGTCTCGAGAGGTCTCTACGACAACAAAGGCCTGCAGTATGAAGACAACAGCTTCAAGGTGCTTGCAATTCCCGGCCTCAACTCCGACTCGCTGGGTCGCCCACTGCGCTGGTCGCGCGGCAGTAACCCCTCTGGATTCTCCGACCACTTTCCCATCCTAGCCGGCCTGCGGGTCGCGGATGCCAAGTCCACAGAACAATGGATGCCGCTCACCAAGCCCTCCATCGCCGACGCGGAAAATGTCCCGCCCGTTCGTGAGGTCTCTGCCGAGGAAATTTTCGCCAAAGCCATCAACCCTGCCAAAGAGCTACCCAACACCGATTTCCGCAAACCCGAATGGCTCGGCAAAGTCTTTCTCATCGACGCCCCCGCCCAAGTGGGTAAACGCGGCGTCGTCACTGTTGATTTCAATGGAATTTCTTACCCGCTCTTCAGCCCCGACAAAGACACCCGCAACCGCCTGCGCGATCTCGCAAAGACCCACTCCAAGCTCCGCTTCTACGCCCAGTTGAACACGTTCAAAGGCGAGTGGCAGTTCTTCCTGCCCGCAGCCGATTGGATCCTCGAAAACAATTAGTTCTTCAACCCCGCGCGGCAGCGCGCAAACCCTTGGAGGGTCAACCTCCGGCTTGACCCAAGACTGAACGACTCGCTTATCACGCCGCTTTGTTCCCATCACGCCGTGCGCCCCTGGCACTTCGCTTCGCGGCTGAAAAATGGGTCATGCGGGACGATGGACCCTCCCAGATTCACGAATCACGCTACCGCGCGGGGGCGCGAAGAGCAGGTCTTGGTTCTCTCAATCGTGGATGTTACCGAGGCTGACCTCGATGGGCACATTACTCGCTTGCCTTAATGCGTGTGTGAACAAATGCAGGCGTATTCGGCGTATTTGCAATCTGGGCAGATGGAGAGGTTGAGTGTGAACTTTTCGACGATCGCTTTGGCATCCGGGTTGGTCTTGATTTGAACGACGACTGGAAAGTTGTTTCCCTCGGGAACTGTCTGCTCGGAAAGAAGTGCGGTTTCGGTTTTGGCGAAGGTCATTTTCACAGGAGCAGAGCGTTCGCCGGTGGTGACTATGACGACTTGCTCGGCGGGCGCGATGGCTTTGCCGTTATCATCGACAAAGGTGATTTGGACTTTGCGGTCTGCCGTGACGAGGAACTCCGCGTGAGGCTCCATGGAGGTCAGGATACGGCCGCCGTTTGGACCGGCTTCTTTCTTTTCATGGCTATGTTCTGGCCCCGCATGGAGAGTGAGCGAGCTAAGGATGGCGATGGCGACTGGCAGGATGCGTGTGGTTTTCATGTTTGGGTGTTTGGTGAGTTGTTATTTAAAAAAATGGATACTCAAGAAGTTGTAAGCAGATCATTCTCTGTGCTCTTTGTGTCCTCGGTGGTTAATTTATCTAATTCGGTTTATTGTGAAGCGGCAGCTTGGCGCGTGATGGCGCGCAGGGCGGCCGATTTGGCGAATTTGAAAAAAATCAACGGCGTAATTAGGAAGTCCAAGAGTGTCGATGAAATGAGGCCTCCGACAATAACGACTGCGACCGGGTGCAGGATTTCCTTTCCCGGCTCATTCGCAGCGAGAACAAACGGCAGGAGTGCTATGCCGGCGGAAAGGGCTGTCATGAGGACTGGAACCATTCGCTCCATTGTGCCCCGTTCGACCATTTGGCGGGTGAATCCTTCCCCCTCGTGGCGCATGAGGTGCAGGTAGTGCGAGAGCATCATAATGCCGTTTCGGGCGGCAATGCCTCCGACGGCGATGAATCCGACCAATGTGGCGATGCTGATGTTGTCTATGACCAGCCAGGTGAGGACTAATCCTCCAAGGAGGGCGAGCGGGATGTTGAGCAAAACCTGGAGCGCCAGTGAGAGGCTTTGGAAATATCCGTAGAGCAGGAAGACGACTACCAAGAAAACGCCGAGGCTGAGAATGGCTATGCGCCAAGTAGCATCGCGCTGGGCTTGGAATTCGCCCTCGTATGTAACGAAGTAGCCCTCGGGGAGCTTCACTTTCGTGGAAACCTCACTCTGGAGCTTGTTCACAAGCGCGCCGACATCTCGCACGCTTGGCTTGATGGCAAGGGTAAAGCGGCGCTGGCCATTTTCGCGGAAGATCACATTCGGTCCCTTGGCCTCGCGCACATCTGCCACGGCGCTCAGAGGGAAGTAACGGTCACTGTCGGCTTGGATGGGAAGTTGGGCGATGCGTTCCGGCGAGTCCCGCCAAGCCAGAGGCAGGCGGAGCACAAGGTTGATGGCACGCTGATCCTCCCGCAATTCGGCGATTTCCTTCCCCCCGATGAGTGTGCTCAGGCGCGTGTTGAGATCTCCAGGTGCGATCCCGTAGCCCGCGCAGCGTTCGCGGTCGGGCTCGATCCGGAGCTGTGGGATCAAGGATTGCTGGTCGAGCTTGGCATCCTCAAAGCCGGGAATTTTTTTCGCGAGCGTTTGAATCTGCGTGCCGATCTCTCGAAGGGTTTCGAGATCGGGGCCGAAGACCTTGATGGCCACAGGTGCGGAGACGCCGCTCATCATGTGTCCGATGCGGTCGGCCAGCGGGCCTCCGACAACAGCAAAAACACCGGGAACCGACTTCACGCGGGCTCGGATGTCATCAAGGATTTCTTTGCGAGAGCGTTCCTTTTTCCCACTCCCGGGTATTCGGAAATCTACATCGAATTCGGCAGTCGAGACAGGAACCACATGGTCGCCGCGTTCCGCTCGGCCAAGGCGGCGGCCGACTTTCTGCACTTCGGGCACGGAGAGTATTTGCTCTTCGATAACATCCGAGATGCGGTTCATCTCATCGAGCGAGGTGCCGGGCGCCGATGTGGCGGCGATAAGCGCCGTCTCCTCTTTGAATGAAGGGAGAAAATCCTTCCCCATTTTCGGGTAGAGGGAGAATGCCGCGAGCACGGCCATTGCAAGGCCGGCCAAGACGGGCCAGGGATGCTCCAAGCCGATCCTTAGGGCGGTAGCCTGCAAAACCCGTTTCATGGCTCGGACGATCCAAGTTTCCTGATGCTCGACAGTGGGCTTCGGATTCAAAAGGAATGAGCAAAGAACCGGAATCAAAGTGAGGGATACCAAAAAAGAAGCCAGCATGCTTACGATGGTCGCTGCGGCAATCGGGGTGAATAATTTCCCTTCAACACCTGTCAGCCCCAGCAATGGAACGAAGACCAAAACAATCAGGAGTGTCGCGTAGAAAATAGAACTCCGCACTTCGCGCGAAGCGCGGGCGATGATTTGAAGGCGAGATGCTGGCTCGGGCTGGGCCGCGTTCTCCCGCAGACGCCGAAAGACATTTTCCACATCCACGATGGCGTCATCCACCACCATCCCAATGGCCACGGCCAAACCGCCAAGTGTCATGGAATTCACGGAAATTCCAAACCACTGGAAGGTAAGCATCGTTATCCCGAAACTCATGGGAATGGCAGTGAGGGTGATGAATGTTGTTCGAAAATTCAGGAGGAACAAAACCAACACCAAGGTGACCATGATGGCTGCCTCAACTATGGCTTTTTTGAGATTCCCAATCGCATTGTCGATGAAGTCTTTTTGCTGAAAGAGCACAATCGTCTCGACGCCTTTCGGTAGGCTGGGTGCGAGTTCGGTAAGGGCTGCTTTCACTTTCCCCGTAAGTGCTCGCGTGTCGAATCCCTGTGCCTTTGTTAGCGACATGATGACGCCGTAGGTGGGAGTTTTTTCCGGCGCCTGGCTTACCGTCGCATCGCCCCGCATTGGCTCGATGCCCCAGACGACCTGCGCCACATCGGCAATGCGAACGGGGCGGTCGCCGATGCGTTTGATTGCGGTCTGTGCAATGGCGTCGAGATCGGTCGTCATGGCCAGATTGCGAACCATGATTTCCGTGGCACCGGTGCTCAGAAACCCGCCAGTGCTACTGTTAGCCGCATTTGCTGCCGCAGCTTCCAGTTCCGTAAGAGTGACCCCGTAGGCCAGCATACGGTAGGGGTCGGGCTGAATCTCCACCTGACGGATCCCTCCACCCATGTTGAGCACTTCCGCGACACCGGAGATGTTTTGGATGCGGCGCTTGATGGTCCAATCCGCGATCGATCGCACTTCGCTTGGAGTCAGATGGCCTAGTTCGCCCTTGGGAATCGTCGATCTTACGCCAACGAGAAGAATTTCTCCCATGAGGGAAGCGGCGGGAGTCATGAACGGCTCAATCCCATTGGGTAGTTGCTCTCTCACCACCTGCAGGCGTTCCTGCACGAGAAGCCGGCTTTTTTGAAGATCGGAATTCCAGTCGAACTCGGCGTAGATAAGTGAGAGTGAGACATCGGAATTCGATCGCAGGCGGGTCAATCCCGCAACTCCCATGAGTGCCGTCTCGATCGGTTGCGTGACGCGGGTTTCCACTTCCTCGGGAGCCAGTCCCGGAGCCTCGGTAAGAATGACAACGGTCGGCTTGGTGAGGTCGGGAAGCACTTCCACAGGCAGGCGGATTGCCGTGAAAATCCCAAGCACCAGAACGAGGGCTGAAATCCCCAACACGAGGCCGCGATGTGCCAGCGACCATTCGATGAGTCTATTCAGCATGGCGGCCTTTCCTGCGGGAGGCGACGATGACAAGCAGCACAAACAAACCTCCGCTGACAAACATCCAGAATTGGCTTGGTTCGGTTTTTTGAGTGGCTTCAGAAGGAGCCTTGGGTTGCTGGGTCAACTCCGATCCGTCCTCTGCATGCTCATGCCCATGCGCCGCGTCGAGGGCCTCTTTCAGCGATAGTGTTCCTCCGCCGGCAAACGCGAGCGAGTAGGCCCCACGGATTACAATCTCATCGGCAGGTAGGAGACCAGACACGATCTCCGCGCTGCTGGCGTTCAGGCTTCCGACAACAACTGGAGTTTTGACAAAGGCATTTGGGATTTCGAAGTCCTTCACATAGACGAAGCGGTTCAAAGCATCTCCCTGCAATGCGGCGCGGGGAATTGAAAAAACGCCCTCCTTTTTTCCAACGACAATCGAAAACTCGGCGCGCATTCCCGGGCGAAGGGCAAAATCGGGATTGTTGACATGGAAGGCAGCCTCGACCGTGTCGCTCGCGGCGTCTGCCACCGCGCCCAGATGCTCCAACTGCGCATCGAAAGTTCTTCCAGGGACCGCTGAGACGGAAATGCGCGCGGTTTGTCCTTGTTTCAGTTGCCCTGCCAGGTGCTGCGGCACACGGGCGATTGCATAGACTTCCGAAAGATCCAAAACCTCGGCCAGCACCTTCTCGGGATCAATCGGCTCGCCCGGCGCGATGTGTGTCTTGCTTACGAGTCCCGAGATCGGGGAGGTGAGAGTGATCGTGGGCGGTGGGTTGCCGGGTTGCCGGCTCTCCACCAGAATAGCCACCTGCTCTTTTTCGATGAGGTGGTCGTTTTTGATGTAAACTTCAAGGGCGCGTCCGGGAATCCGGCTGCTGATCACCGCACGGCGGCCGGGATAGACTTCGATTTCTCCTAGCGCAAAAACGCTCTCCTCAAAGGTCGATTCTTCGACGGCTTGGGTTTCGATGCGTAGGTTTTTTACCCCGTTTTCATCAAGGATGACGGTTTTGCTCGCGCCTGACCCTGTGGCTGCGTGGAGGCTGGAAGCGGCGATAAGGAACAGTAAAAAAATCGGTTTCATGGATTGGTCTTGGATTCGCCGAGGGCGCCGAGCCACTCGCTGTAGGCGAGGAAATACGCTTTGCGGGCTTCGAGATCGGAGAGTTCGATGTCAGCGAGGCGGTCACGCGCTCGAAAAACGGCTTGGAGATCCACTTCGCCACGGCCATAGGCCGCCTCACACTCTCGGATATGCTCGTTTGCCCTGGGAAGAACCTTGGCGCCGAATTCCGAAGCGGCTTGGAAACGGAGGGACATGACGCGATAGGTTAGAAGAACCTGGTTCTGCACGGCAAAGCGGAGAGATTCCAATCTCGCGCCCATGCGTTTGCGTGCAGCCTCTTTTTCAGAAACCTTGCCGGAGCCACTTTGCCAGAGGGGCAGGGGAATGCTGAGCTTCAAACCTGCGAGTGCCTCGGGCTCGATGCCCGTGGGGTTGTCTTGAAATCTTTCCCCTTCCACAAACACTCCCACGCCCACATCGTCCCAGCTCGTGGCTTTCGAGAGCGAGACATGGGTTTCGCCTGAGCGCACAGCCATCTCCGCGAGTTTCAAGTCCGCTCGGTTCCCCGCAGGCCTGGACGCTGGAGCCGACTTCGGAAGGCTGAGCTTTTGATTGAGGGTAAAAGAGGCGTCCGCCGACAGTCCGAGCCATTCGCTCAATCGGGCGGAGGATTCCATTTCCAGGCCGCGCAGAGATTCCGCCTTTGCCTGGAGATTGGATGAGGACAGATTTGCTTCCTGCAAATCGAGTTTCGAGCGGAATCCGCCATCCACGCCTTCTGCCACGGTTTTCGCGAAAGCCTCTGCCAACTGTGCCTGCCGGCTTGAAATCGCGAGCGCCTCGCGCGCAGCGGCGAGATCGCAAAAGGCCTTTCGAACGGACAAGGCGAGTTGCCATTCTTTTTCCCGCACTTCCAATCCGGCCATTTGCACGTCCAAATCGGAAAGCTTCCGTTCCAAACGAAGTCGGCCTGTCAGGGGGAATCTTTGCATGATTCCTGCAACCACACGCCCCTCGAAATCTTGCCCGGCAGCCACCTCGGCTTCTAATTCCGGGTTCGGCAGGATGCCAGCTCCACGCGCTCGGCCCGCCGCCTCTTGGACGAGAAACCTCGCCGCTGCGAGTTCCTTATTTCCTTTGATGGCCAATGCCACTGCTGAGTCGGCGGTGAGCGGGACCTTGGACGGCTCGGCCCGCAGAGGTAGGAAGGAGGTTCCCAGAACCAGGCAAAAAATGGCGATCGCGCACGGCAGTCTGGAAGTGGATGGAAAGGGCCTCACGCGATCTTTAACGAGAGCGAATCGCTAAATCCCTCAGGCGTTTTGATTTTTTCCGAGAAAATTCCGAAGCTTTGCGCGGGCGCGGTAGCATTTCGCTTCCACAGCCTTCGGGGAAATTCCCAAACGCCGCCCGGCCTCTTCGTGCGACATCCCCTCCAACGCCGTCAGCACCAGAGGCTCGCGCAGGTGGATGGGAAGCTCGGCTATGGCGTCCTGCAGGAGTTCCGTGGCCTCATCCTGCAAGGCGCTGGCCGGGGATTCCGGCATGTTCCAGGCTTCATTCAGCGGGATATTTTGGCTCTTCTGTAGCTGCGCACGGCTACGGAAATAATCGAGACAGAGGTTGCGGGCTATTCGATACAGCCAAGCGGCAAAGTGGGCTCGCGGTCGGTATTGCTGAATCTGGAAAAACGCACGCACAAAGGTCTCCTGAGCCAGTTCCTCCGCATCGCGGTGGTTTCCCGTCATTCGCCAAATGAAGCCCGTCACCTCGGCATGGTGCCGCTTCATAAGGCGGTCGAGAGCCGCAGTGTCACCCGACTGCAAGGCGGCGACATCCGGCCAATCCGGATCTTTGGTGATGACTCCCTGCATGCGGAATCAGTCCTGGCGGGTATTTTCGGAGAGACCTTGGACGGTCAACTCGAGCAACCGCTCGTATTGCGCCGCATCCAAGACTTCCCGCAACTCAAAGATATGCTCCAGCGTCGCTTTCTGAAGTTGGCCCATTGCTGTGTGAATCTCGGCGACGGACTTCTCGACCTGTGGCGAGTAGGATTTGTCTTTGAAAATGTTCTCGGCGAGTTCGCCATTAGCCAAGCGGATGACCTCGTCCAAGTGGCGCTTCGTTTCCTCGTAACGCCGCTCCGAGATCAAACTGCGCCGCTCCTGCTCGGGCGTCATCTCGAGCTTCTTATGAATCCACGCGTGGTAGTCCACCGCTGGCTGCGCCGAGTCCCGGTTCACAACCCGCAGGGTCAGAAATGAACTCGCCGCGGAAATGATCGCGATCGCCGCTAGAGCAAAAACAAGAGGCAGAGCTCTGGATTTCATTTTCGTGATGCCAAAAAATTACTCGGAAGACCCGATGCCGAATGGGAAAAAACGCCGAGATCGAGATTCCGTGCCGCAAGGCGGGAGTTCGTCGCGTCGGGTGCTGCCAAAACTCCCAGTCCCACTCCCACCAACACTGCAACGCATGCGGCAGCCAAAGCAAGACGACCTGCGCCAAAATCCCATAAACTCCACCGCCACAGAGAAAGCGGCGGGGCAAGGGATTCCACCGCCTGCCTGTGGCGAATCTCTCGCCACACGCCCGAGCGAAAACTTTCAAAGTTCGATCCGCTCCAATTCGCCGTGGCCAACTTGGAGAGGTCGCGTTCCAGAGGATCAAGAGACTTCATATACATCTCTTAACGTAACACCCCTCCCACTCCCCTCAATTTTTCTTCGAGGATTTCCCGGGCGCAGTTTTGCCCCGTCGGCATGCATCGCTGCTGTATCTATAAGCTTACCAGTCGTGGGCCCATTTTTTCCGTCATTCCCGAGTAGCGCCTTGCTATCAGTTTTGTGGAGGCTCGGCGCGTTGGTTTTTCTGCTCCAGCATCTCCGCGCGTCGCATCGGCATTTCATCGATGAGGGCAAACCATTTCTCGAGATCCAATGTGCCGGAGCAGCGTGCAGCCTCGCCTCCGTCTTTGCCGATCAAAACAAATGTTTGAAGCGTATCACCCGCGCTGATGCGAAATTGTTTCCGCACGGCCTCGTTCTGCGAGGGATTCAATCGCACAGCGGTGGAAATTTTTTGCTCTCCCTCCGAGACATCGATAATTTTCAAGTGGCGATCCTCGATTTTCTCGCGATTCGAAGCAAGTATCGCATTCACTTTTTCGGCAGCTGCCGCTTGTGGAAGCGAGACGACAATCAAGCGGTTCTCATATCGGTAAACATCGAGCGGTTCAGCCAACGTCGGATGGCAAAATAGTGTCATCATTATAGGGAGAAAAGCGAGACGCCCGCCCCGCGAAATCTGGCGCAGGCTCGCCGTGCCCAAATTGGAGAGATCGCGTTCCAGAGAACCAATGGGCTTCATATGAGACATCAACGTAGCAACTGTCGCAATTCCTTCAATTTTTCTCCAAACTGGAGCCTGAGGCGTGGGAATTTTTTGCTTTTTTAGCAGCGTTAAACTTGGCTTTTAGCAAGATTAGGCATACTGCACTGCGATATTCGGTCGGTATCATCAAATGGATTCAGAAAAAAAATTGCCCAAGTCGAGTGTATTGCCTGCGAGGAAGTCGAGGGTTTTTCATAAAGAGCCTGAAACGCCCTCCGAGTCGCCAATATGGGTTCCGCCCAGCTTTGCCGCACGGGATCAGCAAGCCTCTCGCGAGCACGAACGAATTTTCAAATCCAAAAAGCTATCGTTCACTCCCAAGACCTCTCTGTCCCTTGAGGCGCCTTCCGAGGACACAGCACCCGAGGAAACTCGTCCTCCCTCAGAGGATTTCAAGCCGGGGTCCCCCGCTCAAGGTCATTTGACTCCCCAAATATCGGGTGTCTTCGTGGCATCGATTGTTGCAGTCGTGCTGATTTTTTTCGTCCTCGTTGGTTGGTTGGCTTACCATCAAGGCTTTATGGCGTCCCAGAACCGCCTTGCGGAGCTACGCACGGAGTTACCCCCCGCGATCCCTCCGGAATTCCAGGCCTCCATAGAGTCCGCCTTGCAGGCTTACAACAAAGGAAACGCTGCCGATGCGGTGGAAATTTTGTCCAACGTTTATCAAAAGAACCAAACGATTCCATCCACTTGCTACCTCGTGGCTCTCACTGCCCTACAGAGTGGAAACCTTTCGCTTGCGAGCGAAAAAGTGGATGAATCGATTTTGAAAGGAGAGAGGCTTACCGACTCCTTGGCCCTCAAAGCTGCCATAGAAATGGAAAAATCAAATAAAGGAGGCATGGGGGATCCCAAAGTGCGTGCGGAAAGCCTCCTGCGCTCCGCCATGGCGGCTGATATTTCAAATCCCCGGCCATACATCGAACTTGCCTCCCTGCTTCGTTTTCAAGGCAGGAACGACGAAGCCCGCCAATTATTCGAAGCCGCCAGCGTGCGTCTGAACCCTGTTGAAGGGCAAGTCTTGGTCGATACCTCGCTTTCTCTATTGAATCTCCAGCAAACCACCGACGACAAACTGCCGGAGAATTGGGATTCCGACAAGGACCAGCGCTCGCTGGTATCCGCTGCCTATGTTGCCATGCGTAAAAACGACATCCCGACTGTCAAGGCCTTGCTTGCCAAAGCAAGAGAGCGGTTGTCACCAGCGCTCTATAATTATCTCATGAATGATCCAGCTATTCGGGTCTTTTCAAAAAACCCTCAGATATCGGGACTCTTCTGATTAGAATTCCCGCATAAATGTTGACTCTCGAGCGGTCAACCTTCAACCACCTTGGGTCTTGCAAGGCACTCGTCGGCGTCTTGGAAAAATCAAGCCTCGCTTCAATTGTTACGAAATTGTCACATGGCAGGTCTTTCGGAAAGGACTGCCAATGGTTCAAGAAATTTATCCAGACTTAATGATAGCTAAACCAAGCCAGATTCCACATCCATGTTCCGAGCGGAAGGTTTCGCCCATTCTTGGCCGGGGAGCGCGAGTAGCCAATTCGTCCCAAAAGAATGGGGAGTTGCTCGAAGAGGATGTCCGTATGGATCTGGAGGATGGGGAGGAGCTCCTCAAACACGCCATCCGCAAGTGGATCACCTCCCAGAAAGGGGCCGTCGCCAAGGCTTCAAATTTCCCGCCATCCGATGACTCTCAACTAAAAGAGGAGGACACGGATGATGTCGGTAGCAGTCCGCAGCCTGCCAAGTCCTTACCTTCGGATTCGGTTCAGCCTCCACCCAAGGTTTCTCCAAATCTGAAATCCACAAGGCGTGATACAGATTCCTCACTTCGGCTCGCTCTTGAGGAATCGACAGCCACATCGGAGCGCGGTGACGAAAATACCGAAGAACCCTTCTCCTCAGGGCCCCAAGCGCTCATCCTAGCAAATCTCCAAAAAATTCTGGCCAAGCATCTCCGTATCCTTGCTGCCGCCGCTGTTTTTCTCCTGCTTCTCACGGGATTCCTTCTGGGCAAGCTCCAGTCCGGTTCGTCCGTCGAAGGTGATGCGGGTGTTCTAGCCAAGCCAAGCTCACAGCTCGTCAAGGAACTCAACGAGGCACTCGCTCTTATAGAGTCTGGCGAATCCTCCGAAGCTTTGCAAAAAATCCAAGCTCTCAGCGCCAAGAATCCCGATGTCGCCTCGCTCGATTACCTCGCAGCTATCTCCGCCATGCAGGCGGGAGACTTCAAGACGGCCCAGGAAAAAGCCTCCCTCTCAATCACAAAAAACCAAAAAGTCTCGGATTCGTTGGTGCTTCTTTCGATGACCGAGGCCATCGCTGGTGAGGGTGGAAAGTCCTCTCTGCGCGATCCAAAAATCGTGCGTGAATCTCTGCTCCGCGAAGCCGTGAGTGCGGATGTCGCCAACCCATTCCCTATGATCGAACTCGCCTCATTCCTGCGCGGTCAGAAGCGTGACGATGAAGCTCTCGAGTTGCTCAGCGCTGCCAATGCCCGCCTGCATCCGATCGATACTCATGTCGTTGTGCAAACTTCGATCCAGCTCATGAAACTGCAGCAAATGCCGGATGAGGAACTCCCCGCCGCTTGCAGCGAAGGCTCGATCACCGAAATCTTTTCCTCCGTCTACATCTCGCTCCGGAAAAAAGATTACAAACAAGCCGCCATCGCCCTCGAAAAAGGCCGCCACCAAGCCTCCCCGGATCTCTTCGCCTACCTCATCAATGACCCGGTCTTCAAGCCTTTCCAAGCTGAGCCTGTCATGACGCGGGTCCTGTGAACGGCGGATTTTAAACCCGTCTTTCGCATCGCCCTCGTTTATCAAGGTATTGTTGGCGCGCCGCCGCTGGCCCACTTGCGCGGCAAGACCGCCATTGCATCGAGCAGAAAAGCCGCTCCGCGAATGAAGCATAGGACACCAAGGGCCTGGCTTTCCCTACTTGGGATTACGAATATTGCTTCGTAGTTGAAAAATGGGGCGTGTTGACCAGAGCACTCGGAAGAGCGAAGTAAGCACATCGCCGATAGCGCGAAGGGCGCAGCGTGGGAGCAAGCCAATCGATAATTCCACCGTAGTTGTGACACGCATGCATTGGCATACGAGTCATTTCGACGGGGTATCTGTCTTCTTTTTCTTTGCCTCTTTTTCGGCTTTTTCGGCTTCCTCCGCTTCGCGTCTCGCCGCTTGGATGGCCCGGTAGGTTGGGTCTTCTGAATAAGATGCGGAGGACTGCTCTTGTGCCTCTTGGATCGCCCGCTTTGTTGGGTCTGGCGTATTGGTGGGGAGAGGCTCCAAATCAAGTGGAGTGGGGCTTGGAGTCGCTGTAGGAGTGGGGGATGCTGTGACAAATTGTTCTGCAAGCAGAGGTCGCACTTTATGAAATAATTTTTCGACTTCTTGCTTTTGTGTGGAACTGAGTCCGCTTTGGGCCGCAGCGAGCGTCTGGATTCTAAAGTTCACAGCCAGGTCATAGCTCTCGTTGGCATAAGGTATGAGGCGAAATCTTGAGAGAAGCCTCTCGAAGAGATTTCCCTCTTGCAGGGGTTCTCCCTTCTTGTTGTAGGCCGATCGGTTTGGGGAATCTTCAAGCCAGATACCAGATTCATCTACAGTGCTATATAATAGAATGGCTTTGACTCCTCCTGGCTTAGCCAGCACGATTTCCATGTTGGGAATGAAGCCGTTTTCAGCGGCAGCCTGTAGGAGTTTGCTCTCATTAACAGTCCATCCCGAATTGCGATAGCAGACCGTGACATCGTGATATCCAAAAAATGGATAGTCCAGTGATACAATAGCCTGCATTCCATTTTTTTGGAGCTTCCAGATGTGGGAATGCACACCGTCTTCGTAAGCTGCGGTTTTCGATTGGGGCTTAGGATCGCCGACCAGTTTCCAGCCATCAATTTCCAGCGGCAGCTCAAAAAAGGCAGACCCATCGAAATGGGTCGTATTCACTTTCTTCGCACCTTCCCGCTGGGTGTGAAAATCCCAACCCCGCACCAGTTGCACGAGTCCCAGAAAAACCAGCAAAATCGTTAGCAATTTAAAAGCGGTGCCCAGATGCAGGCTAGGCAATAGTGATGGCCGAGCGTTTGAGGATTCATGATCCGGGGCGCTGTAGTCGCGAGTAGGATTGCGCAGTATTTTTTCCGCAAGAATGATGAGGGTAATGTAACTCGCTGTGAGGCAGAGTCCAATGGCTTCATGCTTCCATCCTGTGAGGATTTCTACTTGGTAATAATACCAGGCCCAAGCACCAGAAACAATTCGAACGAGGTTGCCTGCCAGCACGCAGCCAATCGTGAAGATGTAAAGAATCACAGTGAAAAAGACGGAGCGCCTCATCCACATTGCGTAAAAAACGCAAATAAATGTCATAAAAAGTATCGAATTAATGCCGCTGCAGGCCTCTTCAACCAGCAAGCGCATTCCAGGAATTTCAATCACCAAGCCCGTTCGCTCGTGAGGGATCAAAAGGGCATCAAGAGTGCGACTGCTTCCTGCGACGGCCCAGCCTTGGAGCAAGAGGGCGAATCTTTCGTCCAGTTTGAGAGGAGGTGGAAGCACGGTGAGAAACACAAACCAGCTTGGAAGAATAGCCTTTAGGAAATGCCAACCGCCCAATCCCCAGACAACGCCCAAGGTCATTAACAAAAAAGACAGGGCTCCCAACCATGGCGACCACACCACAGATGCAAAAGCTAAGAACAAGAGTGCGAGTGGGATCAGGAAGAGGGGGACCAAAAAACCGCCTGGAGTCAGTGGTTGCTCCACTTCTCTGGTTGCCCGCAAGAAAAGCGCAACGCCACCAGCAAGGGCAAGTGGGAAAAACTGATAAGTGTCAAACTGCCAGAGGTTGAAGAAAAACTGAGTTAATAAGGGGGCAAAGCCGAATAGCGCCAGTAAAAGGAGTAAAGTTTGATTTTTCGGAATGTCTTCCGGAGCCTCATCGTAATCTTCGGGCAAATCATTCATGGTCATTGTCTCTTGAGAGCTAAAAAAACGAGAGGTTATTTGAGGCGATGCACCGCACCTATCGCTTCGGCTTGTTCGCCGCCTTGGGCGAAGAACCCATGGCGCTTGTAGGCGGTGGCAAAGCTTGTTTGCGAGACGAGAAGGAGTTTTGAACCAGCTGGATTTCTTGAATAGAAAGCTGATTCGGTTGCACCATGCGCGCAACGAGTTCGGCCTCCTTCTCTTGACCATTTGCGGCAAGTATGGCGGCAACCACAGCCTTTTGATTAGGAAGAAGTGTCGATGCGGCGATGCCTTGTTCGGATGCTTCGAGTATTTTAAGAGCCTCGGCTGGATTCCCGTCTTTGAATACAGCAAATGCATGGGTGATTCGCAGCGACTTATCCATAGGATTTGCTTGGCTCAGGGTCGCCGCTGCCTCGGTGTTCTGCTTCTGGCCCATAAGGATTCTCAAGCAGAGGAGATCATTTTGCAGGCCAATGTCTTCACTCAATTGAGGTGAGGAGGCTGCCGCAAGTTCGTAGAACCGCAGTGTCGCTGCTGAGTCCCTCCGGAGATAAGTCGATGGAACGAGAAATCTAAAGGAATCTACCGCTTTTGATGGATCTGATAACACCTTCTTCAGACCTTTCTCGAAAAGATCGTCTCGTCCGGCGATATTTAAAAACGCGAGGCATTTTAAAAATCTCTCCTTGTCTCCTTGTGATTGCTCGAAGACGGATAAAAAGAGTGGCTCGGCTTTTTCTGGCTGACCCGCAGTGACATAGGCTCCTGCTTTGTAAAGCTGGATCATATAGCCCTCTTTGATTGGATTGGCAGGGTCCTCGAGGCTTTTCAAAACTGTCGACCAATTTCCAATCAGCGAATTGGCATCGAGCCAGATATAGTAAGACGATTCCGACATCTGAGCTTCGCTCGGAGTCAATAAATTGGCTGCCAAGGCAGGCTCGCCCATTCTAAAAAGCCATTCCATGGCTTCCGCGCGGTCTTTTACTGGTGCCTTTTCCACGCGCTCTTTTAGTTTTGTAACTACAGTTGCGTGAGGGGCAAGCAGGGTCAGGCTTTCTGTATAGTCAGCCAGACAGAGACCGCTCTGGTTTGAGTTGGGGTGCGCTCGGATTGCTGCAATCCAAGCCGGAAGTTCATTGGCAGGCACAATTCCCTTTGTGAGAGCTGTTGTGAGAGCAACTGCGCCTGTGGCATCCTGCGCTTTTGAAATTTCTTTTAGGATTTCAAAAGCCTCCTTGGACGTTTCGTTGGTGAGTCGTTGCGAAAGCAGGAATTTTACCAAGGCGCATTTGCTGACAAGCGTGTCATCTTTCTCAACGGCTTGGCGGAGTTCCGCTTCAACTGCTGCTGGATTCCCTTTGGATTGCAGGAGACCCGCGCGGATTTGGTGTGGCAAGGCTTTGTTGCCAGTGATCGCGGTGAAATCTACTAACCGGTCGGCCAGCGCCCAATCCTGTTGTTTTGCAGCTACTTGGGCATACATTCCTAGGTCTTTCAATTGGACTTTTCCAGTTGCCAGAAGTTTACCCCATGTGTCAAGGGCCACAGGATCGCCCTGCGCTGTCTGCATTATGGCCAGCAATCGCAGGGCGGATGGATTATTGGGCATGAGCCGGAGTGAGGAGTTTAAGCTCATTACCGCCTCCCTCGTCTTTCCGGTGCTCAGATAACGCTCGGCCACTTTCAGGAATTCACCGGATTGGCGGGCCTTCAATTTAGGAGTGAGCCATGCAATACCCCAGCATGCCGCAATCACTGGAACCAATGCCAGAGCCAGAAAAAGCCATTTTTTCCGGATGATTAACCTCATCAACGGCACGCGTTGGCGAACGAACAGACGGGCTTGATATCCTAGCATATAAACACAGCATACTTTCCACCAAGAAGCCTCAAGACAACGAAGTCATTGTCACAATTCCGTAACAATTCGAACTGGCCTGGGATAACGGCAAAATGGCTTTAGACAGGATTTGCAGGAGGTGTTTTTAGACAGGATGTGCTTTGGACAGAATCGGAGCTTAGCGGAGAAAGACTGCCAAGGGCAGCCCGTAGGGTGAGCGGAGGCGAATCAATTAACACAATTGGGAGAGGAGGGCACGGTCGTCTCGACCGTGAAAATGCTGCAAGCCAGGAGATTTTTGACAGGAGGACAGGATGTTCAGGATTTATAGGAGGAAGTTGGTGGCGGTGTCGCACTCGTGGCGGGGACGACTTTCAGAGAATTTCGATCTATAAGCCTGGGAAAATGGCGGGGATTTTTTGGGAACGAAAGCGGCGGTATATCGAAAAATCCGCTTGGTCTATGGTGATGATTTGAGCCTTGGGATTCTGTTCGGACAGGACAACGATCGAGGCGTCGCCTGCGTCCATCGCGGGATACTTGAGCATGAGTTCCTGTGTGCGGGTGAGATTTTCTGGCCAAGGGCGCAATAGCCGGATGGATCCTTTGCTCACCAAGCTGAGCAAGGCGTGAACGGGTTTGGTGTTGCCTCCCAGGTTCCAACAGGCTTCGCCAAGCACAATCTCGCTTGTGTGGATCGGGCCTTTGACTTTTTTAAGAACGGACACACTCCACCCGTGCCATTGGTCGGTGGCATTGAGCCAACCGATCAACGGACCGGCATCAACGATTGTCCGGACTTCCATAACCCTCGCGCGTGGAAAGATCCGAAGGCCCGCTGAACATTCCGCAATACGGTGCGGCCATGGCGGCGAAGTCTACATCGCCCTCCAGCTCCCGAGTCAACGCACGACGGATCGTTTCGGAAAAATGCTCCTTTTTCAGAGCGGCAGATTTCCTGAGTTTTTCGTTCAGGGCGTCTGGAATTTTTGCCGTGATGGTTTTCATATGTAATACTGACCGTATTACGAACGAAGCTCGGTTGTCAACGTTGGAGAATTTTGGACAGGATGACAGGATGTTCAGGATTTACAGGAGGAAACTAACCAAGGATTACCCGGATGGGCACCGATGATCCGAGCAAGCCGGGATTGGCAGAGGTAAAAGAACAAATCTCAGAAGCCTGCTTGCGGAGTTTTTGTTTTTGCCTTGCCCCATTCGCGTTGCGAATGCGCCTGAGCATCCGTTTATTTGTTTTAATCAGTTTCATTTGACGCGCTCGCTCCCACTCGCTTGTCCTTTGGGCCAACCTTCGGTTGCTCTTTCTCGCATCCACCCTGATGCTCGATTGTGGATAAATCAAATGCTTTGGGGTAAGACTATAAAGCTTGTCAGTCACAAGCCTGTGCGGGGGACTGGGCCCAAACTTCGAATTCAAAAATTCCGAACACCGCGAAATCCATTGTGTTCGCGGTGGCCAACCGATTGATGCCGCGCTCGTGGTAGGTGGCGGCGAGGTAGGTATCGAGAATGCGTTTGCGGCCAAGGCGGAATTTTTCCATCCAAGTCCATGTCTGCTCCCATGCGCGTCCGCCGGGATGGCATTGAATGACCTCTGCGGACTCCCACCAGAAGCGGGATCTTTCCAGAGCCTGATCCATAGTCAGCGGCACTTTGAACCGACGGGGATCCGTCGCCACTTGCACAAACTCCTGCAGCACCTGTGGGCAAATGGCGAATTGAACATCGCCCGAGCGGCATGCCGTGGCGATGTAGGTGCGGAGGCTCTCGTGGCCTGCCGCCTCCTTGATCTCGTGCGTTAGGAGCACCGTTGTGTCGAGTCCGATCATCGCTTGTCGAAAAAATCTTCCAACAAATCCTCACGCCCGGCCCAGGGGGTCAAAATCTGCCCCACGCTGGCGGCGGGGCCTGCCTCGGCGAGGGATGACTGTTTTTTAACAAGCGTTCTTCGATAAGCCTCCATGGCCTCGCGGATCAATTCTGAGGTCGAACGCCTCGCCTTGCGGGCTGCTTTTTGAAACTCTCGGTAAACCGGATCATCCAGATGAACTGTCACTGCTTTCATATGTCACAACGTATGTTAGTATCCCGCTTAACTCAACACAGTTTTTTGACGACTGATTTTTGGACAGGATGACAGGAGATACAGGATTCACAGGAAGGGCTTGGAGGGACGAGCTCCGTCTCGTCTTTGGATAGTGGATAGTCGCCTAGTGATCGTCCCAGCATGGGTAATCGTCTCCGATGCGAATTGTTCTGCGAAATCTTCATTCGCTCGAGTTGAAACTGACCCATACGAAACGATGCCCTGCCAGATTCCTGGACTTCTATCGGCGTTTTGCCTGAACTATTTTCTGCTTTTCACTTTTTGCTTTTCGCACTTTCCTTCCCTTATGGCAGATGGTCCGATCCACCAACCGCATGACAAGCTCGTCAAGTCGACCTTTTCTGATCCCGACAACGCCCGCGCGTTTCTTGAGGGGCACTTGCCGGGCAAGCTTACTTGCCGCATCGACTGGACCACGCTGAATCTGGCCAGCGGCAGTTTCATCGATTCGGAGTTCGGCAGAATTGACCACAGAGGACACAGAGGTCACAGAGAGTGAGTTGCTTGCAATTCCGTAAGCATTCCATATCCTCTATTACCTTCAACATTCTATATCGTCCTGTAAATCCTGTCATCCTGTCTAAAAATCCTTTTTGGGACTAAAATCGCTAAGCAATCCAAAACTCAGTCAAAACGCTATGTCACTCGCCGAACAATTTCGCCAAGAAGGTCGCGAAGAAACCCGTTCACTCGCTGAACAATTTCGCCAAGAGGGTCGCCAGGAAGGTCGTCAGGAGGGTCTGATTTCCTCAAAGCAGCAGGATATTCTCGAAGCCTTGGAAATACGGTTTCAGCAAGTCCCGGAAGGCTTGCGCGAGGAGATCGAAGCGGTGAGCGATCCCAAAAAACTCACTCTCCTCCTTCGTGCTGCCATTACCTGCGCAGATATCGAGGCGTTCGCTGCGGAACTCTGAGCTGTTTTTCCGAGAACAGATTTTTGGAAGACCGCTGCAGGCAGCCCGAAGGCTGAGCGTAGTGAGTCAATTTTCAGGATTTACAGGGGGAGTTTTGGGACAAAATTAACAGAATTTGACAAATTTGAGGGAAGGCGAATTTTGAAAGGAAGCTTTTTTGAATCCAAGTCGCTAGATTCACGAGAAATGGTCTTATACGAGACTATGACCTCCCAGAGTTCCGAACTGCGATCGGTGCTTTGCCTGAACTATTTTCTGCTTTCCACTTTTTGCTTTTCGCACTTTCTTTCCCTTCATGCCAGACGGCCCGATCCACCAACCGCATGACAAGCTCGTCAAGTCGACCTTTTCTGATCCCGACAACGCCCGCGCGTTTCTTGAGGGGCACTTGCCGGGCAAGCTTACTTGCCGCATCGACTGGACCACGCTGAATCTGGCCAGCGGCAGTTTCATCGATTCGGAGTTTGCCGCCACCTCGAGTGACCTCCTCTTCACGGCGCAAATCGACGGCCACCCTGCCTTTCTTTACATCCTCTTCGAGCATCAAAATGCAGAAGACCCGCTCATCGGCCTTCGCCTGCTCACTTACATGGTGCGCATCTGGAACGACCACCTGCGCAGCAACCCCGGCGCGACGAAACTCCCGCCCATCCTGCCCCTCGTTCTTGCGCAGGACAACAAGCCTTGGAAAAGTTCGACCCGTTTCGCCGACCTCGTCGACTCTCCCGAAGGATTGGGGGAGGAGCTCAAAAAGCACATCCCCGACTTTGAATTCCAACTTGTGGAACTCTACCGGATGCCGTTCGACAAAATACTCGGGACACCGATGGGAATCCTTGCGCTGCGCGCGCTGAAGGCCGAAAAACTTCAAGCTCTGCTGGATGACCCTGTGTGGGACGAAGGCTTGTTGCTCCAGTTGTCGCCGGCTGCATTCGAGATGTTGATGCGCTACATCCTCGACCGCGACCTTGACAAACCTGCATTTCGCAAGAAACTTCAAATGCTAAGCAATCCAAAACTCAGTCAAAACGCCATGTCACTCGCCGAACAATTCCGTCAAGAAGGTCGCGAAGAAACCCGCTTACTCGCTGAACAATTTCGTCAGGAAGGTCATCAGGAAGGTCGTCAGGAAGGTCGTCAGGAGGGTCTGATTTCCTCAAAGCAGCAGGATATTCTCGAAGCCTTGGAAATACGGTTTCAGCGAGTCCCGGAAGGCTTGCGCGAGGAGATAGAAGCGGTTAGCGATCCCAAAAAACTCAGCCGCCTTCATCGCATCTCCATCACCTGCGCAGATATCGAGTCTTTCGCGGCGGAACTCTGAGCTGTTTTTCCGAGAACAGAATTTTGGACAGGATGACAGGATGTTCAGGATTTACAGGAAGGGCTTGGGGCAGTTCCAGGAACCGGACTCTGGATAGTTCCTGGTAGACCGCGAATTTTGGATGTTGGAATCGACCGATTGTTTCAGCTTTGCAGACGCCTTTGTTTCTCTGCGTTCCTGGGGTGCGATACCAATGGCTGTTAGGTTTTAAATTTTAGTGAGCCGTTCTTACTTGTAGCGGCTTCTCTATGAGCGCCGGGGCGTTCCACATCGGCGGTCGTAGACCGCAGCTACAGCGTGCGCCTAAACGCATTTAGCTTTTGGTGTAAGAAAATTTTACCTGGAGCTTTGAGATGGGAACAGCTTTCTGAAAAAGAGAACTGCAGTTCATGCGTTCTTCTATGTAGCGGCGTCTCTATGAGCGCCGAATCGTTTCATATCGGCGGTCGTAGACCGCCGCTACAGCATGCGCCTGAAAAAGAGAACAGCTGTTCGCTCAGAGGGAACACGTGTTCTGAAAAAGGGAACAGCTGTTCGCTCAGAGGGAACACGGGTTCTGAAAAAGGGAACAGCTGTTCACTCAGAGGGAACACGAGTTCTGAAAAAGGGAACAGCTGTTCGCTCGGAGGGAACACGAGTTCTGAAAAAGAGAACAGCTGTTCGCTCAAAGGGAACACGTGTTCTGAAAAAGGGAACAGCTGTTCACTCGGAGGGAACACGGGTTCTGAAAAAGGGAACAGCTGTTCGCTCGGAGGGAACACGAGTTCTGAAAAAGGGAACAGCTGTTCGCTCAGTTGTTTTCGCTCTTAGTATGAGGAGATGGTGCGGCACGAAAATCATTTTTCATCCCCGGTGCATTTTGAATTGTGCATGTGCTCAAAGTTCGCAGAGCCTCTTGCACTCTTGTTCGGGAGGTATCGAAGGAAGTTTTAAAAATCGTTTTTTCGAATGTGACGAACTTGTAACAAATCTTTATTTGGATCTTCCCCGTCATCTGTCGATACACAGGGTGCAGGCGAGGTGTATCCGCACCGAGCTGCACAACCATAATCAAAACTCAACTAATCATGATCAAACAAAAATTATCACTCTTGGCACTTGCGGTGGCTGCCGGTGTGACTTTCACATCCCTGACCTCTCAGGCCGCGAATGTGAGCGTCACTGCTGGTGACCTTATTCTTGGCTTCCGAGATACCGCCAATGCCAATGACTTCCAGTATAACCTCGGTTCGGCCACACTCTTTAGGGACGGTCGTTCTGGGCTGCTTGGTAATATCGGTTCCTACTTGACCACATTCGACAGCGGCGGCACTAATTGGTTTGACTCCGCCGCTCTGTATATGGGCGCGGCTGGAGTTCAAAACAATGCAGCCAACCCTACCAGCGCAGTGAATGGCGATCCTTCAAGGACGCTTTATTTTACCCGCGCCCGCAATCTCGTAGATACCCAGAGCACTGTTCCGACACTGAACATCGCATCGCAGCGCGGGACGGCAGCGACAAACATTATCGGTCTGTATAGTCCTATGGCCGCTCTCACCGCTACCACGACTGATGGCTACGGTGTGCTTGTCTCTGACACCGCTGCAGCTGCCAATTGGAGTGATTACACTGCGTCGGGTTCCAACTTCGGAACTCTTGGCACAATTCAGCAGTCTATGGATATCCACTCAGCTGTCACATTCGGGGGCCAAAGCAATGTGGAGGCCATTCTCGATCTCTATCGTATGATCGACACGACCACCGGAGCCAGTCCCACAGCTACTGTTGGCACAGGGCAATTCGTTACCTCGCTCTTCATTACCAGCGCGGGCGATATCTACGCCACCAGCGCCGTGCCGGAGCCTTCCACCTATGCGATGGTTTTCATCGCCTTGGGAATTGGAGCATTCGTAGTGGCCCGCCGCAAAAAAATCTCTGCTAAATAACCAACCAACCAATCTAACTCTTAAATATACTTAATCAAATTATGAAAAAATCATTCCTCATCGTAAGCGCCATCGCTCTCGCGTCGGCTGCTTCTTCTTACGCCGATCTGACCATCAACATGTGTGGTTCTACGGCTTTTCGCGCCGCTGCTTTTACTGCCATCCGCACTGCCCTTGGAACTGGCTACAAAGCATCCTACTCAAGCGCACTAAGCGACAAAGACAGCAGCTCTGCGGCAACATTCCAGAAAAGTGTTGGTGGAAGCTATGGCGTCGTCACCATCAAGTGTGCCTTTGGTGGCTCTGCTGATGGTTGCGATGCTGCCATCAAAGGTTCAGGAGCCACAGCTGGTTTTTCCACCAGTTTTATCCCTACCACTTCGCTTCCTAGTTCGGGAGAGAATTTCAGCCAAACGGCCAGTTCTACAGAGTATGCGACTGTGGGCTTTAGCGACATTTACCCTTCCAGCTCCAGCAATTCTACACACGTTCTCCGCGGGTATAGGGACGATGCCGTTGGATTTGACACAGTGGTGGGCGTAGTCCCGTTTAATTTGGTCACGAACAAAGCTGGCAGAGATGCTGGCTTGACCAATATCACTTCCCAGCAGATTCGTTTGCTCTGGGCTAACGGAGTTATTCTTAGCGGAAGCGCAGGTTTTGGCGCAACTGCTGGTTTGAATGTTTATGCCACTGGCCGCAAAGCCGACTCTGGAACCCGTGCTACCGTGCTTGCGGAATCAGGCTATGGAGTTTCTTCAAGTGTGATTCAATATAAGGTTAATACCGATGGAACGCTCACTTCGCTTGGCGACAGTGGTGAGTCCGCAACAAATACTGCGGGTTATTTGAACAACAATAGCTGCTCAAGCATTGTGATTGGCATGCTTGGCAACGTTGATGCAGCGACTGTCGGCACTTCTGGTAATGGCACGATCCTTAAATACAATGGTGTGGCCAATACAGACGCCAATGTCAAATCCGGTGTCTATACACTGTGGTGCTATGAACATTTGTTTCAGCGCACAGGTGCGCCAGCGCTTCAACAATCCTGGCTTGCTAGCCTGACCTGGGATGCGACAACTCTTGGAACCGCTGGTATTCCATCTGGCGATATGGCGGCTGCACGCACTGCAGATGGGGCACTTGTCGCCTTCTAATTCGCTTCGGACCAATTGACACTCAACAAGGGTGCAGAGGGCTTTACCTTCTGCACCCTTTTTTATGAGAAATCTATATCTTCCCCTTTTTCTAATTTTTTTCTCTGGATGCAAAGACTCGACTAAAGTCCAAAATTCCGGCAAAGACTGGACGCAAGTAGGCACCCCACTCGAGTCAGAATTCAACGGACACATATCAGGTAATAGACAACCTATCGCCAAGGAGACAGGAACAGTTCGGCCCCCTGGTTCAATGAATGTGCCGATGGATCGAACTACCCCAGAAGCACGGTCATCTGTCATTCCCTCCGCAAACAAACTTTCTTCGTTACAGGAGCCCCCTATTTCCAAATCGTCTGCGCAAAAAGGTATCAGGTCCACCTCTGACTCTGCTAATGCGACGAACACTCTGCCAGCGCACGGATCACCGGTTCCGACTGTAGCCAGAATGCCCATTTATGGTAACTCGAGCGATCAAAATACAGAGATGATCGAAATGGAAATTCAAATTCCTGACGAGTCTGCAACCGTTCCCGCTGCCCTTGCTTCATTAGATTCCGATGTCCTGCCCTCGGCCCAGAAACTCATAGATGGAATTGCCTCTGAGTTTGCCACAAAGATTTCTGATCCCGAAAATCAAAAGAAACCATATGGTCAACTGTGGAGATCAGCGCAAACCCAAAGTGATGAAATGTTTAGGAAGCTATTTGGTCAGGATGCATTTCTAGCTTACTCCATTCAAGCTGCGCTGGAAGCAAAGGCCGCATCGGAAAAGAATTAGCACCCATATATCTAAAGGGCGTATTGCCGAGAAAAAATGTGAATTTCATGTGGCTGACTTGCGGCGCATTTCTCGAAAGGTTTTAAAGCAAATGGCCTTAAGTCTAAGAGAACTAACTCAGGGGAAAACCTCGACTACTGGATCGGTGTCCAGGAACTTGAAGGAGTATTCATGTTTTTTCGGATTATTTCTAATCGCTTTTCAGCTTGATCCATCAATTGATCCATGTTTTCTGTCTTGTAGCCATTCAGATGTATAATCGCAAGAGGCTCGTTTTTTTCAGCAGACAGATATAGCCAAGCCAGTCCATCAGGTCTTGTTTCTTCCGACTCGAGCAAGAGAATCCCCAAGTTTGCTTGCGCTTTCGTGTTACCGACCTTTGCAGCTTTTTCAAACCAGGATGTGGCCTCTTTTATATCCTCGGACTTTACTAAAAGTCCCATCATATTCTGGCAGTCTGAGTCTCCTTGGCATGCCGCTAAGTTTGCCCACTGTTTGGCCTTCTTGAGGTCTTTTGGCAGCCTCTTGTCTCCGAAGTAGTAAATATCTGCAAGCTGCTCTTGAGAGGGAAGAAAACCTTGTGTTGCGGCTTTTTCCATCCAGGCTATTGCTTGTTCGGTCTGGGGTGGGGATTGTCTAAGCAACAATAGCGCAAGGTTATGTTGTGCCTTGTCGAATCCCTGTTCTGAGGCCAGCTTCAATAACTCTAAAGATTTATTGGAATCCAGTGGGACTCCCTTCCCAGTCGCATAAAGCACTGCTAAGCTCGATTCGGAAGGCGCGAAGCCCAGACTCACATTTTTTTGAAGAATGAGAACTGCCTTGTCCAGAGCCGTCGGATCATTGGATGTTTTCAGCAGAGAGACTGCCTCCTCGTGGTTTTTCTGAACATCTTGCTCTGGTTCGCATAATGCAAGATAAGGTAGAAAAATTGCTGCTACAATGAGTGGTCGGATAAAAATGTTCATCGCTTGGTGACTAATAAAAACCTTCGGATCATTCAATACTCGAATCACATATATGAAAAAAATTGTCATAAAAGCAAGGGCGTATACATATTGTGGCAAAAGATTCTCGTTCTTGGAAAAATGTCTTACCCCTCGTTATCGTCATCGCCTCCACCATAGCCAAGGACCTCAACCGTAATTACCGATGGAGTATCGAAAGTTTCCTGTTTTTGTTGATTTGCTTGTGAGGTAACCGAATTAGCCGCGCTGGATGTTGCTGCGCTTGAAGAAGAACCTGAGCTGAGGCCCGAGATATTTGGTGCAGCAACTGGTGGTGCCGACGGAACGCCGGACGATGAGCCTGATACGGAAATGTTATCAGCGTTTAATACTTTTGTCGCGGCAATATTCAAGTTTCCAGTTGCACGAATCCCGGCGTCTCCGGCATCTACAAATCCAGCAGGCGCGATAAGGTCCACATCCCCAGGTGGAACGCCCTCCACCGTGCTCAGGACCCCAATGCCGCCTCCCGTGGCAAGACCGGACAAATCAGTTTCGACAGTTGCGGAAATCGGATCAATAAGAACTCTTGTTGGAGGTGCGGTAGCAACTGTCTTGGATGCGGCGCCAGCAGCAATGTCCCCTATTGAAGACCAAATAATAATGTTGCCGCCTCTCAGAGTAAAAATTCGGGCTTGTCCGATATCCACACTCCCATCTGCCATAATTGAAATACCTCCTCCATACTCAGTCACAATCCCCGGAGGTGCCTTTGTGCCTACAGCAGTGCTGACCTGCACTAAAGCATCTGTTCCCGAGAAGTGTGACAATGATGTTGCGGACACTCGATCATTTTCCTGAGCGAGAGTTATCTTTCCGTGCGGGATGAGGATTTGAATGTCGCCACCGCTTTTCGTCCGAATTTCGCGCGTGCGCGTATCTAAATCCGTGCTACCAGTTGCTTTCCCTCCACCCCAAAGCAAATCAATAGCAGCAAAACCAGTTTCGTAGTTTCCAGTGGTAGGATAGTCTCGACCGGCATCTCTAAGAACAAGTGGAAGAATTCGCAGCGCGAGCTGTGTGGACATCTCAGGAGACAAACTGCTCTTACTGCCTTCAATTTTTAATTCAGAGGAATACTGATCATAATACTCGCTTAAAAACTCTGCCGTGCGAATATCGCTGTTAGCAAGACCTCCAGAAGCACCCAGTCCAGCACATACATATATACTGGCTCCACCAAACGGGAGATAGGGATTCCTTGCATTTCCGATGCTGGTAAAACCAGCGCCAGTCCCATAAAGATACGAGCTACCTTTTCCTAAGTCCACCCCGCCTCCGGCGATGATTTCTAGGGAACCAGGTCCTGAAACCTGAATGTCACCCGCAAGAACCATACTCCTAACACGTTCCACATTTCCGTTAGAGTTAAAAATAGTCTCTTGGGTTGTATCCTCAGGATCTAAGAGTAAATTGTTGCCGGTAGTAGCCATGCTTCGAATTGGAGAAGATGAATTATAGGCAATAATATCGTCTCCCGCAGAGACCATAGACACAGACCCTGAGCTTGTATTCTGGATATACAATGCGATGTCAGTTATATCATCGCCGGCAAAAATTTGTGCGGCTTTTGCCGAAAAAAGAGTCAGTCCGGAAAGCGATGCTCCAGAATACAAACGGGCCGGCACCGTATCATTTTCATGAAGAATACCAGAAGCGTGGAGTGCCTGCTTGAAACTACTTGAGGCGTAAGTCCCCTGATACGAGCCTGTTTCGTTAAAATGACCGTTAATTGGCTGGGTCAGAAATTTTCCAACCGTTGTATCTGTGATAATTGCGCTCTTTTTAGCGCGGCCGTAGTCCTGCTGATAGGCGTAAGGGCTAAAAATTCCCGGTAATGCTTTGGGATCGCTGTCAGAAAGATTGAGTGAGGCAGATCTCCATAGTGTCTTGCCGGTTGAGTCAACATATCCGACGGGTGCCATCCCCGTAATGGCTCCATGCGAAACAACCTCCAGACCGCCTTTGGAATCCGGGAAGAGGTTCATCGTTCCTGCCAGAAGAATAGAACCAGAGGTGGAAGTGAGAAACAAGTTGGGCGGTAGGATTGACATTGCATCTGAAAATACTGTCGTATTTGATTCGGCAAGCCTTAACCAGGGTTGCCCTTTCGAGGCGTTTCCAGCAGTAAGCAATAGCTGCTTGCCATACCAAAGCGCCAAGATATTCTGGTAAGCGTCTCCAGTGGAAGCCTCGGTGCGCATGGTAATATCCCCACCCAAGGAAAAAACACTTGCTGTCGTGGATCCGGAATATGTGGAGAAGTAGGTTTTATACCAATACCCATTTCCAATCCCCGCAGGCATTAGGAAAGGATTAGAGATAGTTCCTATCTGAATATTTTTACCTGCTTGAACGTCCAAAGAGCTTTTACCTAAAAAGTAAGAAGTAGGAAGGTAGGTATATTGATTTTGGTAACCGGTTGAAGGATCAATTGCAAGTGTTCCGAGTGAAGGTGATCTGGCCTTGTTCGTTGTGATTTCATTGCCTGCGTAAACTGAAATCGTTCCTTTCTCGGCATAATAGGTTCCCCCGCTGATGTTATGGCCCGCATTTATATTCAGATTACCGCCACCGATCTCGACAAGAGGGCTGGATCCAGGCTTTCCCGAAGCAGCCCTGGCATTAGTCGGTGTTACTCCATCCACATTTGAAATATTACGACCAGCAACGAGTGTCAGGTCACCGCCACCGAGCGTCCCAGCCGTCTGGAAAAAATTACTGAAATCCACCCACCAGGTTGTTGATGCCGATGGGTCTGTAATGCTTGAGTCGGGACTGTTTCCGATTACTCCTGCTTCACCAAAAAGTCCGGTAGTGCGGTCAATAAATCCCCGGCGATAAAGCCAATTTGAAGGCATTTGCCGCGAGGAGTCGTCTGTGAATACCCCGCCAGAGTCAATGAGTCTTTTAATATCACGGCCCGCACTGATTGAAAGGTCGCCCCCTGCCATCGTATAGTAGGCACCATAGGCCTGCTGCTGCACCCCGATTTTGTCACTGTATGTCTGGGGCGCCTGTATCGGCTTTAACTGAGGAATGCTGAAATCATCTTTTCCATAGAGGTTATTCGGATCGGTAATTCTGGTGCCAGCCGTATACACAGTAGCCAGCGGATTTACAAACCTCACATCTCCGGCTGCTGAGAGAGCAATATCGCCTGTTCCTGTCCTGACGACCTGATACATGCCAGAGTTCTGGATTACTTTCCAAGTATAAGCGTTGTTTGCGCTAGAGTCGGATCCCAGTGTATCCGTCGCCTTTTTGGCTTTGCCAATAATTATATCCCCGCCAGATTGGCTCGTCGCGAGGATGCTGGCTGCACTCAAGTCACTTCCAGAAACAATATTATAACTCCAGGATTGCAGGTTTGTGGGTAGGCCGGAACTTGCCTTTGTTGGTGTGGCGAGCCATAAGCCGGTGTTCCCATTCGCGTTGCTTGTATTTTGAGTAGTATTTGTAAAACTTGGGACTACAGGATCAAATCCATCGCTCAGCGAGTTATAGAAGAACACATTCCCGCTTGCACGCATTGAGAGGACTCCTGGCGTGTTGCTTGGGCCAAAATGAAAACCAGAGAAGTCCCAGTCTGAGGTATAAGTGGAAACCGCTGTGCCGAGAGCAATATTTCCTGATGCTGGGGTTATGTCTACAGCATTCACTGGCGCAACCGATCCACTGACGAGGTTTGCTGCCACAAGTGTGCTGCCGCTATATGTGATCCGTCCCGCAGAATTCAGCTTCAACTTTGTTCCTGCGGCGACCGTCACCGGCGAGTTTGCACTGAGAACTGTGACCTCTCCCGCCGCCGAGGTGAGTGTTCCCGCAACTGTAGAGCGAACCTTGCTGGTTAAGCTGCCCACCGGGAATAAAAGCTCGGAACCTGCTGTGAGATCCAGTCCACTCGAAGTGGACCGGAGAGTAAACTGTGAGCCAATGCCAGAGACCGTTCCTGTTACTCCCGATGTGCTTGTGCGAAAAATTCCGCCACCTACGAGTGTTACCGGAGTTGCGCCTCCGGAGAGCAGAGTAACCTTTGAAACGGTCGTTCCTGTAAAGGTAAGTTTGCTGCCAGGACTCAGAGAAAGCTCCGCATTGGCAGGAAAGGCAACCTCTGTGCCATCCGGTTGGGTAAGAAGACCAGGAGCCTTGGATTGGATTGTGCCTGTAGTTCCATTAGGGAATATCAAAGTCCCGCCTGAGCTTTGGACCTCAAGCGAACTATTGGCCGCATCCAGAGAAAAGGCCGCTTGGGTCGGAGTCGTAGAATTGATGATTTCTGCGCCTGGTGAGTAAACTGTGAGACTATCGAATAACTTCCCGGCGGAAATGGCCGCACGCATTGCAGACTCGTTCGCCGCAAAGAGATCACCGTTGGCTTTAATACTGCCAGCGACATCTGATACGAGCATGATTCCTCCAAGCGGCTGGTCATCCGTCGTTGTGGAAGTCAGAGCTCCAAGCGTCCCACCAAGAAGGGACACATCAAACACACGGAATCCCTCAATCTGCACATAAGAGCCCCCAAGAACTTCTCCTTGGATTCGATTTACATTGAGAGTCGACGCATCGGAAGACTGCGGGGCGCGGAGATGAAGGGTTCCCTCAAACTGGCCGTTCCAAGCACTTGATAAAGGATTTGTTACGGCACCCGAAGCCAGACTGTCCACACGAAGGTCGATTTCAGAGTTCGGCGCAATCGTCACAAAACCGCTTCCAGCGACTCCTCCAGAGGTGGATCCGGCACTGAGCATAATCTTTCCCCCTTTCCCGTCGGTTGAAAACCGCTGCCCATGGACAGAAAGCTTAGCCGTTTCTGCGAGGAGGACATCTTTGTTGGCAGACAGATATATTTTTCCGCCCGTGACGCCTGAAGCATCGATAATTCCACCAACTAAAATGCTGCCAGCATCAGCAGAAGCCGAAAATGATCGCGCATGGATCGTTGTTCCGATGGAAAGATTCTCCGTTCGTGCGCGGAAAATTCGACTTTCAGAAAAAGCACCCTGCGTCAGAATATCGTTGAGCGAATCCAGATCATCGATCCGTTTGGCATCAAGCGAAAATGACCCTGAGGTTGCTGAGGCCGACGCCTGCAAAGTTCCGCTTGGCTGGAATATTCCAGAAGTTGTGATTTCTATGCTTCCAGCGGCGGCACTGGTGCCCAAAGGTGCCCCGACCACTAGCGAACCCGAGGTTTTAAGAATGAGGTTTCCTCCAGTCTGTTCCGCTGTTCCATCGCCACGCGTATTGATTTGAATTTTACCTCCATTTGTTGTGCGGATGATGTCAAAGAACGTTTTGCTTACTCCTGATACATCAAAACGTCCTCCCAATTTGATATCGCCGAAGGTTGAGGAAAGAAGAAGATTTCCGCTTGGTAGGGTAATATCTGACTCAACTTCCAGTGACTTTCCAGAAAGTTGCAAGGAGGCTCCAAGAACAGATGTGCGATCCACCGTGCCAGGCAAACGCAATATTTTCAGGTCTCCCGTTGCTATCACCGCTTGGCTAACGGCCTGATCAGCCACGAAAGCCGAAGAGTAAATGGTGGCGTCTCCACCGATCCTCAGTTGTCCGTTTCCTGCTGCGTAAACCCCTCCAGAGGCTGAGATGGATGATGATAAAAACCTATTGATATCAATGTTCCCCTGGCCAAGGACAAGGGATGATACTTCAAACGAGAGAGCCCCCGTGCTTCCGCCGCCAAAATTGGTCGAGGACGCTCCCTGGGGATTACTTAACGCCAGTGTGTTAGCCTTTATTTGCACGGTTCCTCCTGCCTGATTGATACCCCGAATTTGCCCCGTCTTCAATTCCGTGGTAGAGGTGGTTCCAATTTTGAAAATTCCAGTTCCATAAAAATCTATCGATGAGTAACTTGTTAACTTAGCGGAATTCACGCTGCCAAGATTGGAAAGCGCGGTTCCTCCCAGAACAAGACCGTCTTCCGCTCCACTTTCCAAGACGCCAGGGTTATTCAATAGAACAGAAATCCGTCCACTGTTCAAATTAACATTCCGGGCAATGATTGAGGCCCCTGGATCAATATTGAGGCGATAAGAAGAATCCAGAATGACACGATCCCCGCTGAAATAAGCCCCATTGCCCACGATAAGCGAAACTCCGGTGTCGCCGGTAGTTCCCGTCCTTGATACATCCGCAGAAGGGTCCGCGCTGACCCGGACAAGTGATCCATCTCCAACAACGGTGTAGGAAACTGCGGGCATTGTCTTGCCCCCTAGTTCCTGCACCAAAGCATAAGAGTCGATTTCTGTTTTTTTCTTGGCCGCCAGAATGATGTCAGGACCCTGAAGTATTCCGTTCAATAATCTGATACTATTTGCCCTCACGGAAATTGCGCCAGTTGTCCGGGTTCCTCCGATAAGCAAGCTTTCAATACCCCATGAGGAAAGGATGGACGGGTCTATATCTCTCTCTTTGCCAATCACTAAATCTCCGCTGACTCCTATGTCTCCCCAACTCCCACGGCCTCCCTGTCCGCTTGAGGCAAAAACTTTTCCTTTCAATATGGCTGAGACACTTGCGAGGAATGAGATATTTCCGGAATCTTTTGGAAGGGCCTGCAGAGGCTGACCATTCGCATTTGCAGCCTGCGTAAGAAATTCATTGGCATATAAATCCCGATATTCTGACCTTTGCCTAATAACCTGGGAGCTTAAAACCTCGAAACCAGCATACTTTGGGGAATGCCCGATGGATCCGATTCCGGGATTGTTGAAATACCCTGAAACATAGACGGAACCATCTTGCACATTTACCTTCCCAGCGGGGCTTTTTGTGCTCGGGGTAATGAGCTTGGCTCCAGGCAGGATGGCATACCGTGCTGGAAGGAGTGTATAAGTTCCCTCTGGCAAAACCGAACTTCCTTGGAGGGTTAACCTTGAACCAACTCCGAGACTGGAGTTGTAGTATCCTGCATCACCTAAAAGTTTCCCTGCCTGGGAGGTATTTGTGTTAAACGGGGCGACAGGAGCATAATCAAGGCCGTATCCTGGAATTATGGCAAAACTATTGTTGCTGGCTAGTATGTCGGAAGAACCGCCGAGACCCTGCACCCACTGATAAGCATAGAAATCACCGCCGCCTCGGATGTCGATAACGGCACCTGAATCCATTCTTAAGTTCGAAGCGCCAAATGAAATTGACTTTGCGGGAAGTCCCGACAGCGTGATGTCTGTGCCATCAGGCGAATACCAAGTCAAACCATCGGGGCTCATTCCGTATGGGAGAAGCATTTCCGCGCCAGACTTGGGATCAATAGCTGCAACACTTGTCCCGCTTCCGGTTCCGAATGTGAGGTGGTCAGTCACTGGTGTTGGTGTTGTTTCACCCACAACAAGATTGACCGGCTGTTTAGTCAGACCATCCCAGCCAATGGAGATTGAGCCCAACGGCGCCCTCAAAACGCCATTGTGTTCGATGTTTGATGCCATGATAGAGACCCTTCCCCCTCCCTCCAAGGGCATTGGTCGGCTTCCTGAAGGCTCAATGATTACGGAACCTGGCGTGCTTGTATCGTAAACAAAGATATCAAAAAATGAGGCGGTTGCCGGATAAATCTGGCCAGTAGAAATTGTCAAATCTCCAGCCATGACGAAAGTTCCGCTCCCTCTTACATCCCCGCCGGGCGCGGCAAAAGTTGCTTTGGAAATCTTATTTAAGACCATGGTGCCAACATCAATCAAGGAGGCCTCCACACTCAGTGACCCCGGACCTAAAGTCGGGGCAAAGTGGTAGGGGGTGCCTTCGTCGACATTGGTCAGAGTAAAAGCAGGAAGCAGATTGTCAGCCGAGAGTGGCTGTGGGAATGGTTTCCCGATTCTCACATACGGAGCGCTCAATAAAACGCGTGCGTCACTCTCGATGACCCCGCCACTTCCAACAATTAGGGCTTGCGTGGCGTGGATTGCGACATTTCCCATAAAACGCACATTCCCGCCAATGCTTAGTGAAGAAAATCCTCCTTGAGTGAATGGCTCGACCGAGAACTTGCCTAGCCCACCATATGGAAGCGAGGTTTTGTAAGCATCCAATGCCCCGGAAGAATTCTCAAGGGTGGAATAAAAATCAAGAATTTGCTCAGAGAGATTTTGCTTGCCGGTGTAAAGACCCTGAAGTGGGGTTGGAATGGATAGCCCAGATTGTGACACAACCATATTGATTTGTGCTGAATTACCTTGCTCCAAGCCATCAAAGAATCTACCCGAAGAAACGATCAATTGCCCGCCAATCCCGTTGGGACCGCCTGCATTTCCCTTTAATGTGGCATCAGATAGCATTAGGCGGGAGCCGAGCAAGGAAATGGTGCCCCCACTGCTGTCCACGCGTGTAGGGGTGGAACGTGCTGCGAACAACGAACTGGTGGTGCCGCTCATTGGTGAAATCGACGGGGATTCCACAAGGCCAAGTTCAGCGGGTGTCAGATCCAAAATCCCAGATGTCCCAGATACATCAAGAAGAGCCCCGCCCTCCGCCAGAATGTTTCCGGTAACCGATATTTGGCCGCCATTCAGAACAGATCCTCTGTGGCGACCAAAAATGTCCGGTTTAAGAAGCGTCGTTCCTGCAGCGGAAATAACCGCACTCGATCCGATGTAAACGGTTGGCAGAGCAATATGGCTTGCCACATCCAAGGGGAATGCTTTTGCGCCAGCGATTGTAATACCCCCTCCAGGAGCAAAAACCTTCCCAAAAATACCAACAGTGTCCCCAGAAAAACTCACCGACCCCAGAGGATCAACTTGAATCTCAGAGCCTTCACCAAGAAGGACTTCGCCCCGTGCAATGACCTGACTGGTGTGCGGGTCAGTGACCCCAGCAGCGCTGAAAGTCAATGACATAGGGTTGCGTATTCCAACCGAGAGTGCGAGCGGTTGCATCGATGCAACACCTCCGAGTGCAGGATTGTTTTTTATCAACTGCAACCCCAAAACACTGGGCGCAATAAGCGTTCCTGGGGCAATGTTCAGAGCCGTGCGAGATGTCCCTTCGGCATCCACTCCTCCGATTGCCCGAAGCGTAATAGATGCAAAACCGTTCTCGCTAAAAAATGCTGGCGCAATCTGCAGAGTCCCTGTCGGGGATGAAGTGCCACCAACATTTATAAATTGGGATTTAATTGTGAGGCTGCCTCCTCGATACCTTCCAAAGCCCCTTAAATTGGCAGCCAAATTCAACGTCCCCCCCAAGATTGCGTTCAGTCCAGGGTCCTGACCGGCAAGGATGGAAATCGATCCAGCATCTCCAAAAGCTCTTTTGCCAGTTGTCCCGATGATGACTCCTCCGGAAACATCAAGAACGGACTTTTTCCCAAGATCGATGGAGTAGGCTTCAAGAGATATGCTTCCACCTTTGGCAGCAATCGGTTTTAGCGAGGAAGAATTCATGAAATCATCTTGCAATTCATCCGAAGCATCCAGTCTGCTTTCAGAGCTCAAAACAATGGCGCCTCTTTTTGGATTGAATTTTGGTAATGAGTCTTTTGTGAAATCTAAAAACGCAGATTGGTAAGGTGAATAGTTGTAAGCCTTGAGCGCGATGCTCCCTCCATGAGCCACAATACTACCTTCTACAAAGATGTTTGCACCCTGAAAATCAACTTTTCCTCCAACAGGTGTTGTGAGCGTCGTTCCAGCGCTAATTTTGATTGTGCCGTCAACATTACTAATTGTCAGTTCTCCGAAATTATCCTCCAGTAATTGCGTGGAAAGATTTACCTGATGCAATCGAGACGCTGGCAGTGCCAAAGGAGAAAATAAAGCATCTGTTTTAAAATCATCTGGAGTCGTCTGCTCGTCTGGGCTGTTGAAAAATATCACTGGAGGAGTCGGAGAAACATAGTAGTTGGTAGGAATACGTAGGATAGCCCCAGCTGTGATCTTGGCTGCATCCTGACTTTTAAAATCGAGTTCCAAACTCCCTGGCGATGGCAGGCTGCTGGAAACAGGCGTATTCCTAACTTGCCTTGGACCAATAACAGTTGCACCCAGCAATTTTCCATCAAGCGCCATTGCAGGGGCTGCGAGCGCAAGCGACCCACCGTTTGCTCCAGAGATATACTCGGATTGAGAATACCCACCCAGTGGAGACAAAGGGTTGGAAAAAACATTGGAAACACCCCATTTTCCTGAGGTGGCCATGTTTTTACCATCATAAATTGCCCCATAGATTCTGTCTGGTGTGGCATTGGCAATATCGACTACGCCAGTCCCGTAGAGTAGGCGAGTGGTCTGAATTCTGCCTGACTCGTTTCGTGAGTATCCTCCTGAAACATCAATTGTTGCGCCAGATTTCAAAATAACAGACTGTCCAGCATTTATCGAAATGTCGCCACCTTCGAGCGTTAACTGCGAAACATTTCTCGGAATCAGGTTAAGATATCCAGTCAAGTCGCCCAGCGGAGTTCCAACCCAATCTTTGCCATAAAACTTTCCGCTCTTTCTCATGTCCATTGTTAAGTCAACGGCGCGTAGTGAGGAGGAGCGTTGTAAGGGGGAGTCCGACAGTTGCGCACCCCGTAATTGCAGGGTCAAGATGCTCTGGGCTAAAGGAACAAAAACATTTGTCGATCCGGAAACATCCACCAAACTTCCCTGATCAAAATAGACTTGGCCATCAGTATAAACAAATCTGAGATCTTGATTGGTCGTAGGGTAATTCCACTTGCCCGCATTGATTTCGACTTTTCCACTGGGAGCAATAAGCGTGGAATTATTTTCAAAATGCACAGATAAGCCCTGGACCTTGACATAGGATTGCAATGGCAAGCTTACACTAGTAATGGTTTTTTTGCTTTCCCATTCCGGGAGGACTAAGGTTGAACCTCCGGTTCCAAAGTCGACCAAGCCTGTGGTTTTTGCGAAAAACGGCGTTTTCTTCAAAAATTCCAGATTATCCGGATCGTATGATGCATTGGCGACGGAATCGAAATTAGCCAGTAAATCGATTCGCCCGTTGACATCTACCGATGTAGTGCTGAAAAAAATCCCGTCTTGGTGGATCATGCGGCCAGCGATCGTGATGCCGCCTCGCTGCGCCTCAATTAATCCTGTGTTGACTGCCTCTCCGTTGAATTGTGAACTAACAGACGGGTCAGTTACCTTGCCAATGTAAACATCCAGACCTCGAAGGCTTGGGTCATCATTGCTGTGGGCAAATATTCCAACTTGGAGGCCAGCAGCTAAAATTGCTTGTCCAGAGTGGGTTGTGATCGTTCCTGCGTTGGAAACTCTCGGTCCGACAAGCATAACTCGACCGCCACTACCTTCAGGGGATAGAGGGCTGGTTAATTCGGCTCCCCGCTCAACGACTACGCCCTGGCCCAAGGTCACAGACCCCGGGTTAAATGTTCCTGTCGGAAGAGCAGAAAATAAAAATTCCGGAGCGGCTCCCTTGGCCTGATTTAATAAACCCTTCTGAACGAGGTTGTCATTGATTGGCAACGCGGAGGCGACGAGGGTGCGTGCGTTGACTTGGGAGCCGGTGCCAAAGATAATGCCGTTTTGGTTGATAATGTAGACTTGGCCTTGGGCGTTGATTTTGCCTCGGATTTCGGAGGGTTTGGCGTCCGGATCGAAGACTTTGTTGAAGGCGATCCATTTGCCGGAGTCGGCTCCGCCGGCGGATTGGTCGAAATTGACGGAGGTTTGGCTGCCGATATTGAAGGTTTCCCAGTGGAGGAGGGCTTGGGAGGCGGTTTGGGTGATGTTGACGTTGTTTCCGGAAAGCGAGGGATCAAGGGGGATAGCGCCGTCCCATTTTGCGTTGGCTCCGGTGAGGACTTTCAGACCCCCGTTCGGATTGGTCGTGAGATTATAGAGGCCATTAAAAGCGGTGTTTGCCCCGGCGGCACGTGCGGAGGCTTGGAGGGCGCGCATGTCGTTGACTGCTTTTGTGGTGCGGGCCAGGCGGTCTTGGGCGCGGACTTTGGCTGCTTCGGCTGCTGCGGCACCGGCGTTGGCGCGGGCGTCGGAGTTTCGCTTGGCGTTGCCGGCGCTGGCTCCCCCGCGGAGGATGTCACCCGCTTGGAGTCCAGCGGTGGGCATGGTGGCCAGGAAGGAGGCGAGGAGGGTGCATGTGAGAACGGCACGCGAACGCCGCCGCTCTGCGAGGAACTCGAAGGCGCGGAGGTGGTAGCGTGTGCGGTGGCCGGTTTTCAACATGGTGCTGAGATTTTTGACAGAATTAACAGAATTGACAGAATTTCAGAAAATTTTGACAGGATGACAGGATTTGCAGGAGTAACAGGAGGGGGGAGGATTGTGTCCGTGCTGCCGCTTTTTTCGATTTTAAGCCTGTATTCCTCCTCTGTGCTCTCTGTGTCCTCTGTGGTTAATAATTCTTTCGTGTGAAAGGATAATTTCGGCGGTTTTTGGGTTTGGTTGAGGGTTGGGTTTGTGACGATTTTGTTACCTGCAAAATTATTTTTTGTCGTCTGGCTTGAGGAGGGTAGGTAAGGCGATTTCGTCGAGGGTGATGGGGGTTTGGGATTGGAGGCGTTGGAGGTAGGCTTGGCGGTTTAGGTTCTGGCGTTCGGTGCGGAGGGCGCGGATGATTTGGGGTTTTACCTCGTCGAGGGTGGCGGTGCGGGGTTCCTGGATGTCGAGGACTTTGATGAAGTAGAGTCCATCGCCGAGTTCGATGGGGCCTGCGGTGGCGCCTTTGGCGAGGCCGGTGAGGGCTTTGCGGATGGCGGGTTGGATGGATTCCTCCGGGAGGAGTCCGACTTCACCGCCGTTTGCGGCGCTGCGGGGTTCGTCGCTGTTGGTTTTGGCGAGAGCGGCGAAGTCGCCGGATTTCACCTGCTTGGCGAGGGCCTCGGCTTTTGCCTTGGCTTTGGCGGGGTCGGTGCCGTTGGCGATGAAGATCTGGGCGAGGCGGTATTGCTTGGGAAGGTTGAGTTCGGCCTTGCGGGCTTCGTAGACTTCCTTGAGTTCGGCATCCGAGGGGAAGTCGGCTGGGACTTTGGTGACAGATTCGAGGTAGCTCTCGGAGATGGCGGCGTCACGAACGCGGGCGAGGAGGGCTTGGGTTTCGGGCTTGTCGTCCCAGTCGGCGGCGGTGGCTTCTTTGAGGAGGACTTGCTGGAGAATTAGGGTGCGGACTGCTTGGCTGAGGGCGGCGGGGTTTTGCTTAAGCGCAGCTCGGTCGGCTTCGGACAGGCTCGCGAGGTAGGGCTGGATTTGCGCGATGGTTATGTCGCGGTCACCAGCGCGGGCGATGACGGTGTCGGCGGCGTGGGCCGGGAGGCTGAGGGAGGCAGCGGCGAGGAGGGCGAGGGTGGTGGCTTTTAGGATCATTTTTTTGACAGAATTAACAGAATTAACAGAATTTAGGGAGTTTTGACAGGAGGACAGGATTTTCAGGATGGACAGGAGGGGGAAGGATTGTGTCTTTGGTTTCGCTTTTCTCGATTTAAAGCCTGTATCCCTCCTCCGTGTTCTCTGTGTCCTAGGTGGTTAATTTTTCTTTGGGGCGTCAGCAGGGATGCGGGCGTCGGTGAGTTTGTCGGAGAGGTCTTGGACGAGGTTTTGGAATTTCACGCGTTTGGCGGCGGTGAAGGGTTCGCGGGCGAGGATGGCGTCGCCGAGGCCGAATTTTTCGTAGCGGTCGAGGATTTCCATGCCGGCTTGATACATCTCGATGTTTTTTTGTTGTTCTTCTTGGACCTTGCGTTCCAGTTCGATGCGTTTGGTGTCGAGTGTGGCGCGTTGGCCTTCGCGTTTGGAGGCGAGCTTGGCGACTTCGCCGTAGGATTTTTTCCATTTGGCGAGGGCGGCATTGAGTTCGACGATCGAGTTGTCGCGCTCGGCGATCTTTTTATTGAGATCAGCGATCATGTTAGTGGAGGTATTACGCTCGTTGGCGAGTTCCTTGGTGAGGGAATCGGTTTTCGCGGTGAGTTCGGTGGCCTTGGCCTCGGCGGCGTATTGGGCGGATTGGGCGTTGGCGAGGTCGGTTTGGGCGGCGCGGAGCTTGAGCATGGAATCCTTGAGGGCTTCGCGGAACTTTGCCGTGGGGTCTTCCTCCGCTGCGCGGAGTGTGTGCCCGAAAAGAACGGCGGCTGCGGCCAGGAGTGCGTAGGTTTTGATTTTCATGTGGCGTTAGAATTTGGAGTTGAGCTCGAGGTAGAAAATATTGGTGTCGTATTGTGGGCCAGTGATGCTTTCGGATCCCATCCAGCGGGCGCCGAGGTAGACATTTTCGGAGAGGGAGAGGAAGCCCGCAACGGTGAAGCCTTGCATGTTTGTGCCGCCGCCGCCGAAGTCGGAGTCGTTGAAGCCGTCCACCACGGAGTCGGAGCCGATCCAGCGGTAGCCAACGGAGAGAAGCCAATCCCAGCGTTTCGCGAGGGCTTGGGTGCCGACGCGAAGGTCAACGAACCAGCCGTAGGGGCTGCCATCGAAAGCGCCGATGTCGGTGAGGCCGTTCTGATCAAGTGCGCTACGGTTGTTGACGGCGATGGCATTGATATCGTCTTGGTTGAAGGCGAGGTTTTGCACATATTCGCCGACGAGGGAGACGCGGACGGGTTCGAAGCCGTCGTAGTCAATTTGTGAGGTGAGGGCCAGTTCGGTGAACTTGGTGGCGAGGCCGTAGTATTGCCATTGGTTGATCGCGCCGTAGTCGTTGCTGGCATCGGGCGTGATGTTGCGAATGGCCATGTAAGTATTTCCTTTTTGAGCGAAGGAGGGACGGCTGTTATCCGTGTTGCTGGCATCGTTGACGGTGAGGGGCGTGTAAGGATCGGAGAGTTGGCCCTCGATGTTGTAGAAGTAGTAGATGGCAGCTGCGGTTTTCCATTTGATATCGTCGCCGATTTTCCACTCAAAGCCGGCTTGTCCACCGAAGAGGTATTTGTCGTAGCTGGCGAATTTTGCTGGCTGGTTGGAGGAGAAGTTGAAGTCGGTGTTGTAAACAACGAAGGCGCCGCCGGTGCCGAAGAGGGCGAAGTCTTCGGTGATGTTAGCTTTGGAGGTGAGAGCGGCACCGTCGAAGCCGAGGTCGTCATCCCAGGTCAGGCGGGTGCTGAAGAATGGATTCTCGAAACGACCGGCCCATGCGCTGGATTTGATGGCTTCGGTGACAGCGAAGTCGTAGCGCATGAAAGCGCGGTCGAGCCAGATGGCGTATTTGCTGAAGTTGCCGCCTTGGCCTTGGGTGGCGGAGTTGGCGACGCCCATGCCTTGGTTGGTGGAGACGGGCGAGTTGTTGCTGCCGGTGGCTACGCGGAATCCGGAGGAGAAGTTTTCGCTCATGGCGAAGTCTATGCCGAAGCGGGCGCGAAGGAGATACTGGTTGCGGTTCTGGTCAACATTCAGCTGAGGTGCGAACTGGGTGCCAGTGGTATCGAAAGGAGCACCAGTGTTGATTGCGTTGAAATTTGGGAAGGCGCCGCTGGCGTCGTTGCCGGTCGGGAAGAAGGTGCCGACGTAGCGCACGCGAAGGTCATAGGCGGCTTTGCCGTTCTCAACCCACTTCGGAAGGCGTAGTGAGGCGCCGATTTCTTTGGAGGTGCGGTTGGTGGCGAGTTCGAGTTTGATCTCTTCTTTGATCTGATCCTTCACGGGCTGGGGGATGTGGGTCACGCGGATGTCATCCGGTGAGGCGGGAGGGAGGTCGGATCCTGCGGGGGCGGATGTGGTGACGACCTGCACGGCGGCGGCCTGGGCGATGGCGACCATATCGGTCTGGCTCTGGGCGCGGACGGCCTCGGCTTCGGCTTCCGACTGGCGGATCATTTCGTTGGCTTCCTCTTGGGTGAGGATGCCTCGTTTCACGAGTTTTTGAATGAGGTTGATGGTGACATTGCCGGTGGGGGTGGATGGAGTCGAGGGAAGCGGGGATTCGACAACGGGAAGTGGCGCGGCGTTCGATTGGGATTCTTGGACGTTGGTCTTGATCGGTTTGACTTCGGGAGTCGCGGCTGGAGTTGGCTTGGGAGTGGGTGCAGGATTTTCCGCTATCGGAGTCGGAGTCGGAGTCGGCTCTGGCGTTGTAGCTGGGGCTACATCCATCGGTCCTGATAAGGACAGGGCCACTGTTTGTTCGACCGTTTGAGCGGGTTTGAGGGATTCGATTTCGGGAGTTGGAGCCGGGGTTGGAGTGCTTGACGGAGTGGGAGCTGGAGTTGGCTCCGGAGTCGGAGTTGGGGCGGGTTTTTTATAAAGGGAATTCCACTGGCCGGGGTCGGAATTCGTATTCTGCGCATAGTCGATGACGACTTTGTTTTTTTCAGGCTTGCTGACTGTGTAGTCTTGTGCGCGGACTGGCTTGTTGGTTGCCAGCAGGGTGGCGATGGCGAGGAGTCTTAGGGTGGTGGGCAGGCTCATGGGATCAGTTGGGTCGAGTGGCTTTGAGTCGCATAACGATGGGCATCGGCATGCCTTCCGGCGGGGGTGCCTGCATTTGCAGACCGGTAAGAATTTCGTTGCGGAGGGCGGCGTCGGTGGCGGGGTCGCCCGAAGAACCAGAGATGGTGGCGCGCGTCACGCGGCCGGTGGCGTCGAGCCAGATGCGGGCGGTGATGTTGAGGGCGGCGGACTTGGTTTTTTTGTGGTTGCGGAGCGCTTGAACAACGGAGCCTTGGACTTGGGAGGCATAGCCGCCGTATTTTGAGCCCTTGCCGCCTTTTCCCGTGCCGGTGCCGCCGATCATGCCGCCGCCACCGCCTTTGGCGAGGCCGAAGGCATCGGGGCCATTACCCTCGATGTTCGTGCCCATGGGAGCGGGTTCTGGCGCCGACTGAGGTTCGGGCTCCGGAGCCTCCTCGGGTGTGAATTTTTCCTCCTTGGGAGTGTCGGGTTCGGGTGGTTGCTCTTTTGGGGGTGGTGGTGGCGGCGGTGGCGGGGGAGGTGGCGGCGGAGGAGGTGGCAGGGAAATCATGACGGGGCCCGAGGATTTTTTCTTCGGAGCCGACTTCGGTGCGCCAACAAAAAACACGCCCAATGCGACGAGGAGAACGCCACCAAGAATGATCTTGATTTTGTGCTTCGCAAAGAAACTTGGCTCGTCTTCTTCTTCGTCGGGCATGGTTCGTTGTTACTTGGGGCCTTGAGTGGCGAGGCCGATTTGCTTGATGTCGAGGCGTCCGAGCACATCAAGGACATCCATGACCATCATGTATTGCGTGGCACGGTCTCCGCGGACGACGACGGGAAACTCGGGCACCTTGGCTTTGTGCTCGCTAAGCTTGGCTTCGAGTTCGGCGATGGTCACCGGCACTGTGTCCAAGAAGAGCTTGCCTTCGTTGTTAACGGTGACGGATTTTCCCTTGGGTCCGCCGAGTGCCGGGGCTTTGCTTCCTTTGGGCAGATCGACTTTCACGCCTTGGACTCCGGCCGTGGTCATGATGATAAAAATCAGGAGCAGCACGAGGTAGAGGTCTACCATTGGGGTCACATTGATGTCGTCGTAGGATTTGTCGTCGCCGGCGTCCATAGTGGATTATTTGTGTTTGATGACGCTGTCCATGATGACAGCATTTTCGTCACCTTTAGTTTCCTCGTAGCGGGCGGCCTCTTCCGGAGTGCGGATTTGGCGGATCGGGACGGTGAGGGCAGATTCGCTTGGAGTCGGGTAAAATTCGGCGACTTTGGCGACAAACTCATCGATGAAGACCTGCATGGCTGAAACCGTGTTTTTAATGCTGGTATTCAAGAAGCTATACATAAACAGAGCAGGAATCGCAACGAGGAGACCGACCGTCGTGGCGAGGAGCGCGCTCGCGATACCGGGAGCGATCGAGTTCACATCCACTTCACCGGATTTGGCGATGATGGCGAAGGTGATCATAACTCCCACCACGGTTCCGAGCAGACCCACATAGGGGCCGCCGGCGATACTGACGGTGAGGTAAACCAGTCCATTGCCGAGGCGGTGCTGCTCGTGGACGAGTGCGGCATCCAGCGCGGCCCGGATGGCTTGAATCGAGCGGGCCGAGAGACCTTGGCCTTTGTTTTTGCCGAAGCCGAGACGATGGCGGATTTCCTCCGAACCGACATGGTAGATGTGGTAGAGCGGGGAGTCGGCAAGGAGTTTGAGAGCTTTCTTGGTGGTCTTGCCGCCGAAAGTTTTGGCGGACTCGGGATTGTCGAGGTCGAGCGCAGTGAGGTCGGTCGCGACGTCTTTCCAGAGGCGTTGAAACTCGTCGTTGCCCTTTTTGATCTTACCGAGGCTGATGAACTTCATTACGGCGACTGACCAACCGGCAACCATCATGATGACGCAAAGTCCAATGGCCATCCAGCCGTCGAACATCATGTTGTGCGCGATGTCGCCGAAAAGAGCCAGATGCTCCATGGCCCCGGAGTGTCCACCGCTGCCGCCACCTTCTCCCTCGCCGAGAGCAACGAGCTTGCTGCTGGAATCGTTGCCGGCTTGGCCGGTGTAGGCGAGCTTGACCCAGCCTGCGGGGCGGGCGGTTTTCGACAGGCTGAACTCGTCTATTTCGCCGATGAGGCCATTTTTGCCATCAGCATCGGATCCGAGGGTGGCATCGCCGACAATAGCAGGGAGACCTGCGGAGACTGAGGAGTATTCTTTGCCGTCGACGTAGAGTTTCGTGCTCGAGCCGTCGGAGACCACGGCGATGTGTTTCCAGACGTTCGGCGCGACTGGATCGGCGGGTGTGGATTTGGAAGTGCCTGAGGCGGACTTAATGATAACAACCGGGGCGCCGGCTTGGAAAACAACTTGGAAGCGGGCGGCTTCGTCACCCCAGTCAAAGAGGACGCCTTTTTCGTTGAGGGTGGATTGTTTCAACCATGTCGAGAGGGTGAAGGGTTGCCCCCCTTCGGCGCGGAGGGTTTCCGAGCCGGGAATCTTAGCGGCGGTATTGCCGAGGAGCCTCATGCCTGGGCCGATGAGAGCGCCTTCGGAGAGGGCGCCGCCCGAGGTGGCGTTATTCGCATTTTTTGTGACGTCCTTGGGAGTCGCGGCGGTGAAGTTGTAGGCGAGGATGGTGTCCGCATCGTGGGCGGCGAGGGGATTGGCAGCCTCCTCGGCGGTGATTTTCTCGTTCCCGCTGTAGAGCCAGATTTTGGTTTGGGCGCCGGGCTTGATGTCGGGGACTTTGACCCACACGAAGCCTTCGTTCATGAGGGGGTCCCATTTTTCGATGCGGGACTCGAGGGGTGTTTTGTCGTCCTCGGTTACAAAGCGAATGTCGGTGCCGTCCTCCTTGGCGGTGGAGAAATCGAAATTTCCTTGGTGGAGGCGCAGGAGGATGGTGGCGGTGCCGACCGGTTCGCTGATTTCAAATCCGGTCTTGGTGGTGTCGATCGTGACGGGTCTGCGGGCGTTCCAGTCTTTGTTCCACCAGGCGTGGGAGTTCGCTGTGACGGAAACGAGGGCCGTGGCGGCGAGAAGGGCTGTTCGGATGAATGCGTTTGTTTTCATATCGTGCGGTTAGAGTTCTGCGGAGATGCTGAAGGAAAAGAGGGGTTGGTAGGCTTCGGAGGGCGCTTGGGTGACCTGCGGAATGCCTATGAAGAAATCGCCATTGATGTGGTCCACGAGGCGGATGCTTGTGCCGACGCCATAGCTCCAGAGGTTGAAGGTCGAGGTCTGCTCGGGAAGGGGATCGTTAAGCACAGCATAGCCGGCGTCGATGAAGACGAAAAAGCGCCACTCGTTACCCTTCGGGAGCCTGCTGAGAAGGGACGGAGTGCGGAATTCCAGCGTTCCGGCGATGGCGTTATCACCCGTCACGACGGACTCGAGATAACCGCGCACGGAGGACTGTCCGCCAAGGCTGTATTGCTCGGTATCGACGAGAGGATTCGCCGTGGCTTGGCCTTGCACCTCGCCGAAGAGTTGGAAATCCCACGGCAGCTTCTGCGTGTGGGCCAAGTTGCCGCGCAGGTAGAAAAAGTTCGCGTTCGCATTGTAGCGGCGATTATCGAAATCAATCGCCTCTTGCGTGCCTGTTCCACGGAAGCAGAAGGTCACACCGGCTCCGAATTCGGTTTCATAGTGTTTGCCGATTGAGCTAGCGTTGTAGTTAATCGAGACTGGCCAATAGGTGAGGGGACTGGAGATCGTCTGGTTGCCCACGACGAGATCTTGGGCAAAATCCTTGTAATCCACTCCCATGCTGGCCGAGTGGTAGAAACCGGTTTTCGCTGGGAGGTTGAAAAGGAAGCGCCCCCCGTAGATTTCGCCGTTTCCGAGCGAGTCGGTGCCACCGAGTGTCGAGACCTCGCTGTTCTGGCGAGTGGCCTGAAGCATGAGCGCGAGCCAATCGATGGACGGAGTGCGCGCTATGTAGTAACCGGAGAAAATGAGGGCGTCACTCGGACGCTGCGGAGCGATTTGGAAGCCCGCGCCGATGGTGTGTCCCATCTGCCACAAATTGTCGTAGCGCACAGAGGCGTCGAGGCGCAGAGGAGTCGTATTTGCACTGTAGCGGTTGTTCAGTTCCACGCTGCCGTGCAGCGGGAATTTGTCTTTCACCGTCAGCTCCACATCAACAGTCCCCGGTGTTTTTCCAACGGCAAGTGAGGGGGTGACCTGGAGGTCGGCAGTCTGGTTGAGAGCGATGATGTCTCGCTGCACCTCGTTGAAATTCGGCACGGTGCCCTCCGCAAGCGCTGGGGACATTTTTTTGATTCTCTCGATGTCGAAAAACCGGGAACCCTTCACGCGCAGACGACCCACGGTCGCCTCGGTGACTTGCAGCACAATGACGCCGGTATTCACGCCTTGGGGAGGCACGGAGACGGAAACGGTCTGGTAGCCTTCGGCGTGGTAGGCTTTCTCCAGCGACGCGCGTGCGTTTTCCACATCCTCCGGCGTGCGGCCCGGCCCGGTGTGGCTGTAGAGCGCTTTGTCCACCGCTCCGGTCGGAAGTGTCTTGGCGCCCACCACGCGGAATTCGCGGATGGAAAAGGTCTGCGGCGGCTCGGGATCCACGACCGGCGACGGTTCCTCATCGATGGAATGATTCGCATCCTGCGCGGCCAGGCGGCCGGACAGGACGACAAAAACACCCAATACCAAGTGAAGGATCGAGCGTCTGAAGCGGATGGTGTGAATACTCCGAATCATCGAGTGCGGTAGGTCATCAGTTGACCCCATATCGGACAACCTGGGTTGTGTTACGATATTGTTACAGACAATCCCAGCTTGATTTTTTGTTTTCAGGTCGTCCTTGCATTTTCAAATCCAACCCGAAAACGTTTTCGGGTTGAAGCCAACGAGCTGCCTCCGTTTGTCAACCGCACTGGGTGTCAAAACTTCCGAGTTAACAGGTCCATACGTATCTCAAGCGGATCTTGTGAGCAGAGGTCTTTATTCTTTGAGTGCACGGCTGAGGTCGTTGGGATGCCGATATCCGAGGTGGTAGGCGGCGGCTTTGACTTGCCAACCTTCTTTTTCAACGAGTCGGCGGGCTTCTTGCCATTTAAGTTTTCGAAAATACGCGCCGGGGGAGAGGGTGGCTTGTCTGCGAAAGAAGCGGTGCAGGGCGCTGGGAGACATTCCCAGGTAGTCGCAGAGGGCGGGCACAGGCGTGTGGATGGAAAGGTTGTTCATCATCCAGGAGTGGGCCAACTCCCACCGCAAGTCGCCGGTGGCTGCTGCCGTGCGCGAGGCGCGCAGGATTTCAACTTCCAGAAGTTGGCGAAGCGCATTGAGGGTAAAAGGCAGGGCACTGTCCGAGATGGCAATCTCCTTGCGGGAGCGGGAGTGGAGTTCCTTGAGCGTATCGAGAGACGAGTCGCGCAGTTCGAGGATGAGCGAGGCGCCCTCGGCGAGTTGGAGTTCGGGTAGTTGGGGACGATCCTTCCAAACCCAGACGAGGATGCTAACCGTCTCGCGTTTTCTTTGAGTGATGCCAAAGCGGCAGTCGGAATCGATCAAGATGGCGCTCGGTGCCTGAAGGACCTTTTGCTCGTTACCGACGGTTAGCACAATCTCGCCATTGACGAGGATGAAGTAGTTTGTGCCACGATCGTAGTGCACGGGTAGGGGAGTTTTGGCGAAATCCCGGCGCCCCCAGCCAAGGTAGATGAGCGGGAGATTCCCTTGTCCCCCCCAACTCGGACGCCCCGGCGGGGGATGGACGGTCACTTTGGAAACAGGTTTTGCCACAATAGCATTTTATGTCATCTATAGTGGAATGGCTACTGCTTTCATGTTTCTATGAAGCGAGTTTCGCATCAGGGTTTCGTTCTTATTCTCAACTCTTTTTCGCAGAACCTGACCCAAAAAATCCCGCGCATACTATGAAAAAACTCCCAAGACTCACCATCGGCATGGGTGATCGTTTTGCCCATCAGGGTGAAGCTCAACTTTCTGCAGTTCAATCTGCCGCAGAACGCGGCGTGCCGCTCCATCCGGTTTGGAACAAGTCGAACCGCGAGCACACGCTCATCGGCACAAAACCCGAGGGGCTCCGCGCCGAGGCGGATGCGGCCGTCAAGGCATTGAATTGGACCGCACCTTACTTTGTGGATGCCGACCACATCAACCTGCATACGGTGGATGGATTCCTCGCGGCGAGTGATTTTTTCACGCTCGATGTGGCGGATTATTCCGGCAAACCCGCAAGCGCGGAGAGCATGGCAGCGTTTCTCGAAAAGCGCTCTGGTCTGGTTGGTTCGCATCGTCTCCCCTTGCTCGATGCGCCTCTGGAGATCACCCGCGCCGATCTCGAACGCACGGCGGGCAAATTTCTGTGGGCTATGCAGGAGGCGGGCCGCATTTACCGCCATATCGCAGCCGCGAAACCGGCGGACTCTTTTGCTGTTGAGGTATCGGTGGATGAAACCGACACGCCTCAGACTCCGGGCGAGTTGCTGATCATTCTAGCAATGATCGCCGACGAAGGAATTCCCGCCCAAACCATCGCGCCGAAGTTCACCGGACGTTTCAACAAGGGCGTGGACTATGTTGGCGACATGGTGGCCTTCGAGTCCGAGTTCGATGCCGATCTGGCCGTGTTGGCCTATGCGGTGCGTGAGTTCGGTTTGCCCGAGACGCTCAAAATCAGCGTCCACTCCGGCAGCGACAAATTCTCGCTCTACCCGATCATTCGCCGTCTGGTTTCGCGTCACAATGCGGGTCTGCATCTGAAAACCGCCGGCACGACCTGGCTCGAAGAGGTGGCGGGTTTGGCGGAATCCGGAGGCGAGGGCTTGGAGATCGCGAAGGACATCTACGCCGCCGCGCTGCCTCACGCCGAGGAGCTCATCAAGCCCTATGCGCCAGTTGTGGACATTGAAATCCCGAAGCTTCCATCCATCGAAACCGTTCGCAGTTGGACTTCCCAGGACTTTGTCGAAGCGCTCAACCACGATGCCTCTTGCCCGAAATACAACCTTCAGTTCCGGCAGTTCATCCATGTCTCGTTCAAAGTGGCTGCCGGTATGGGCATCCGCTACACCGATGCGTTGAAGCTCAACCGGGACATCGTCGCACGCAGGGTTCGCGAAAACCTACTCAAAAAGCACATCGAGCCTCTCTTTTGTTGATCTGTCATGAAATCACGCCCTTTCATCCACGAGGACTTTCTTCTCGACACACCCACCGCGCGCGAGCTTTACCACCGCCACGCGGCCGATCTGCCGATTATCGACTATCATTGCCATCTGCCGCCCAAGGAGATTGCGGACGATATGCGCTGGGACAATATGGCCACCCTTTGGCTTGGTGGCGACCACTACAAGTGGCGGGCGATGCGCACGGCAGGAGTCAACGAGCGTTTCTGCACCGGCGATGCGACGCCTTGGGAAAAGTTCGAGCAATACGCTGCTACCATGCCGAAGTTGCTCCGCAATCCGCTCTACCATTGGTCGCACATTGAACTCGCACGCTACTTTGGAGTCGGCGACCGCTTGCTCAATCCCGAAACCGCACGGGGCATTTACGACCACTGCAACACGCTTCTCGCTCAACCGGATTTCTCCTGCCGGGGTCTGATGAAAAAATCCAAGGTCGAGGTCGTCTGCACGACCGATGATCCGGTGGATTCGCTCGAATACCATGCGGCCATCGCCGCCGATGCGTCCTTTGATATTCAAGTGCGCCCGACATGGCGTCCAGACAAGGCTCTTATTATTGATCAACCCACCGCTTTCACCGCATGGCTTCAAGCGCTGGAGAAAGCCTCGGGAATTAGTATCAGCACGCTCTCCGATTTCATGCAGGCCCTTCAAAATCGGCACGATTTCTTTGCCTTGCGTGGTTGCCGTCTTTCCGACCGTGGCGTGGATACGATCTGGGCCGAGGATTGCACGGAGAACGAAGCCTCAGCGATCTTCTCCAAGGCGCGAGTTGGTAGCACCGTGACGCCTGATGAAGCGCTGCATTACAAATCCTATCTTCTTCACGGACTGGCGGTGATGGATGCGGCGAAAGGATGGACCATGCAGATCCACTACGGAGCCATTCGAAACAACAACTCACGGATGAAAACACTCCTCGGCGCGGACTGCGGATTCGACTCCATCGGCGACCTGCCCGTGGCGGCGGCTTTGGCAAAACATCTCGACCGTCTCGACCTCGCAGGGAGTCTGCCCAAGACCATCATCTACAACCTTAACCCGCGCGACAACGAACTCGTTGCCACAATGCTCGGGAACTTCCAGGACGGCATCACGGCGGGCAAAATCCAGTTCGGTAGCGGATGGTGGTTCCTCGATCAACTCGATGGCATGACGCGCCAGATCGAGAGTCTCTCGCAACTCGGCCTTCTCAGCCAGTTCGTAGGAATGCTCACCGACAGCCGTTCGTTCCTGTCCTACACACGCCACGAATACTTCCGCCGTTTGCTTTGCAATATCCTTGGCGATGACATCGAGCGCGGTCGCCTGCCCAACGATCTTTTGCTCGTCGGAAAAATGGTGGAGGATATCAGCTACCACAACGCTCGTCGCTATTTCGGTTTCTACGAAAACCAATGAGCGAGAAATATATAAGGAACAAAAATAGGCGCCGGCTTTGTGCGTCGAAAAGCCTCTTACCTCTGTTCTACAGCGCTCCGCTTCGCATCACTTGCCTTTAGAGCGATTGCTTAGATTTTTTTTCGAGTTTCTGTTTGATCATGAGAAACTTAGATTAAAGATTAGCTGGAGAGCGGGTGTTCGTAGTGGGGGCGCAGTAGGTCGTTTGGCATTTCACGGTTGGAAGCTGGTTTTGAATTCCAGCCGCTGCCAGTGTTCGCAAAGCTTCGCTTAAAATCGGCCCAGTTTGCGTTTGCGGTGAACTCGGTGTATTCCAGAAGGACATCATACGGGCCCGGTCGGGACAGCATCTTTACCACGATGGGAATGAGATCGAGGAAGAAAAGTGTTCCAAAAATCACGAGAAATTGAAAAAGCGCGGCTGCCCAGCGGTATTTGAGGGCGGCGTCACCAACCATCTCGGGTGGAGGAACAAAAATGACTTTATAAAGGCCAATCGTTTCTTCCATAGGGTCGAACTTGCCGTGGATTTTCTGCTCGAGCCGCTGGATGGGTGCCAAAAATGTATCGTCATGACGCTGCTGGCTTCGTGCCTGCTCTTCCTCAAGTGCTCCGACATGTCCAGCAAGCTTCGCTATTTGCTGAAGTTGATTTGTATCCAATTCAGCGATTTTTGCGTTTATCTGATCAATTTTCGTTCGTCTAATACGCTCCCGTTCATTGGCCTCAAGCACAAACGATGCGCGTTTTGAGTTGAGGCTATCGAGATAGAAGTTGCGGTCGCTGAGGCGGGCTGACGCCAGGGAATTCTCCAATGAAGCGATTTCACTGCCAGTTGCGAGGATCGATGAGTCGAGTTGCTCGATCTCCTTGATGGCGCGGGAATCGCGCAGCTTCAAGTCGCTCAATCTCGGGCCTGAACCGGGTTTTTTGGTTTCAGGATAAAATTCGTTGCTCATTCCAAGCTCCTCCCGTGCGATGGCCTCGACAAGCCGACGGTGCATGGATTCCTCTTTCTCGCGTTTGGCTTGGAGGTTTTGAAGGTTCTGTTTTGAGGCCTCCCATTTGGCGATGATGTTGAGCGTTGAGCCGGAGGCGGGCGCGATGAACTCTGGTGCAGAGGCCCGCAACCTTTCCGCCTCCATTTTTTCATCGGCATAGATTTCTGGATTGATTTGACCACGCTCAAGGGCGGGCAATTGAGAGAGCAAGGATTCGCGGGAGGCTGTATACCCCGTCTCCATTTTACGCCTATCCGCTTCGGAACTATCTCGGATGCGCGTGAGGTTGTCTCGCAACTCCGCCCGCCCCTTGGCTTCCTTGTTGCGAATTTCATTCAGTTTCCCTTGAAGCTCGGTTTGGTAGAGGAAGCGGATGGCTGGCCGGTATTGATCCAGACAAAACGGGAACGCAATCGCGAGGCTGATCAGACTGGCCAGAAGAAGTCGGAATGTGGCTTGTGTGGCCCTTTTCCACAAGGGCTGGAAAGGCCGATACATGGTAATCAAAATCCTGTCTGTCGTCATGATAACAAAGGCCCAAAGCAACGAGACAGCGAAGACAGGCAAAAACGGGGGATTTTCAAAACCGCTCTTTGCGAAAAAAAACATGCCAAGAAATGACATCACGGTCGGAACTAAAACAGTCGATCCAAGGATAGCCATGCGCTCTTGCTCGGAGGCGGCGCATTTTTGGAGTATTTCCCAGCGTGCTCCTGCGAGCCAGAGTAGGAACCCTTGCCATGGTGCCGGTTTTTTTGGGGAGTTGTTGCTAAAAGATTCGTTCGCTGCGGGGAATGGTGCGTCCATGTGCCTTCTTATTTATTGAATGTGATTTGGCTACAAGTTTTTTAAGGCTTTCAAAAAAAGCGTCTCTTGATTGGAGCGACCGAATGCAAAACGAAGTAGGTTAAATAGTCAGCCCTAAGGAAGCAGTTTTCTCTTCTGTCCAACACGAGACTAGAGGGCAAATTAGCTCCCCATTTTTTCCGAACCCGTCGCCTAGTGCGCCGGAGCAGATTTCAAATCACGCGTCTCTCGAATTCGTCGGGGAATTTGGCGAGGAAGCTTTGGGTCGGCCAGGAGCAGGCTTCGCCGAACGCGCAGATGGTGCGGCCGGCGATATTGTCGGCGATGTTTTTGAGGTTCTTGGCATCGTCGGGGCGTGCGCCTTGGTCGATGATGCGAGTGGTGACCTTGGACATCCAGAGGCTGCCTTCGCGGCAGGGTGTGCACTGGCCGCAGCTCTCGTGGGCGTAGAATTGATTTAGGTTGTTCAGGGCCCAGACCATGTCGCGCGTGTCGTCCATGATCATAACGCCACCGCTGCCGACCATGGTTCCAGCGGCTTGGAGACTGGAGGCATCCATCGTCAAGTCGAGGAGTGGCGTATCCTTGTCAATCATTTGTCCATCCGGACCTTTGACCTTGAGTTTGAAAACCTCACCGGCGCGGAGAACCTTCGCGGAGCTGCCGCCAGGGATGACGGCCTTGAGGGTGCGTCCGGGTTTGAGTCCACCGCAAATGTCATTGATGAGTTCGCCGAGAGTCACGGCGCCGCAGGGGAGTTCGTAGAAGCCGGGACGCATGACATCGCCGCTCACGCACATGGTGCGCGTGCCGCCGTCGCCCGGGGTGCCCATTTTGGCATATTCCTCGGGGCCCATAGCGATGATGTGCTTCACATGGCAGATCGTTTCCACATTGTTCACGATGGTCGGCTTCATGTAGAGGCCGAGCACGGCTGGGAAATAAGGTGGCTTGATGCGGGGGTAGGGGCGTTTGCCTTCGAGGGATTCGAGAAGGCTGGTTTCTTCGCCGCAAATGTAGGCGCCAGCGCCTTGGTGGACATAGATGTCGAGGTCGAAGCCGGAGCCGAGAATATTTTTACCGAGGAAACCTTTTGCTCGTGCTTCCTTGATGGCGTTCCAAACGATCTTGGCCGCTTTGGGGAATTCGCAGCGGATGTAGATATAGGAGAGGTGGACATTCGTGGCGAAGGCGGCAATGGCGAGGCCTTCGATGAGTTGGTGCGGGTCCTCGTGGAGGATGTAGCGGTCCTTGAATGTGCCGGGCTCGGATTCGTCGCCGTTGACGACGATGTAGTGTTCCTTGCCGTCGTCGTATTTGATGAAGCTCCACTTGGCACCGGCGGGGAAGCCTGCACCGCCACGACCACGCAGGTTAGCGGCTTTCACCATGTCGATGATCTCGCCGGGCTTCATGGTGATGGCTTTTTTCAGGGACTCGTAGCCGCCGTGGGTGAGGTAGGTCTCAATGTCAGGAGCGTAGCCGGGTTTGCTGATGTTTCCGAAAATGATGCGGCGCTCTTTCGGGTGCGGAGGTTGGAGAAGGGAAGCCATATTATTTGTATTTCTCTACGATTGCCGACACGCCGGCGGGCGAAATCTTTTCGACGAGGTCGTCATTGATGAGCGCCACGGGGGCGCTTCCGCAGCTGGCGAGGCACTCGACAAACTCGACGCTGAATTTGCCGTCGGCCGTTGTTGGCGGCGCGCAGCCGAAACCATGGTGCTCATCGTGGGGATCGAGTCCCACGGCTTGGCAGAATTTGTCCTTTACCTCGTAGCTGCCGGCGAGGGCGCAGGCGAGCGTGCGGCAGACGCGGATGATTGTCTTGCCGGCCTGCTCGCGGCGGAACCACGGATAGAAGGTCACCAGTTCGAGAATGTTCACCGGCGTGAGATCGAGTTGCGCTGCGATCCATTCAATGCCGGTGTCGTCGATGAATCCAAAGTGGTTTTGCCAGAGATGCAGCAATGGAAGCGAGGCGCTGCGCTTAGAGACAGGATAGTGGGAAATGAGTTCCTGCGCCTCGGCGGCGAATTCTGGCGTGATGGCATCCGCCTGACGCGTGGTGGTGTCTATCATGGTTGCCATTTATCGGAGGTTGGGGGCTCCGCTTCAAGAAAAAGCATTCTCGCGGAGCAAGGAAACGGTGCGAGCTGTGGCGCCGCGGTGGATTTCGAGGCACTGGAGACCGCGCTCGACCATGGCTGCGCGGGTCTCGGGTGCTGAGAGAAGGGACTCCACGGCAGCTTGCAGAGACGATGCGTCGCGAATCTCCATGGCCGCTTGCGTGCGGAGGAGCGCTTGGACAAGCGAAGCGAAGTTCCGCATATGGGGGCCGAAAATCACAGGAACCCCAGCGGTGATCGGTTCGGCGGGGTTTTGTCCGCCGCGATCGCAAAGGCTTTTGCCAATGAAAACGACGGTCGCGCAGAGATACCAGCTTGTGAGCTCACCAGTTGTATCCACGAGGAGGACATCCGGTTTTAAGGATGTCTCCGTGCGAGTTCTCCTGGCGACAGTAAGGCCCAAAAGCTCCATCTGGTTGGCCACCGAGTCGCCGCGTTCCTGGTGTCTGGGGACGAGGATCAGAAATAGGTCGGGTCTGGATTTTCGGAGTTCCAAAAAGACACGCGCCAGAATTTCTTCCTCACCGTCAAAAGTGCTGCCGCCAAGCAAAACGGGTGCATCGGCTGCAACGCCGAGGGAATCCAGCACAGGGCGGAAATTACGCACAGGGCGGGGGGCGTTAGCTGATTCGTCGAATTTGATGCTGCCGGTGACATGGAGTTTTTCCCGCTTCACGCCGAGGGATGTCCATCGCGCGACATCTTCCGGCTCCTGCAAGCAGAGTGCGTCGAGTTGGTTGAAGAGTGGTGCGGCGATCATCCGTGCGGCACGGAAGCGTTTCTCCGAGCGCGGTGAGAGGCGGGCATTCACCAAGACGGCTTTTGCACCCAATCGGCGGGCCTCGCAAACGACATTCGGCCAGACTTCGGCTTCCACAAGAATGAGCGCTCTTGGTTTAATGAGACGCACCGCGCGGCGAGCGACCGGGAGAAAATCCAGGGGATTGTAGATCGGCTCCAACCATGTGGATTTGCGCGAGGCAGCAAGCTTGAAACCGGTGGAGGTGGTGGTGGAGAGGACGAATGACAGCGAGGCATCAGCGTCGCGCAGGGCTTGGATGAGCTTGAGGGCGATATTCACTTCCCCGACGCTTACGGCATGGACCCACACGCGACCGGTCCCTGCGATCTTTTCACGAACGCCAGGCGAGTAGATGCCGAACCGCTGGCCGAATTTGTGACGGTATTTTCCCCGGCGGATCATTCGCGCAAGGAAGCCTGGAAGCATCAACAGGACTGCAACGGGAAAAATGATGTTGTAGAGGAGGCGGACCGGACCAATCATTTTTTGGCGAGGTAGAGGACTTCGCTTCCTCCATAGCGTTTGCAGCGCAGAATTTCAAAAACGGACTCCGCAACGGCCGAGCCACCGGATTGCTTCTCCAGAACAAAAAGCCCGTCGGGCTTGAGCGCAGCGGCGAGTTTGAGAGAGGTTGCGAGCAACGTCGAGTGGTCGGTATCGCCTTGCCTCTTTGAATACGGAGGATCTGCAAAAATGAGATCGAACGAAGCTTCCTCGGCATACAGGTCGAGGAAACGGTAGGCATCCATCGTTTGCACTACGGCTTCGACTTGGGCCATGCGGAGATTCTCGTGAATGCACCGCACGCAAAGGTCGTTTTCATCAACAAAAACGGCGGACTCTGATCCCCTGCTCAGGGCTTCTATTCCCATGCCACCGGAGCCCGCAAAGAGGTCGAGCACGCGGGCGCCGGGAACGCGTTCGCCGAGGCTGGAAAAGATGGCTGCGCGGACGCGGTCCATCGTGGGACGGAGTCCATCGGGAGGGGCTTTGAGTGGACGGCCGCCTGCGCTGCCGGCAATGATTCTCATAGGGGTCTCAGTTCGTCGGCGCTGGGGTGGCGGCGGGTTTGTTTTCTTTTTTCTTTTTCTCCTTCTTTGGCATGCGGAGAAGGTTTTTTAAAAGTCCTCCCACATCATCGCCGAGGCGCACGCCGACTATTTTGTCGAGGAGGTCGCTCTTCGGACGCGACATGGTGCCGTTGATCGAGAACGGCATGTGAGCGTAACCTTCCCGGTCGGAGGGCTGGAATTTCGAGACCATGAATCCCAAAGAGTCCTTGAGAAGTTTCTGAGTCACATGAAAACGGGCGTTGAGATCGAGTGAGCCGTCGAAGCGTGCCTCGCCGCTGGCGTCCATGAGGAGGTTGGTGGATTCGAGTTCCAGGCGCTCGACGAGGATTTTTCCATCGCGGATGGTGAGTGCTGTCTGGGCGTTGCGGAGTTCGAGGACGCGAAGCTCATTGATGCGAAGGAGCTCTCCGAGTTGTCGCAGGGGATCGATCGGTTGCATGCGTGCCTCGGTGAGGTTGGCTGACGCCTCGCCAGTGAATGACTCAGGCTGGCCGGGAATGCCTTGGAGGCTGGTTTTTGCGAATAGAAATCCCTGCGTTCCCTCAGCGTTGAAGCCCGCGTCTTCGGCGAGTTTCTGGAGTGAGACATTTTCGGCTGCAAGTGAGGCGGCGAAAAATGGTCCCGGCGTTTTCGAAATCTCGAAAGATCCCCTGACCTTCCCTTGGGCCCAGACGGCCTGGATTTCCGTGATTTTGAGGCGACCATCGTGATATTCGAATTTTCCTGTGATGTCGCTGCAGCGTGCGAGTTCTGCAAATGCGGCAGTCTTGATGCGAAAGACTCCTGAGGTCGAACCATTCGGCGAGGCCTTGCCCTCAGCGGCACAGCCTTCCAAGCGGATCGGGCGTCCTTGCGCGGGGTAAAAGAAAGCCTGACCTTCTCGAATCCGGATATTTTCGACAAGCACCGGCGCCTCACGAACTGGCATTTCCTTTTCGGGTTGTGTGGAAGGGACTGCTGGTGGTGGAGCTTCTTGGGGAGTTGGTGTGGCGTCGGGAGTTGGCTTTTGCGCGGTTTTGGCATCCTTGGCTGGTTGGCGAATCACAGAAGGCTTTTTTTCCAAATCTTGGAATGGAAGGGCAGATCCGCCCGGCCACAGTCCGCTCTGGCCTTGAACAACCAAAAGCGATGGTTGCTCGAAAGTGATATCCTTGATCAACAGTCGCCCTTGCAAAAGGGCTGCGAGGCTCATTCGGCACTTCACGGAACGCATCGCAAGCAGCGGCTTTTTTGCATTGTCGGCTTGCGGGATTTTGATTCCCGACACGGTGAGGCCCGACCATGGGGTGTAATATGTCTGGCTGATTACTGGCTCGAACCCTGTTGCCCGGTAAACAGCTTGTCGCAATTTGAGCTGCACCCCCGCTGATTGGAGATAGATGTTCAGACAGAGGATCACCGTTGCGCAGAGGATAAAGATTATCCCGGCAATAATCAGAATTGGCTTGGCAATCGAATGCACACAATGAAGCTACCCCTCTTCCTTTGAAAGTGAAGTGTGAATAAGTCTCTTGTCATTCTCAATCCCGCCGCCCGCAGCGACAAGGCCAGTCGTCTGGAGGAGCGTATTTGCAGGCTTGCAGGGAGCGTGCCCGTGCGGCTCACTTCCGAGGCGGGTGATGCTCGGCGTATCGCTGCTGAAGCCGTTCAGGAGGGGGTTGAAGTCATTATCGCAGCGGGTGGTGATGGAACGCTAAACGAAGTCGTGAATGGCATTGGCACTGCGCCCGTGAGTCTTGGAATTCTTCCTGTCGGAACGATGAATGTCTTTGCCACCGAGTTAGCTATCCCGCACGGAAATCTGGAGCGTGCATGGGGCGTCATCGAAGCGGGGAAGATCGTTTTGGTTGATAAGCCCATAGCCAATGAAACCCGTTTTCTCCAACTCGCCGGGGTCGGGCTCGATGCAGAAGTCGTCCGAAAAACCACCGCCGATTCGAAAAAGGCTCTCGGACCGCTGAGTTACTTGCTCACACTCGTGCAAGTCGCAGCGCACAAACCCGCCCGCGTTGTGCTGGAGTCACAGGAAGGGCGCCTGCATGAGGGATCTTTTGTGCTTATCGGCAATGGACGCCTTTATGGTGGGCCTTTCCCTGTCTTCAAGCGTGCGAGCCTCTATGATGGTCTACTCGATGTGCTCGTTTTTCAAAACCAGAGCCACTGGGATGTCGTGCGCTATTTTCAGGCCATCGCTTTCGGCACGCATCCAGAGCTACCGGATGTGGAATATTTTCAAACAAGCAGACTCCAGATCACGAGCGCCGGCGACATACCAGTCGAACTCGATGGCGAAGTCGCGGGAGTGCTGCCGTGTTCGTTCTCTGTGGAATCCGAGAAATTGCGGGTCATCGCGCCGTGAGCGGTAAATCGACTTGCTTCCACGCCAATCCGTAAATAAATTGTCCTTCTGTCAGAGATTTTGGGAAATCAGATTTCTCTGCATACAATCCGCGCGATTAGCTCAGCGGTAGAGCGCTTGCTTCACACGCAAGAAGTCACAGGTTCGAACCCTGTATCGCGCACCACCCATCTATGTCTTTTTTACACCTCAACCCTGAGCCGGAACTCCAAGCGGAGCCTGCTCTAGGTGCTTTTTCGGCTTCAGCGATTACGCGAGGTCGAAGCGGTCGAGGTTCATGACCTTGTTCCAGGCGGCAATGAAATCCTGGACGAACTTTTTCTCGGAATCGGCCGTTGCATAGACTTCGGCCACGGCGCGGAGTTGGGAGTTTGAGCCGAAGATGAGATCAACGCGTGTGCCATTCCACTTCAGGTCGCCGGTCTTGCGGTCGCGGCCCTCGAAGACATCGGAATCCTTCGAGACGGGTTTCCATTCGGTTGCCATGTCGAGGAGATTCAGGAAAAAGTCATTCGTGAGAGCTCCGGGGCGCTTCGTGAAGACGCCGAGGCGGGAATTTTCGAAGTTAGCGTTCAGGGCGCGCAGACCTCCGATAAGCACGGTCAACTCGGGCGCAGTGAGCTTGAGCAGTTGCGCTCTGTCGAGGAGAAGCTCCTCGCCTGTTACAGAGAATCTTTTCTTTTGGTAGTTGCGGAAGCCGTCAGCCACTGGCTCCAGGACAGCAAAAGACTCGACATCTGTCTGCTCCTGCGAGGCATCCATACGGCCGGGAGTGAATGGCACGGTCAGCGCGTGGCCGGCATTCTTGGCTCCTTGCTCAACGCCCGCGCAACCGGCGAGGACGATGAGGTCGGCGAGCGAGATTTTCTTGTCGCCGGACTGGACGGTGTTGAATTCAGCTTGGATGCTTTCGAGGGTTTTGAGGACCTTGGCGAGTTGCTCGGGTTGGTTGACTTCCCAATCTTTTTGGGGAGCCAAGCGGATGCGGCCGCCATTGGCTCCACCGCGCTTGTCAGAGCCGCGGAATGTGGAGGCAGATGCCCAAGCAGTGCTGACGAGTTCGGAAACCGTGAGGCCGGATGCGAGGATTTTGCCTTTGAGCGCGTCGATGTCCGTTGCGTCGACGAGCGGATGGTTCACTGCGGGAATCGGGTCCTGCCAGATGAGTTCCTCGGCGGGAACATCCGCTCCGAGGTAGCGCGAGCGTGGGCCCATATCGCGGTGCGTGAGCTTGAACCAAGCACGGGCGAAGGCGTCCGCAAACTGGTCGGGGTTTTCCAGAAAGCGGCGGGAAATTTTTTCGTAGGCCGGATCAAAACGCAGGGCGAGGTCAGTCGTGAGCATGGTCGGCACAAGGCGTTTCGACTTGTCGTAGGCATGCGGAATGGTTGCCTCGGCATCCTTGGCGATCCACTGGTTTGCGCCAGCTGGGCTCTTGGTGAGTTCCCACTCAAAGCCGAAGAGATTTTCAAAATAATAGTTACTCCACTGGGTCGGCGCTTGCGTCCAGGTCACTTCCAGGCCGCTGGTAATGGCGTCTTCACCTTTTCCTGATCGGAAGCTGCTCTTCCATCCGAAGCCTTGCTCCTCGATGGGTGCCGCTTCGGGCTCGGGGCCGACATGCTTGGCGTCGCCTGCGCCGTGTGTTTTGCCGAAGGTGTGTCCACCCGCGATGAGAGCGACTGTTTCTTCGTCATTCATCGCCATACGAGCGAATGTCTCGCGGATATCCCGCGCTGAGGCGATCGGGTCGGGGTTGCCATTCGGGCCTTCGGGATTCACATAAATGAGTCCCATCTGCACAGCGGCGAGAGGGTTTTCCAATTCGCGGTCGCCAGTGTAGCGCTTGTCCTCAAGCCATTTTCCCTCGGTGCCCCAGTAAATGTCCTCTTCGGGTTCCCATATGTCGGCGCGTCCGCCGGCAAAGCCGAAGGTTTTAAAACCCATCGAATCCAAGGCCACATTGCCAGTGAGGATCATCAAGTCGGCCCAAGAAATTTTGCGTCCGTATTTTTGTTTGATCGGCCAGAGCAGGCGGCGTGCTTTGTCGAGATTGCCATTGTCTGGCCAGCTGTTGAGAGGCGCGAAGCGCTGGCTGCCATTTCCGCCTCCTCCGCGACCATCACCGGTGCGGTAGGTGCCGGCGCTATGCCAGGTCATGCGGATGAAAAACGGGCCGTAGTTTCCGAAATCCGCAGGCCACCAATCCTGCGAGTCGGTCATGAGATCGGTTAGGTCTTTCTTCAACGCGGCGAGGTCGAGGCTTTTGAATTCCTCAGCGTAATTGAAGTCTGCATCCATCGGATCGGATTTCGATGTGTGCTGGTGCAGGATGCGAACATTGAGTTGGTTCGGCCACCAGTCGCGGTTGGTCGTGCCGCCGCCGGCAGATTTCGCAAGGAGTTGACCATGGTTGAAAGGGCATTTGGATTCGGTGGACATAAATTGAGTAAAAGTTGGCTTTGTGGTTACGATGGGATAGGTGCTGGAGTTATAATATTTTTTGCGGGAAAGAAAAAATGGCAAAAGGCAGACTTCAAGAAATCTCTGCGTTTTTGACAATTCGGTAGCCGCGAATTCTGAGATATTCTGTGACTGTCTCCGACTGCATTTCCTCATCGGTGAGAGGTTGGATGACGAAATGCGAGGCCGATGTTGCGGTAAAGTCTTTCAGGGAAGTGGGAGCGTCATCCTTCGCATGGACAACGAGTGAGGTCCCCTCGGGGATTATCACATTTTTCAAGCGCACATCGCCTTCGAGGATGAGCGTGGCGTCGCCAGAGATGCGGCCACCTTGAATTTTTTCCCGCACATCTGCCAGCGTCAGGGCAAAGGAGGGCTTCAGGATAACGCGTGGGCCGGTGGTGAAGGGGACGCCTCGCAGCATCTGGCGGGGACTATCCTCGACGAGCATTCCTGCCGCCCGCAGCTTGACGCGCCCCGCCTCGTAGAAATCATTCTCCGCGCTGGATGCGCTCTCCGGCGGGCCGTTTTGAGCGACCTTTTGCGCCGCGTCCGACAGGTTGTTTTTGCACGCGCTGAAGCACCAGACGCGGTCGAATACCGTCACGCCCACTTTTTCGCCCGAGGTGAAGTTTTTCGGCAGGTCCTGCATGAGTGTTTCCAGGCGGGCTGGTTTTTTGAAACTGGTGCGGGTTCCATCGGAGAACTTGGGATTCACAAACTCCGCTACGACTCCGCCGGAGGACTCGAGGACTTTCAGGTAAGGAGCAAGCCGAACGATGAGAAGGTTGATATTCCCAGGAAACTTCGAAAAACCTTTTTCGTCCGGCACATCTCCTTCGGGGCTCACCGTTGCGCGGAGGAGGGGATCGAGGAGGTTGTATTCCACATTGATCGTCAGATCTGGCGCTCCGTTTTTCACGAGGCGGGCGATGCCGCCCACAGCCTCACCGGGAATTCGATTCACCGCGATGGAATTGAAGTCGTAGCCGCGTTGTTCGGAAACTCCGATCGCTGCGAGCGCGGCATTGAAGACCTGGCCATTTGTGTCCTGAATGAAAAGGAGGTAGCGCACCCCGGCGTCCGCTAGTTTTTTGGCTGTGCCGCTTGTGTGCAGGAGCGTGTGGATATCGCCATGGCCATGTGGCTTCAGAAGGAGTTCATATTTTTTCTCCAATGCCAGGCTGGCCTTCATGTCCGAGAGTGCGGGAACGAGTTCCTGACGAAGAATTGTGATCTGTCCTTCGGCCAGGCCGAAATTTTTATTCGCGGCGAGCGTGGCGCGCGTGCCCTCATCCGTATCGCGGCTTGTCATAATGATCAGCGGAATCGCGCGGCCCAAACGACTCGATGCTGCTTTGATCACTGAGGCGTAGTGGGCCAGGTAGCTCGTCGTCTCAGTGACCTCCACGGGGATATCGAGTTTGATGCCATGATAGCCCAAGCGCTCACCAAGACCCCCAGCGACCAGAATCACAGCCGACTCAGCGAAGCACTTCAGCCCCTCGGCTTCGGCCGCGTCGTAGTCCGGCCCGAATGAGGAAAGGTCAACCAAGTCGGGTTGCGCCGGCATGCAGCCATCAAAGGGATTCGCGCCTGAGGCGGCTTCTGCAAGCAGTAGGCGCGCATTCCGAGTGTAGGCCGTCAATCCGCCAGGGTAGGCGCTGTGTGCATTGAGCAAGGCCGCCATGAATTGCCGCTTCTCGTGATCGCTGACGCCCGGTTCATCCCAATCGGAAAAAAGATGCGACTGGCCATCGGCGATCAATTCCCTCGCAAGCTGAATTTCCGCATCGGAGAACAACCCCGCAGCAGCATTGTTTGAAAAGGCCGTTGGTTCCTGCGCGTGTCGATTTTGCATACACTTAGAACCTCACCCGAAATCCCTGCTTCTTGCAATTTCACAATCCAATCCGCGAGTTGAAAACCAACACTGATTAAAAGAATCAGTTGTCACCCCGCCTCTCAGGTTGTATGTAAAAACAGTCTGCTGCGGCGGGGTAGCCAAGTGGTAAGGCACGGCTCTGCAAAAGCTGTATTCGTCGGTTCGATTCCGACCCTCGCCTCATTTTCCTTTCTGAGCCGCACTGGTAAGGGCTCTGCGGGTTTCAGGGTATTTTTGACTCCGAAAAAATGGCTCAAAACTCCTAAAAATTGACCGAATGGTCATTAAGGTTTGCTTTCGTTTATCGATGTCGAAGCAACGTCTCGGAACAGTTTTTTTCGCTCTTCATATTAGCTTGAGCACAAATTGCACTATCGTAGCAGTGGCGCCAGGTTTCCACAGGCACGAGTGATAAAACGAAATCGCTCAGTGCGCCTGCCTGAGGTTCGAAGCGTTGGCTAACACAAAATTTCCCGAGTCCACTCTTCTCCCAGTGGAGGCATCTGGTGAAATCTTAGACGGGGGATTGAAGTTTATTCAAACAGCACACAAGGGGGAGTTGGGCTAGGACACAGCAAGAGAGTTCGTCAAGCAGGCTGCCTGAGTGGAGGCTCGATTGGAGGAAGCAAAAAGTTGCCGAATTTCTCCGCTCCTAGATTGAGGGAAGATGGCTTTCAAAGTCCGCCTCCACCGACGCTCCCTACAACACCACCTTTGAAATGTTCATCCAATTCTTAATATTCGGGCTTGAAAAACTCTCGCGCGAGAATGTCGGACTTTCCGCTCGCCCCTTCCGGCGTGACGGTTTTTCAGGGCTGACTTCCTATGGCAGTTGGTGCTCCGCGCAACGCTTACGTTTCACTCCCCCTCGCACGATCTTGGCTTCCAGTTTAGTGTCTGTTGGGAAGGTAATGTTCTTCTCTTGGACTTTGGTATCAACAACGACTTCCTTTTCCGTGGCCTCCTCACCATGCATATCAATCTTGGAAGCCAATGTCCGCTCGGCCCCGTCTGTGCCGATGAGGTTGCCAAAATGCGTCAACTCGACCGGATCGCATGGCAATCCCCAGCGCATTACCCTTTTTCCGCGGAAATATTACGCGTAGGCGGTTTCGCTCCAAAACTCCGCCGCCTCTTCGGGGCTATGCAGAAGAATCCGGAATCGATTGCGTTGGCTTCAGGCGATGGCGAGGCGTTTTGCCAAAAGTGACTCAAGGTGCGCGCGAAGGGTCTCGTTTTCGATCCGTTCCAAGAGGGAATTGAAAAAGCCGTTCACGATGAGGCGGCGGCCGGCGTCGCGCTTGATGCCGCGGGCTTGCATGTAGAAGAGTTCGTCTTGGCTTACGGGCCCGTTGGTGGCTCCGTGGCTACAGCGGACTTCGTCGTTCAGGATTTCGAGGCCTGGCATGGAGTTTGGATCAGCGTCATCGCTGAGGATGAGGTTTTTGACCTTTTGGTAGGCGTCTGTGCCCTTGGCACCGGGTTCGACTTTGATGAGTCCGGCAAAAATGGTGCGGGACTTGTCGTCGAGGGCATTGAGGTAGAGGAGATCGCTGGTGGCGTGGGGGGCGACATGGTCCTGCAGGGTTCGCTGGTCGATCTCGCGGGTCCCTTCGACGGGATTGATGGAGAACATCTCACTGCGGGAGCCTTCGCCGACGAGGCGACTGAGGCTTTCGCCGCGCACGAAGCCGCCGCCGAAATTGGCGATGAGGGCGGTGCAGGTCGCGTTGCGGTCCACCGATGTGGAATTCAGGTGGAAGGCGGTCGTCTCGAGGGACCAGTCTTGGACGGAGACATAGGTGAGTTTGGCTCCGGCGGCGAGGTGGAGGTCGTTCACGCCGCAGGCTAGGGCAGGAATTTTGTCGGCGGACTTGAAGTAGTCAACGACGGTCACGCTGCTGTTCTCGCCGCAGACGATGAGCGTGTGAGGGAAGACGGAGGCGTTGGCGCCTTCAACCCATTGGAAGATTTCGATGGGTAGTTCGACGCTTGTGTTGGCTGGCACAAAGAGGAATGCGCCGCCTGCAACACGGGCCTTGTGGAGGGCGGCGTATTTGTGGGAGCCGAGTTCCACGGGCTGGGCCATGAAGTATTTCTTGAAAAGATCGGCGTGCTTGGTTGCGGCTGTTTCGAGTGTCTCAAAGATGACACCGGCAGGCAGCGACGACTCGCGGTGCAGAAGGTTGTTGTTGCCGAGGACAAGTTTTGCGGCCGTGTCAGCGAGTCCAGTCGAGGCGTTGATCAGGCGGCCTTCGCTGGCGACGGGTTTGGCCTCGATGAACGAGGAAAGGTCGAGGGCCTTGAGGTTGGCGAATCGCCATGCCTCATCCTTGCGGGACGGGGTGGGGGAGTTCTCGTATTCCGCGAGGGCATGGGATTGTTCGGCGGCGAACCAGGCGGGCCATGCGCTTGTCGCATTGGCGGGATTTTCAAGTGTGTTGCTCATTGTTTGCATTCCCCGGATCAACCGACGGATCCTTCCATTTCGAGGTCGATGAGGCGCTTCAGCTCGACCGAGTATTCCATGGGGAATTGCTGAACGAGGTCGTTGACGAATCCATTCACCGCGAGGCTCATCGCCGCAGCCTCGGAAATGCCGCGCTGCTGCATATAGAAAATCTGCTCCGCGCTGATCTTGCTGACGGAGGCTTCGTGCTGGCAGGCGTTTTCCTTCCCGCGCACTGTGATGGCGGGATAGGTGTCCGTGCGGCTTTCGGTGTTGATGAGAAGAGCGTCGCACTCGGTGTTGTTTTTGCAGCCTTTCAAATGGCGGCCGATCTGCACGAGGCCGCGGTAGGTCGAGCGTCCTGAGCCGAGGCTGATGCTCTTGGACACGATGTTGCTCGTGGTTTCATCTGCGGCATGAACCATTTTTGCGCCGGTGTCTTGATGCTGTCCGTCGCCGGCGAGGGCGATCGAGATCACTTCGCCACGGGCTTTGCGGCCTTTCATGATCACTCCTGGATATTTCATCGTGAGGCGGGAGCCGATATTGCAATCGATCCATTTGATCTCAGCTTCCTCGTGAGCGAGTCCGCGCTTGGTCACAAGGTTGAAAACATTCGCCGACCAGTTTTGCACCGTGATGTATTGGATTTTTGCTCCCTTGAGGGCGACGAGTTCGACCACGGCGCTGTGGAGTGTGGAGGTCTCAAATTTCGGGGCGGTGCAGCCCTCCATATACATGACCTCGCTGCCTTCATCGGCAATGATGAGTGTGCGTTCGAATTGGCCGAAGTTTTCAGCGTTGATGCGGAAGTAGGCCTGGAGCGGGTGCTTCACCTTCACTCCTGGCGGGATGTAGATGAATGAACCGCCTGAAAAAACGGCGCTGTTGAGCGCGGAGAATTTGTTGTCACCCGTAGGGATAACTTTTCCGAACCACTTCTTGAAAATCTCGGGGTGCTTGTGAAGTCCCTCGGTGGAACCCACAAAAATGACACCCTGCTCGCCGACGGCGGCCTTGATGTTTGAGTAGGCGGCCTCGCTGTCGAATTGGGCCTCCACGCCGGCGAGGAATTTCCGCTCCTGCTCGGGGATGCCGAGTCGTTCGAAGGTGCGCTTCACATCTTCCGGCACATCGTCCCAAGAACGCTTGGGTTGTGTCCCCTGCGAGAGGTAGTAGCGGATGTTTTCAAAAACGATATTGTCCAGATCATGGCTCGCCCAGTTGGTCGGCATGGGCATGGAATTGAATTTGCGAAGGGCTTCCTTGCGGAACTCCCGGATCCAGTCGGGGTCTTTTTTGACATCGCAGATGTAGTCGATGGTTTTTTCCGAGAGACCGATGCCGGCATCGAATTCGTAATCGACATCGTAGTGGAAGTCACCGACCGAGCGGTCGATGTTGAGATCAGGTTTGGTTTCCATGGTTTTGTCCTCCGGAGAAAATTAGGCTTTTTGGAGAATTTCCTTCTCCACCCAGTCGTAGCCCTCGGCTTCGAGTTTGTGGGCGAGTGTCTTGTCGCCGCTCATGACGATGCGGCCGTCGACCATCACATGCACCACATCCGGCACGATGTAGTCGAGAAGGCGCTGGTAGTGGGTGATAACGAGAAGTCCACGCTCGGGGCTGCGCATGGCGTTCACGCCCTCGGAGACAATGCGCAGGGCGTCGATGTCGAGTCCGCTGTCAGTCTCATCAAGGACGGCATAAACGGGATTGAGCATCGCCATTTGAAGAACCTCGCAGCGTTTCTTTTCGCCACCAGAGAACCCCTCGTTGACCGCGCGGGATGTGAATTTGCGGTCGATCTTGAGCATGTCCATTTTCTCGTAGAGGTGGTGGTAATACTCCACGGCGTCGAGTTCATCGCCCTCGGGCAGGCGGGCTTGGAGTGCGGCGCGGATGAAATTCGCAATCGTCACGCCGGGAATTTCCATCGGGTATTGGAAGGCGACAAAAAGACCTGCTCGTGCGCGCTGGTCGGGTTCCTCCATTTCAAAAAGTTCTAGACCGTCAAGTGTCACGGAACCTCCTGTGACCTCGTAGTCGGGATGGCCGGCCATCACTTTCGCGAGTGTCGATTTGCCAGAGCCGTTTTTGCCCATGATGGCGTGGACTTCGCCCTTTGGGATTTCGAGATTGAGACCTTTGAGGATTTCACGGTCTCCGATTTTTGCGTGCAGGTTTTCGATTTTGAGGCTCATGGTTTTGTTAGTGGTGTGATTTTTTGCAGGCCGGGCAGGTGCCTCGGAGAGTGATTTCGGAATGGTTGACATTAAAGCCCGAGGGGAGTTTGAGAAAGTGGGTGAGTGACCCGCCTTTGGCGACAGGCACATCTGAAACGATGCCACAGGAGTCGCAGACGAAGTGCCCGTGTTCGGAGAGATTTGGGCAGTAGCGTGTGGCTTCGCGCTCGACATTGACCTGTTTCGCCAGGCCACACTCCACGAGGGTCTCTAAGCAATTGTAAACAGTCGCGAGGGAGATGCTGGGGACGCGTTTCTTGGCTCTTATAAAAACCTCAGTGGCTGTTGGGTGATCACGGTCCGCGAGAAGCACATTGTAAACCTCGCGTCGCTGTGGAGTGAGGCGATGGCCTTTGTGGCTGATTGTTTCCTCGTAGGCGGGTTGGGCGGTCTTCTTTAAGGACATGAAAGCAATAAATACATAGCCGCCTAGATCGTCTAATCAAGAATTATTCTAATTAAGGAGGATCTGACGGATTAGTCGGATCGAGCGGACTGGACGCTTAGGCCGCGTCTTTTTCAGGCTTGCGGCGGAGGACAGGGGCTTTTTTTCCCTCCACGACTGCCCGGTTGATTGTGACTTCCGAAATGTCGTCGCGGCTTGGGCAATCAAACATGACATCGAGCATGATACGTTCGATCATCGAGCGCAGGGCACGGGCGCCAGTGCCTTTGCGGATGGCTTCGGCGGCGAGGGCGCGCAGGCCGTCCTTCGTCATGTTGAGCGTCACACCATCCATACCGAGAAGCTTCGCGTATTGCTTGGTCATCGCGTTTTTCGGCTCGGTGAGAACGGATACCAACTGCTCTTCGTTGAGCTCCTCGAGTGTTGCAACGACGGGGAGGCGTCCGATGAATTCCGGGATGAGGCCAAAGCTAATGAGGTCTTCCGGTTCCACCATCTTAAGGGTTTCGGAGCGGTTGGACTCGTTAGTGGCCGATCCAATAGGAGCATTGAACCCCATGGTGCGTCCGCCGAGGCGGCGCTGGATGATTTTTTCGAGGCCCACAAAGGCTCCACCGCAGATGAAAAGAATCTTCTCGGTGTTGACCTGGATGTATTCCTGCTGCGGATGCTTGCGACCGCCTTGGGGTGGGACATTGCAGACAGCGGCTTCCAGAATTTTCAGAAGGGCCTGCTGAACGCCTTCGCCTGAAACATCGCGAGTGATGCTCACATTGTCGGTTTTGCGTCCGATTTTATCGATTTCATCGATGTAGATAATGCCCATCTCACAGCGCTTCACATCGAAGTCCGCACTTTGGAGGAGGCGGAGGATGATGTTTTCGACATCCTCTCCCACATAGCCTGCCTCGGTAATGGAAGTGGCATCGGCGATGGCGAACGGCACATCAAGCACCTGCGCCAATGTGCGGGCTAGGAGAGTCTTACCAGAACCGGTTGGACCGAGGAGAAGGATATTGCTCTTCTCGATCTGCACATCGTTAAGGTTATCCATCTCCAACAAGCCTGTCGAAGGCTGTGTTAGGCGCTTGTAGTGGTTGTGAACAGCGACGGAAAGCACTTTCTTAGCGGTTTCTTGTCCGATAACATGCTGGTCTAGGAGTTTCTTAATCTCAGCGGGCTTGGGAACACGAAGGGACGGCTTGCTTTTGCGTGAGTCGTCTTTGAGTTCTTTTTCCAGGATTCCCCTGCAAATGGTGATGCAGCTGTCGCAAATATAAACGCCAGGGCCGGCGATGAGTTTGCGAACTTCGGCTTGGCTCTTTCCGCAAAAAGAGCACATGGTGAGATTGTTCGGGCGCGCCATTGAGAGTGGGACTACTCGGCGGCTTTTACGGTTTCAACAATGTCTTTGATGTCCTTGCGAGACTTCACGACTTCATCCACGAGACCGTAGGCTTTTGCCTCATCGGCGGTCATGTAGTTGTCGCGGTCGGCATCGCGTTCGATCTGCTCGACGGTTTGGCCGGTGTGGTGTGAGAGAAGGCGATTCAGGCGCTTTTTCAGCTTGAACATGAACTCGACTTGGCGCTCCACATCACTGGCTTGGCCTTTGGCACCGCCGGAGACTTGGTGGATCATGATGTCTGAGTTCGGGAGCGCGTAGCGTTTACCCTTGGTTCCCGCGCAGAGCAAAACCGCACCCATGCTGGCTGCGAGGCCCATGCAGTAGGTGTTCACATCGCAGGTCACGAATTGCATCGTGTCGTAAATCGCGAGTCCGGCAGTCACGGAACCGCCGGGAGAATTGATGTAGATGTTGATGTCTTTTTTCGCGTCTTCCATTTGAAGGAAAAGAAGTTGTGCGATGACAAGGTTCGCCACTGTGTCGTCAATCGGAGTTCCGATGAAGATGATGCGATCCTTGAGGAGACGGGAGTAGATATCGTAGCTGCGTTCACCGCGGCCAGTTTGTTCGACGACGATTGGGACTAACATAGTGTGAGATCGGTTTAGGCCGCTTGCGGGGCGACAGGTTCTGTGACGGTAGCACCGGAGGCAATCAAATCAAGTGCCTTGGTGATGCGAATCTGATCGCGCAGGCGGTTGACGCCTCCGCTACGGGCGAGTTCGCCAGCGAGTTTTTTGACGGGCATCTGCTGGCGTTCCGCCATTTGCAGGATGGCTTGGTATACTTCGGCATCGGTCTCTTCGATTTTTTCCTCATCCGCTATACGGGTGAGGAGGAAATTTGAGCGCACGCGATTGCTTGCGGTTTGTGAGGCATTTTGAACAATTTCCTCGGTGTGGGCTTTGATCTCCTCGTCGGAAATGCCCCGGGCCTGTGATTCTCCGACGATATCTTTGAGAATATATGATATTTCGCTGGCGACAAGGCGTTCGGGAAGCTCGCAGGTGAAGAGGCTGAGCAACTTTTCAACGACGGCGTTCTTTTTTGCCATCTCAAATTGATACTCGGCGGATTCCTCCTGGCGCTCGCGGATTTTTTTGCGGAGTCCTTCGAGTGTCTGGCCTGGTTCGATCTTGGCAGCCAGTTCGTCGTCCAATGGAGCGGGAGTGCGGGTATTGATCGCGTGGAGTGTGACGGCATAGGTCACTTTGCGGTTTCGGAGTTCTTCGAGAGGGAAGTTTTCCGGCACATCGAGTGTGAGCGTGCGTTCTTGGGCGATTTCCATTCCCTCGATGCCTTTTGCAAAGCCGGGGATCAAGGTTCCCTCGTCCATCAGAACCCACGCGTTGCGGCGTCCTTGGATTTGTGCTGGTGCTTTGGGAGCGATCTTGGAGATCGGTTCGCCATCCACCGTGCCCTCATAGGTCACAACCGCATAGTCGCCCATTGCGAGGGGGCGGTCTGTGACGGGTTCAAATTTTGAGTGGGGATCGCGGAGGTATTCCAGAATCCCTTCGACGTCCTCATCGGTCACGGTTTTCTTGGCGACTTCAACAGCGATGTTTTTGTAGTCCGGCAGTTCGAAATCCGGGGTCTGAATGACCGTGGCCAGGATTTTCATGGACTTGTCGGCGGCGATTTCCGCCTTTTCCACACTATCGACGGCGTGGATTTTGATATTTTTTGTTTTAACGGCTTCGCGAATCGCTTCGCTGACGAGCTTGGTTTTCACCTCTTCTTCGATGTCCTTGCCATAACGCGACACAATCAACGAAGCGGGGGCTTTGCCGGGACGATAGCCAGGAAGGCGGGCTTGTTTTTGAAATTCCTTGGAAATGGTGTTCCATTCCGTGCTGACCCGGTCCGACGGAAGGTCGATTTCCAAGGCCACGACACAATTCTTTTGATAATCCAGAGCGACATTCATGATGAGCCCGCCAGCAAAGCAGAATCAGGCGAGGTGGGCAACCGATGTCTGAAAGAAAATGCGGTCTTTGAGACGTGCGTCTCGTCAATGAGCCGTGGGCGGGTATCTTGCATCTCTCATGATTCCGAAAACTGCGATGGACCTCCCAGATGCCGGTTGGCGCTTTGATAATACTTATGCTCGACTGCCTCAGCAGTTTTACACTCGCACAACCCCCACGGCGGTCCGATTGCCTGCGATGGCGCTTTTCAATCGCTCGTTGGCCGAGGCCATGGGAGTGAGGCCGGATGTTTTGGAATCGGAGGAATGCATTCCAGTTTTCGCTGGGAACGCCATTCCGCAAGGTGCAGAGCCGATCGCTCAAGCTTATGCGGGGCATCAGTTCGGGCACTTCAACATGCTGGGCGATGGACGAGCAATTCTACTGGGAGAGCATCTGGGGCCGAATGGATCGCGATGGGACATTCAACTCAAAGGCCCTGGGCGCACAGCCTACTCACGCCGGGGCGATGGTCGTGCAGCGCTGGGACCCATGTTGAGGGAATACCTCATCAGCGAGGCCATGTTTGCGCTGGGAATTCCCACCACAAGGAGTCTGGCGGTCGTAACCACCGGGGAGCCTGTTTTTCGCGACGAGGAGTTGCCGGGCGCTGTCCTGACGCGCATCGCGGCCAGTCACATTCGCGTTGGCACTTTTGAGTATGCCGCCATGCAGCAAAATCCAGAGGCCCTGAGAGCGCTCGCGGACTACACAATCCAACGCCACTACCCTGAAGTAGCAGAGGCTCCCAATCCCTGCATTTCTCTTTTGGAAGCCGTGATCGAGCGACAAGCCTCTCTAGTCGCGAAGTGGTTGCTGGTGGGTTTCATCCATGGGGTCATGAATACCGACAATATGGCGCTCTCCGGCGAGACGATCGACTACGGTCCCTGTGCGTTCATGGACGCTTATGATCCGGCGACGGTCTTCAGCTCGATCGATCGCAACGGGCGTTATGCCTATGCCAACCAGGCGGGCATTGCGCATTGGAACCTTGCGCGCTTGGCCGAGGCGCTGTTGCCGCTTTTTGATTCGGATGAAAATAAAGCGGTCGAAATGGCTAAGGTGTCGCTCGGGAATTTTCCAGACCGCTTTCAGCATCACTGGATCTCCGGGATGCGGGCGAAACTTGGGTTGTTCAACGAGGAACCGGGCGATGTCGCACTTGTCGAGTCGCTGCTGCAAGGGATGCTCCGCAGCGGAAGCGACTACACAAACACGCTACGGGCGCTGGATCCTGAAAAAGTATGCGGCGTTGATGCCGCTTGGCACGCGGAGTGGAGCGCCCGCCTGACCCGCCAGCCTCAGACTTTGGAGGAGGCGAGGTCTCTCATGCTTCGCCACAATCCGGTCGTTATTCCTCGAAACCATCAAGTCGAGGAGGCTCTCGAGGCTGCGTGTTCCAATGGGGATTTTCAGCCTTTGCATAAATTGCTGGCAGCGCTGGCGAATCCTTACGAGGAGGGCTTGGAGAAGGATGGCTATCGAGAGCCCACACCGGATGGCTTGCTTGGCTATCAGACTTTTTGCGGAACCTAACCCAGCCTACTCATCGCCAGCCGAGAGAGTCCGGCGGACGAGGAGATCGATAATGTGGCGGTCGAAGTCGGCGGCGATGTTTTGACCGGTGCTTGCAAAGAGCGGGACAAGACCGTCATCAAGAACAAACTCCCAGAGTTTTCCGCAGCGGGGAATTTCATCGACATGAGTGAAGACCACATGCGTGGCTCCGAGTGAGCCGGCGCGCGTGTAGGCCTCTTGAATCAACTGCCGCTCGTAGGCGGCATTGACAACCAAAACGCGGGACTCGATGCGCAGTTCATCGAAGGTCTTCTGCAGGTGGCGGACATTTTTTCCAGTCAGGACCATTCCGGGGATGTCGAAATAAAGGTTCGTATCCTCATCGAGCTTTTTGAGTTCTCCTCGTGTGCGCACGAGTTGCACGCCCAGGGCTTCGCAGAACATCGCTAGACCTTCGCTCGAATTCGGCTCATCGGCTTCGAGCTTCATGACGCAAGCTTGGCGTCCGCGTAGAAAAATATCTGAGGCAAGTTGCTTGCAGAGAGCTGTAGTCGATCCAGAGCCCGGGGATCCAAAAAATGCAACGCGATTTGAGAGCGCCAAGCTGCGGCTTGGTGCGCGGTCCCTCATGAGCATCGCAAAGTGGGAAATGGCGGTCTGTAGCGGTTGCTCGTTCAGTTGTCGCGATTCGGGGCGTTCGCCAAACTGGGTCAAAAACTCACTTGGAATTCCGGCCTTTGAGAGAATCGTCCAAAGGCGACCGGCGGGGAGGTTTTTAAACATCGCCCGAACGAGGGATTCCGGAACGAAGTCGGCGTCGTCGCGCTTAGGTTCCTGAGGGCCTCGGGCCTTGCGGGCGCGTGTTGGCTTACGTCGTTGCGATGTCTCCTGCGCTAGGTAGTCCTCATCGGCCTCGGCTTGTGTTTGCAGTTGCTCTGTGGCTTCGGAAGTGGGGGAGGGGAGGTATTGGGATTCCTCGCTGGGAATCTGGGCGATGATTTCCAGCTTGGGAGATTTCAGGAAACGGGCCAGACCTTCACCTTCGACTTGGCGCACGGAAATGACCTGCGCGGTTTCGCCGAGTTTTTCCCGAATGACGGCAGCAGCTTCCTCCGCCGACTTGACGATAAATTTGTATTTCTGCCCGGGAGTGAGGGAGACGTTTTGTTGAGCCATGGGCAAGGTGTCAGACTAGGACGGCAAATAGATACCCGCAAGCCTTGGCTGCCGGGAAAAGGTCGTATGAAAAGTCGATTGCGCCTGCTCTTTTGTTACCAGACTACCCAGGACCCCTCCGCTTGCGTGGCTGCAGGGCGGGCGGGTTTATGAGCTTTATAGGCGGTTGCCAGACGTGCTGGCGTGGGCTGAGGAGTCTCGATCCGTGGGGCGGTGCGCACGGAATTTTTCAGGAGGAGTTGCTCGCTCTCGCGGCTAAGAAGGAGAAGTTTGAGAACTTTCGCGAGGACGCGTTTGCGGACCTCCGAGGAGGCGGCGTGATCGGCACTTTTTACCGGGCCGGCGGCGCGCAAAAAGCCGAGTGCGTCTTCCAATTTGGCCAAAATCTGGCGCTTGCGATCCACGATAAGCTGTTGATCATTGCCGTTTGCACGCAGATGGGAATTCTCCTCATTCATATAGAGATCCAGCTCATCGCAGAGGGCGCTGTATTGCTCAAGGGCGGCCAATGTATTCATCGTGACACTTTCGCAGCAAATGGCGTGCCAATCACAGGGACGCCTGAAGTGTTTTCAGTGAGTTTCGCTGCGCTCTACCCAAGCTTCAACTTTCGGGCTTAAGGACTCGAAGCCATCAGCCACCACGCCGACTGGACCGCTGGAGCCTGCAGGCACAATAAAGCGTCCATTCGGAGAAGGAGGAAATGGTGATCTGGGGTCCGGTCGCGCAAAAGACTGCTTGCCCACGATGATTGCCCCAATTCGGCGGGAATCTTTGTCCCTTAGCTCAACGAGTGTTCCTGCACCTTGGGCAACGCCGTCCGGCTCCAGGAGTTCAAAGCCTGCAAACTGTGTGGGACCGGCGGTTACCTCCTCAGTGGGCTTGATATTTTTCATTCGCTGAACGAGCTGTCCTATTCTCGCAAGATCTGCTCTTTGGGGCGTTTCGCCCTGAATAAACCAAGTGTCTGCGTTTTTTCTGATCAAAAGGGAATCCCTATTCGTTTTGATAAGCACCTCCGAGACAGTATTGAGGTCGAAGTCTGGCATCCATCGCCTCTTGATGGCTTCGACTTCGGCTAGGATTTCCTTTCGTTCCTCGAGCTTGAGCCAGACTCCGGTTCCGACAAGTGTGGCAGCAAGAAGCAAGAGGAAAATTTTCAGCTTCATGAACTGGAGAAGACAGGAACGATAACCTGTAAAACTATCCGTGAACTATTTTTCGGTGAGCTTAATGTCATCGAATTGCGCGATGCCAGAGCCTGGAGTCAATTGAAAAATAAAACGAAGGAATGCCGGTTGGGTTTCGGAGACGTCGGCGAGGTCTTTATTCTCAAATTTGACAGTGAATTCTTTTTTGACATCCACCCAGTTGGAGCCACCTGAGTAATTAGCGCTTTCGACTTTTTGTTCGCGGAGCTCTCGGATGTCACGCTTCACGTCACCTCTGTCGCCCTTGGAGATGATCTCTCCTGTTCCGAGCTTTTTGTATCCGCTGTAAAGCAGATTGGCGCGGCCATTGTTGATTTGTGCTCCTTTGACCTTGAATGAAAGAATGTAGGTCTTGCCAACTTTCAGAGGATTTGTGAGTGGCTGTGAGAAAGTGAAAATATTTGGAATTTTGATGACTTTGGAATCATCCTCTTCAGGCTTGGCAAGAGTCGGTTGCGGCATGCTCTTGTAATCAAGCTTGAAGTAACCGGCTTCGAGATAGGCAGCTCCTTCTGGCGGTTGATGTGAGGCTGAGCCAGCGGGTGCCGCTGGGTCATTTTTTACCACTGTGATGTATCCACCGTAATTGCCGCGAGCATAGCCAAAATCGATATCCCACCCGGAAGGAACGAGCATCGGCTTTTCGTCGTCCTCAACTTTGACATCTACCGGAGCCTTGAACTTTGGCTGCGTGGCGGTGCCTTGATTGATCGCTATCGCAACCCGTCCGCTGCGTTTTCCAAAAACGAGGTCAAATAATCCATCGCCGTTGAAGTCCGCCGAGTCGATCGTGCATCCACCACCTGCATTGAGAAGGTTGGTCGCCTTGATGGCATCCATAGGATCCAAAGACGTCCCAGGTTCCAAAGCAGGAGTGTTTGGCGGGAGGGCGGGCGCTGCTCCATCTATCGTGATGAATGAGTTGAAAGGAATGGGTTCACCTGGCTTGAAGGGGCCGCCTTTTCCTAGATAAACGGCAACCTTACCGCCTCGCTCAGCGACAAGGAGGTCGTTGTTTCCGTCCCCATTGTAATCGACAACGCATGGGGAGAGTTGTTCGAGTCCCATCCCGTAGGCGAGCACTGATCGGTCATCTGGTTCTAGCGAGGGGCGCCCAATCCCCTTACCGGGGAAAATGTGAATGCTGTTGGCAGAGTAAGATCCCTCGCCAACGAGGAGGTCCATCTTGTTATCTTTGTCCCAGTCCACCGCAAAGGGCGCGAAAACATTTCCCCAACGGTCAAATCCCTTTTGTAGGACGGCTGATTCGTAGGTCGTTGGATTGCGGAAATCCGGGCGGTTTGCGCCACCGCTATTTGGGATGAGGAGCACATCCCCACCGTAGTTTCCGATGAGTAGGTCGAGTTTTCCACTGCGAGAGATGTCGGCGAGGTTGATTCTCTGGACGCGGCGCATTGCGTAAATTTGATCTGGCGATAACTCCGGTGGTTGCGGCACTCCAGGCTTGGCAGCCGCTGGACGAGGAGTTGGCTTGGGAGTTGGAGTCGGCTTGCCTTTTTCCTTGGACTCTACGGATTCCAAGTCCGAAAGTCTCAGCGGGGTGGGGTTGAGGAGGAGGGAGGAAAACTCGGCCGGACCGAATTTCGGCTCCTGCTTGGTGCCGGTATTGAAGTGGACTCTCAGAAAACCTTGACCATCCATGATGGCGATATCGTTCAATCCATCCTTGTTGAGGTCGCCGGCGCTCACCGAGATGGGCATGGTTTGTTGCCCGATTTTTCCATCCGCGCTCAGCACATTGGCCTCTTCGGTGGGTGCGTTGATGATGCCGGAACCGCTGATGCCGGCCCAGACATTGGCCGAACGCATCGAGCGCTCGAAGCCCGGGTTCTGGATGAGGTTGGATTGTGCGAAGATGAACGTGGGGGTTGATACCAACGCGACAAGGGATGCCAAAGAGAACAGAGGGCGCATTGGTTTCTTATCTACCACTCGAATGGGAAAAGTAAAGTCAGCCTGACGGTCCTGAAGAGATTTTTTCGCGTGCCGCAGCGCTCGTCTCTGCTCAGCGAATTCCGAGTAGTGCGATGGCATTCAAGGCTCCTGCGAAAAGGGCAGCGCCCAGGAAAATACAGATCGGCAGCGTTAGCACCCAAGCAAGAAGGATGTTTCGAACCGTTGCCATTTGGAGGCCAGAGTTGTTCGCTGCCATCGTGCCGGCGATGCCCGAGGACAGCACATGCGTGGTGCTGATGGGCAAGCCGAAGTGGTCGGCGACCATGATAGTGCTCATGGCAACGGCCTCGGCCGATGCTCCTTGTGCGTAGGTGAGGTGGTCTTTGCCAATTTTTTCGCCTACAGTTTTCACGATACGTTTATAGCCGATCATGGTGCCTAGACCCAGTGCGATGGCGACGGCATATTTCACCCAGTCGGGTATATAATTTGTGAGTTGGTCGGCGTTAATAGCCATGGCTTGCTGGCTTTTCTTGATGGCAGGATCCATGTCCAGTTTACCGGCCTTGTCGAGTTTGCCGATGGATTTGGAAATGAGGTAGAGATCGGTGCGGACATCGCCGCGTTGGCTTGGTGGCAGGGCCTCAAATGTCTCGGCGGTTTTCAGACGATTGGAAATGTCGTCGCATGCGCCGGCTAGGGCGGCGAGGACATCAGAGCTCGGCGTGCCTTTGGGTTTGATGAAATCGGCGAGGATTTGATTCGCTGATTCGCCAGAGATTTTTTTCCCTGCCTCGCGTTCGAAGGCGCTGGAAATCGAAGCGGCCTCCGAGGCGATGCCAGTAACGGAGGCATTGTCCGCCGACATTTTCAGCGCATAGGTTCCCGGCAGGATACCAACCAGGATCAGAACGATAAGACCCATTCCTTTTTGTCCATCGTTTGATCCATGTGCAAAGCTCACTCCGGTGCAGGTGAGCATGAGGATGCTGCGAATCCAGAGCGGTGGAGCTTTTTTTCCATCCGGGGCTTTGTAGAGGTCTGGGTTCCGAACGAGAATTTTGAGTGTGATCAGGAGCAAGGCGGAAGCGGCAAATCCAATGATGGGCGAGATCAGAAGTCCGAGTCCGACATCCATCGCCTTGGCCCAATTCACTCCTTCTGTGATCGAGTGGCTCGGGCCGATGAGGGCGTTTGCGAGGCCGACTCCGATGATCGATCCAATGAGGGTGTGGGAACTTGAGGCAGGGAGTCCCAGCCACCATGTGCCGACATTCCAGACGATGGCCGAAAGCAGTAGCGAAAAAACCATGGCGAATCCGGCGGCTGAACCGACATTCAGAACCAATTCCACAGGCAAGAGGGCGACGATTCCAAAAGCGACAGCGCCGGATGATGTCAGCACGCCGATCAGATTCCAGATGCCGGACCAGATCACAGCCGGCGTGGGCTTGAGTGTATGGGTGTAGATGACTGTCGCGACGGCGTTGGCCGTATCGTGGAAGCCGTTTACGAACTCAAAGCCCAGAGCCATGCCGATGGCCAGCGCGAGGAAGCAATAGGTCATGAACGTCGGATCGGTGTAGGCAGTTGCAAGAATATCCATAACAGGAGGATTTTTATGTTGTTCGTGGGAACGATGGCCAATCTCTCAACGTGACAATTTTGTCATAGAGCGCGGACTTGACTCGGGGGCTTTTTTACATTTTTTCTGGGCAACCGATGCCAAGAAGACTGAGGCCATGAGAAAGTGTGCGAGCCGTAATGTCGCTGAGCAGAAGCCTGCTGGCACGGTTTGAGGGATCCGCTTTGATAACCGGGCAGGCCTCGTAGAACGAGTGGTAGGTATTTGCCAACTCGTAAAGGTAATTTGCGAGGATGTTGGGGCGGAACTCCTCCAAGACGAGAGGGACAGTCTCCGCGTATTGAAGCAGTTTGAGCCCTAGGGCACGCTCAGCAGGTTCGTTCAGGAAAATAGGCGCTGCGGGATTGGCGGGTTCCTCTGCCCGGCGGAAGATCGAGCGGATGCGGACGTAGGCGTTCTGCAGGTAGGGGGCGGTGTTTCCCTCGAAGGCGAGAAGCTTGTCCCAGGAGAAGACATAGTCCGTGAGTCGGTTTTGGGAGAGTTCGGCGTATTTCACCGCTCCAAGGCCGATGAGGCGGGCAATGGATTCCGCTTCATCCGGTGGCAATTGGTCCGCACGTGCTGAGATGACGAGGCGGGCACGCTCGATGGCCTCATGCAGAACCTCGGCCAGACCGACATTTTCGCCGGAGCGGGTCTTCATGATTTTTCGGTCCTCACCGAGAATGCTTCCAAAGCCGATATGTTTCAGCTCGCACGCGATGCCCATCATTTTTGCTGCGGCGAAGATTTGCTGGAAATGCAGGGCCTGAGGAACGCCCACGACATACCAGATGGCGTTGGGATTCCAGTGCTTGATGCGATACTCGACGGTTGCGAGGTCTGTCGTCGCGTAAAGGAACCCGCCATCGCTTTTGCGGATAATGGCCGGCTTGCCCTCGAGCGTGGGAGTTTCTGGAAAGAAAATGCAGAGTGCGCCTTCGCTGGTGGTTGCGATGCCGCGCTTCTCGAGTTCTGCGCAGAGCGGGGCGAGGGCATCGTTATAGGCGCTCTCGCCTAATCGCTCGTCGAAGCGGATATCGAGCAGATCGTAGAGTTTTTCGAATTCGCGCCAGGAGAGCTCGACCGTCTGCTTCCAGATAGCGAGGTTTTCGGCATCGCCAGCCTGGAGTTTTACAAGTTCCTCGCGGGCGGTGCGCTTGATGGATTCGTCCGTTTCTTCAAGTCGGGTTACCTCACGGTAGAGGCGCACCAGCTCGGCAATCGCGTCTTTTTCCAGATCCGCACGGTTGAGGAAATGTTTCCATCCGTAAATGACCTTGCCAAATTGCGTGCCCCAGTCGCCGATGTGGTTGTCGGCTGTGACATCATGTCCGAGGAATCTCGCGACTCGCACCAGGCAATCTCCAAGGATAGTGCTTCGAATGTGGCCGACATGCATCGGCTTCGCGACATTGGGCGAGCTGAAATCAACCAGGATTTTCTTGGGATTCTCTGCCAAGTGGACTCCGAGGCGTGAATCTGCAGCCAAGGCTGACAAGGCGTCGGAGAGGAATGAATTCTCCAGCCGGAAATTGATAAATCCTGCACCGGCAATCTCTGGTGTGGCCGCGAGTCCGGTCACATCGAGTTTAGACAAAATTTCAGATGCCAACTGGCGGGGGTTCGTCTTTTTTTCCTTAGCGAGAACCATCGCGACATTGGCCTGATAGTCGCCGAAGCGGGCATCGGCTGCTTGTGAGGTATCTGCTCGGGCGGAGTCGAGAGCGCAGGCGGTGAGCGCATCGCGCAGTCGCGACGCGAGGAGTTCACGAACGGTTGGCATCAGGCCCGAGTCGAGCGGTTTTCAAAAACCTGCAATATCGCAGCGGGCGACGGAGCTTTTGACAACTCCTCGCGAACGGTTTTGTCGTTCAAAAACTTTGCTATCGCCGCGAGTGTGCGCAGGTGAGTCTGAAATTGATCCTTTGGCACGACGAAAAGCACAATGAAATTCACAGGTTCCCCATCAAGGGAATCAAAGGGAATTCCGGAGGAGGAGCGTCCAAATGCGGCTACGACTTCGCTTACTTTTGAAGAGGAAGCATGGGGAATCGCAATCCCGAAGCCGATGCCGGTGCTCATGGTTTCTTCGCGTTGGCGGATACTTTCAATCACATCCTCGCGATCTTCTTTATCGATTTTTCCAGCCTCCACAAGACGATCGATCAGCTCCCTAATGGCCTCCCAACGCTCTTTGGATGCCATCTCTGGGATGATCTGTGACTCGGATAACAAGTTTGCCAAGGTCATTTTTTAAAAAAGGAAACGTGAATTTCTATCGTTTGAATGCCGCCTTCGTGGGCAACGTGGTTTCGCCTTGCTAGGAAGGTTAGCGGTCCACCTCGCCGAAGACCGGATCGAGGGAGCCGAGAATCGTAACGACATCGGAGACCATCGAGCCAGGAAGCAACTTGGAGAGGATGCTGATGTTGCAGAACGAGGGCGAGCGGATTTTCATGCGGTAGGGGACGCCGCCCCCTTTGCTGTGAATGTAAAAACCAAGTTCACCCTTCGGGTTTTCCGCCCCGAAATAGATCTCTCCAGCAGGAGCGTCTATGCCTTCGGTGGCGACAATGAAGTGGTGGATCAGCTCCTCCATCTTCGTGAGGACAGCGACTTTATCGGGCAGGGTGCTCTTTGGGTCGTGCCAATTGATCGGACCGGGGGGGAGTTTGCTGAGAACCTGACGCAGAATGTTCACGCTCTGGTGGACTTCTTCAAGGCGCACAAGATATCGATCGTAGCTGTCACCGACCGAGCCGATTGGCACTTCGAAGTCGTAGTTCTGATAGTCGAGGTAAGGATGTTTTTTGCGAAGGTCATGATCGACTCCGCAGGCTCGAAGGTTTGGGCCTGAAAGACCAAAGGCAATGGCGTCTTCCTTGCTGATTGTTCCGACATCTTTGCAACGATCTACGAAAATGCGGTTTCGGGTTATGAGTTTGCAGGTTTCCTCAAAGGCGGGGGGGAATGTCTCGAGAAAATCCTTCAGCATCGTAATAAAGGCGGGCGGGAGGTCGCGGGTCTGGCCACCCACGCGGGTGTAGCTCGTCGTGAAGCGTGCCCCGGAGAGTTGTTCGACGAGATTGTAGATTTTTTCACGCTCGGTGAAGGTGTAGAGGAAGACGGAAGTTGCGCCAAGATCCATGCCTAGGCAGCCAATGCCAAGAAGGTGGGAGGAAATGCGGGCCAGTTCGCAGCAGATCACTCGAATAGCCTTGCCGCGCGGCGGCAGTTCCCAGCCCATAAGCTTCTCCACGGCGAGGGCGTAGGCCACATTGTTCGCGATGGGGGATAGGTAATCCAATCGATCCGTGTAGGGAACGAACTGGTTGTATTGCATGTTTTCGGCAATTTTTTCATCGCCGCGGTGCAGATAGCCAATGTCCGGGGTCGCCTTGGTCACGACTTCACCATCCAATTCGAGAATCATGCGAAGCACACCATGGGTCGAAGGGTGGGAGGGGCCCATGTTGAGCACGAGTTTCTCGCCAAGCATTTCGTCGGTTTCTTGCATAGCCTTTAAGCTGCGGGCCAATGCGTCGGGATGCTCGAGTGTGGTTGTCGCCATCTGTTCTTCTATTGTTTTAAATTTCTAAAAATTCCGACACTGGGCAGCGCCAATGAATTTTCGTGCAGCGAAGAATCTTTGCGCATCGGAAAAAATGCAAGCTGCATATTTTTTCGCGTGCAATGGCGCTAAAATAATCCCTCGACGGAACTGGCCTCAGGTGCTAACGACACGATTGTTCCCCGCCATTGGAGCTCGTGAACCAGTCTTCCGGCCTTTGAAAAAAAGATCGGCAACCGCAAAACCCAACCAACCCAACCCAAAAAAATCATATGCCTACAGAAACCAAGCCCAAGCGCAAAGCCAACCCCGCACTTCTCAAACCCGTTCAACCCGACGCCATCCTCGCTGCCGTCGTCGGATCCACTCCCGCCTCCCGCGGTGAACTCACTAAAAAACTTTGGGACTACATCAAAAAGCACAACCTGCAGGATGAAAAAAATCGGCGCAACATCAATGCCGACGCCGCGCTCAAAGCTGTTTTTGGTGGAAAGACCCAAGTCACGATGTTCGAAATGACCAAGCTGGTTTCAGCCCACATCAAGTAATTCGACTCTCATCTTGAAACAAAGACCGCCGGTCATAAAGCCGGCGGTCTTTTTGTTTTTTGGTGATGTGGACTCAGACGATTCGGCGACGCTCGCAGGCCGTCCATGCAATAATGAGCCCGGCCATGGTGTGTGCCAAGAGCACTAAAATGCAAAGAGCGCCCGGCGACAGGGGGCTTTGAGCCACCATTTGCACGATGTCGTAGTAGCGCTCGGACTTCAGGGTTTTTAGTATGCCCGACCAACTCCAGTAGGCGGAAATGAAGGGGCGGGTCAGCGCACCGAACCACTCCGGCAGGGCAAGAACGGCTCCCGATAGGGGAAGTTGGAAGCCAACAAGGTAAATCGAAACCAGCGAGGCCTGCTCGGGCGATGACATGAGGCTCGAGATTCCAAGGCAAATGGAAGTCATCGCGGCGTTCACCAGCACAAGAAGCAGGAGTTGCCCCTCCAGTTCTCCGGGAAACCCGCAGACATGATGCACGAAGAGCCCCATCCACAGCGACTGGGCGAGCACAAGAACTGATAAAAAGGCTGCCTTGGATCCGATGTAGGCAAGGGGATTCAATCCGGAGAGTTTTTCTTTTTCAAAAATCCCGCGCTCGGCAGCGATCTCGCGACCGGAATTGTTCGCCCCCATGAGCGTCAGGAGGATGACTTGAAACATCACAATGCCGGAAACCAGGCTCCCGACTTTGCTCGACTGGATTAAAAAATCCCTCGCCTCGTTGAGCTGTTGGACCACATTCAAATCCAAACCCATACTCAGGTTTTTCACAGCTGGTAGCCCGTTCCAAGCGAAGATGGCCACAAGCAAAGGAAAGCCCAGGATCAATCCCAGTTGAAGAAAAATTTGCGGGCGGCAGCGCAGGAAAATCATCCAACGGCGGAGGAGGAGCGTGAGAAGTTGGCTTCCGATACTCGGGAGTTCTACAGCTTCAGGATAGTCAGCCGCATCGGGTCGAGGGATTTCGTTTTCTGAATTCTCAGCGGCCTCGTTCAGCGCATCCCGGTGCTTCATCCAAGAGGCGCCCCACTCCTCGGGTTCCCGCAGTTCCAGCTGTGCATAGACCTTATCGGGAGAGCCGACACGGAAGTAGTGGGCGAGGAACTCTGGTTTGCCCTGATAGACAATGTAGCCCTCGTAAAAAACCGTCACCGAATCATAAAGCTCCAGATGCGTGAGGCTGTGCGTGACGGAGAGCACCAAGCGCTGGCTTTGACGCGACAGGGCATGAAGAAGTTTCACAATTTCGTCCTCGGACTGCGGATCGAGTCCGCTGGTGACCTCATCGCAAAGGAGAATCTCAGGCTGGCTCGTCAACTCGATCGCCAGAGCGAGCCTGCGCCTTTGTCCCCCAGAAAGAATGCCTACGCGATGGCCTTCAAATTCCCGCATTCCCACTTCGGTAAGAATACGGTCAATATCCTCGCTCGAGTATTCGGTGCTGCGAAGTCGCATTGCGAATGTCACGCACTCGCGCACCGTGAGTTCCTCATGCGCGATGCTGAATTGCGGCACATATCCAATCTCGGAGGGGGAAAAATCCTCATCCTCGAGATTGCGTCCCTTCCAGGAAATTTGGCCTTCCTCCTCGCCTGGGGCTATCCCGGCGACGAGTTTCAAAAATGTCGTCTTCCCGCAACCCGAGGGGCCAATGATTGCGCCAAAATGAGGAGTCGGATACTTCGCGGACACTCCATTCAGAAGGGTGGCGGAGCCCTGGAGAGTGCTTATTGAAAGGGTGGCGTCGATGATTTCCAGCATGGTGTGGCTTTTGTAAGAGGGACCTCGGTAAGGAACCATTCCGCCGTATTGAATGCAATGCACTACTCCGAGTCGGTCTTAGGCGACTGGAGATTCTGGGCCGCCGCTCTTTTGGCCTGTTCTATTTTTTTGGCTCTCCGGCGCTTCCATTGGCTCCAATTGTGGAGGGTTAGAACGACAAGTCGCAACACGGTCCCTTGGAGCGACCGGGGAAATACAATCCAGTCCCAGAAGCTCGAGGCATGCGTTGACATTTGGCGTTTGAACTCTTGGTCGTTCTGCAAAAAGTCATAGATTTGCCTCTTCTCACTGATGCATTTTTCCAGCACATGAAGCATGAGAAATCGCCCTGGTGAAAAGGATGCCAGCGCAGGATCGAATGCCGTGCCATGCATGCAGTAGTTATCCGTTCCAAGAATTCCGATTTCGTAAGCGGCCAGCTCATCATTGAGCGTGAGGATGCTCAAACGCAACCGCCCACGCGCAGCCAGGTTTTCCATGAGCAGGTGGTAGAAAGCCCGGTGCGTCGCACGCTCGAAAGTTCCCACGCCCTCTTCGCCTTTCCAGCTCACTTTTTCGAGTTCCATGGCTTTTGAGATCCAAGGCGAGATTTCTTCAGGCGTTTCCAAGCTTTGGAAGCGCACCTCGCCTTTTTCCGCAAGACGACGAGATTTCCGGCGAAGACTCTGGCGGGTCTTCGGGCCGAAGACCATTTGCATGAAATCGTCGAAACTTTTGAACCTGTCCAATTCTATAAGAAAGCGTTCTGTGCGCTTGCGAAGAAAGTGGCGCGCTGTGCCAGATTTTATCGCTGGTTGAAGCACATTGTTTGCGAATTGGAGCGACAACAGCGGCATCCAAGCAAATGCATACTTCTGGCAAAGACTGCACAAAGCCTCGACCATCGGCGCCATGGCGTCATCCGTCGCCACGGGATCGAAAAGATCTGCCACTTGTGCCCCCACGGGCAAAAGAGATTTTCCAATCACGGGAATATGGTGCTCGAAAAATGGCCACACGCCAACCAAGCGACCCTCATACCGGCAGGTAATGAAACGCACTTCGTATTTGCGCCCGAGACTCAAGAGCCATGAATAAACCCACTCTGGTGAGAAAAATACATTGGCATTCGGCAGGGACTCGAACAATTCGATATACTCCTTCTCCAGCGCAAAAGCGGCCTTGCGGCCACGAATGGTTTCTGTGATGAGAGGTGACATTCTTTGTTAGTATTCAGGTTTGGAATTCTTTGCACTATTAACCTGAAATCTCGAATATCGGCCCTTCATCGCCCACATGAAATATCTCGGCCGCCTCGCTCCCACACCCACAGGATATTTACACCTCGGGCATGCACTCACTTTTTCCATGGCCCACCGCCGCGCCTGCGATGCCGATGGAAGGATTCTTCTCCGTATGGAGGACCTCGATCCACACCGCTGCTCGGAGGAGTTCGCTAGCGCCGCGATGGACGACCTGCGATGGATGGGACTGCAGTGGAGCGGGGAACCCATCTTCCAAAGTCAGCGTCGCCAACTTTATCTGGAGGCTTGGCGCAGGCTGAAGGAGTTGGGATTCATCTACCCCTGTCGCCGATCGCGCCGCGAAATATCATCCCTCGCTCCGCATGAGGAGGAACCTGTCTTCCCAGTGGAATGGCGTGCTGATCCTCGCGAAGCCCAGTCCTACAATGAACCCGCTGGCGTGAATTGGCGCTTCCGCGTTCCCGATTCGGAATCCATTTCCTTTCTAGATCAAAATTTTGGTTACTTAGAAAAAACGACCCTGCGCGATTTCGGAGATTTTCTAATTTGGAATCGTGATGACATCCCGGCCTATGAACTGGCCGTGGTGGTGGATGACATGGCCATGGGCATCACGGAGGTCGTGCGCGGTGCGGACTTGCTCACATCCACCGCCCGACAAATCCTTATCTATCGTGCACTCGGCACCTCACCTCCCGCATGGTTCCACTGCCCGCTCGTCTGCGATTCCGCAGGCCGCCGCCTTGCCAAACGGACAGGTGGATTGAGCCTGCGGGATCTACGCGCTAAAGGACTCACTCCTTCGCAAGTCCTCGATTGGCAAAGGAATCCCTCGCCTGATCAGCGCTTCCTTTTTGCCCCGAACCGCATGCCCTTGTGTGTCCTCACGCCCTTGGCGCCCTTGAGCGAAGAGAGGACGCTGTCTTCATTGAAGAGGGCTGTGTAGACATAGGTGAAATTCTCAATCTTGAGACGGGGCACTTTTTGTCCGATGAAACGCTCGATATCGAGCACATGGGGCAGTTCCTCGGCTGTCATGATGGTGAATGCTTCGCCGACTGTTTGGGCGCGCCCTGTGCGGCCGATGCGGTGCACATAGTCCTCGGGGTGCTGGGGCACATCGTAGTTGATGACATGGCTCACGCCGGCGATATCGATGCCGCGAGCGGCGATGTCCGTCGCGACCATCACCTCATAGCGTCCGCCTTTGAAGCCCTCGAGAGCATCAACGCGCTCGGTCTGGGTGCGGTTGGAGTGGAGCGTGGCAACAGAGTGGTTGTTTTTTTTGAGCTGGCGGGAGATGCGGTCGGCTCCGTCTTTGGTGCGGCTGAAAATCAAAACGCTGTCGTAGTTGGTGCGCTCGAGCAGTGTGAGGAGTAGGTCGAATTTCTGATCTGCCGCAACAGGGTAGAGAGCATGGGAGACCGTCTCGGCAGGCGAGCGGCGTGCGCCGATCTCAATGCGTTCGGGGTCCTTCAGGCACCAGGCTGAGAGGCGTTGGATTTCCTCGGGGATCGTTGCGGAGAAAAGCAGGGTCTGCCTTTCCTTGGGGCACTGTTCCACAATGCGCCGCACATCCGGCAAGAAGCCCATGTCGAGCATGCGATCCACCTCGTCGAGGATGAGAAACTGGAGCGAGCTCAAATCAACCAATCCTTGCTGCATGTGGTCCAGCAAGCGTCCAGGCGTTGCCACGACGACATCACAATGCCGCTTGAGGTCATCCCGTTGTTTTCCGTAACCCACGCCTCCATGGATGAGTGTGACCTCGGTGTGCATGAAGCGCATGTAGTCGCGGAAGGCCGTCTCCACCTGCATGGCCAACTCGCGAGTGGGCTCAAGAACTAGACAGCGAATCCGTGGCTCGGGATGATCGAGTTTTGCCAGCACAGGTAATGCAAAGGCAGCCGTCTTGCCGGTGCCAGTCTGGGCCGAAGCCACAAGGTCGCGGCCGGAGAGAATCACTGGAATGGCACGAAGCTGAATGGGCGTGGCATCCGAGTAACCCATGCGCTGCGCTCCGTGTAGAACAGGCTCCGGGAGCCCGAGATTTTGAAATGACATTTCGATAACCTGCCCTTTCATGCGAGTTGTCGCAATGAAAAGCACAAACTCACGCCGGCGTTGTCGTTTTTTGAAAAGCCGGTAGGCTTCGCGCTCGACCTATGAAACAGGAAATTCTCAGCACATCCGACGCCGTTGCGGCCCGCGCCGCTCAAATCATCGCCTCCGACGCCCGCGCTGCCGTTGCGGCCCGTGGGCGTTTTGTGATGGCTGTGAGCGGGGGACGCACCCCCTGGGAAATGCTGCGCGCCCTGGCGAATGAGCAAATGCCCTGGGCCAATGTGCATGTTGTGCAAGTGGACGAACGCATCGCTCCGGCAGGAGACAAGGACCGCAACCTCACCCACCTGCGCGAGAGTCTTCTTTCACATGCCCCGATCCCCGAAAATCAAATCCACGCCATGCCGGTGGAGGCTGCGGATTTGGATCAAGCCTGCCGCGACTACACGGCATTGCTGAATAGCATCTGTGGCAATCCAGCCGTCATCGACCTCGCCCACCTTGGACTGGGGCCAGACGGTCATACCGCATCCCTCATTCCCGGCGACCCTGTTTGTGAGGTGCTCGACGCCGAAGTCGCTCTGACTGGTCTCTATCAAAACCGTCGGCGCATGACCCTCACTTACCCTATCCTCAACCGCAGCCGCCATGTCCTCTGGGTCGTGACCGGAGCTGAGAAGGCTCCTATGCTTCCTCGCCTCCTCGCGGGCGATGCTGGCATCCCCGCCGGTCCGATTGCTCAGGCGAATGCCACGCTTCTGGCAGATGCCCCTGCTGCTGCGGAGATCACGGCCTAAGGCAATAATTCCAGTAACGACGCTGGCACGAGGCGGATTTCCGGCGTTCCTTCGACCAGAACAGGCAGGCGCCCATCGGCCAGTGGCATTCCAATCGCAAGACTGGCTACCAAATGCTCGCCTGCGCTGGTTTCCGGCGTGTTCTCGGACAGCACGGAAAGAAAAGATATGCGTTTCATAGGACTATCGAGTCCGCAGTTTTTAATCTCCGAGGGAGTGGCAGGCAGGCGGGCTATGACTTTCGTGCGGGCGAGTGTTTTTGTGATGTCTTGGACGCTTTGAGCGTTGTCAGACCAACCTTCGCGCGTGCGTGTGATGTCGCGCTTTGAGTCGTTGTTTTCGATTCGGATGACATCGACCAAGTCGAGATTGATGCGGAGCAGTGAAGTGTCGCGGAGGGTTTCGATGTCGGGAGAAAGGAGTTTTGTCGCATTGGCGGAAACCGTGCCGCTGATCTTTCTGGTATCCAAGTGCGCGGTCGCGGAGCCGTCTGCCTCACGAGGCGCAATCCGTATCGAATAGGGACCCTCACTGGAGCTGGTGAAAAACTGTGCCTCCGCAGAGGAGTCGAGGCGGGAATCACCCGTCGACTCGGGCTTGTTTTCGGACTGGAAACTTTCGAGCCTCAAAGCGTGGATTTTCGAGAGCAGATCCTCCACAGCGGCGTCATCGGCAGGCGCGTTCATTGGACGGAGGATTTTCCAGCCCGAGGCGTCCCGCTGAAGCTCGAGGCTGGAGTTGCCCTTTCGGAAAACAATGCGTTCGACTTGGGCGGGATCAATCGGCAGGAGACGCTGGTCGCGGAATTTTTCAATAGGCAGCGTGATGAGGCGGACGATGTCTTTTGGGATCAAATAAACGGTTTTGGAATTCTCAAAGGAGACATACTGGCGAGTGCCGTCTGGGCTTGTTTTCCCGATGACCAGTGAGGGCGGTTTGTCGCCTTTGAAGTCAATTTGCAGGCTGCTTTTGAGCACGCCGTAGCCCGAAAGGTTTTTATCATCCCTGATTTCCGTGGCATCGATGCGGTCGAGGACTGGTGTTTCCAGAGCTGCGTGGATGAGGGCATTCACGGCTTCGGGGGAGGCTGAGTCTTCGAGGCCCTTCGTGAGATGCCATCCATCGTCCGAGCGCTGGATGCGAAAGGATTGGTCGCCGTTTTTGATGCTGATGCCGGAGATGTCATCAGGGTCGAATTGAAACAACGCTGTCCCTGGCTGGATGACGCGTTCCGTGGAAAAACGCCAGCGGTGCGTCGTTCCCACAAAGACCGCAAGGCCTATGGCTGTGAGCACCAGAAGGATTGTGGAGAGACGGTTCATGCGCGGCGTCTCAACCAGACGAGGAGTCCAAGAGTGGCCGCCAGTGCGGGTATGCCAACAACAACGAGCAAGGCGAGGCGTGACATCTGAAGGTCGGTGAGCTGGAGCGTAAAGCGGGTCGCGTTTTTTGGAGTGATGCCGCTGACGCTGCCACGGTCGATGAGTGAATTGACGCAGCCCACGAGAAGGTCGAGGCCAGGACGGCTGAGGCCGGCGTTGAAAGCAAATTGGGATGATCCCATGACGATGAGTCGGGAGCTTTGAACGCCAACCCGGTCGTTTTCTACGGCATCTCGCTCAGCAGAGGCGCCGATGATGAGTGGTTGGCCGTTATCAATGCCTTCCTGGTAGGCCACGCCACCGGGTTGATTCGGTTGATAGGCGGTCTCCCCCCAGAACTCCTCGGCGGCCTCCACAAGTGGCCGAATGCGGATTTTTTCTTGTTGGGCGAGGGCTTGGTCGAAAGCAAGGGACTGTGTGGCTCCGGGGAAAAGGATGTTCATTCCCTCCAGACGGCGGGTTACCTCGGCATTCGGCAAAACATGGGCCGTCACATCGCGTAGGATCCCGGTGGCTAGTGGGAGTTGGATCAAGCGCAGGACACGGTCGTCGCGAGGGCTGATGCCCGTGTTCGCAAGCAAAGAGTGGAGGCGAGGTGTGGAGCTATTTGGATCAAGTAGGACCAGCATTTTGCCACCCTTCCGCAGCCAGGAACCAATCACGGCCGCTTCGCGCTCGTCGAGGTCCGATTTCGGTGCAGCAAGGATCAGTGCGGAGGCGTCGGGCGGTATCGCATCGGTGGATGATAGCGAGATGGCTTTGACCACCGCATTCTGCTGGTTGATGGCCTCGACGAGATTTGAAAGATCCCGCTCTGGAGAAGGCTCGCCGTGTCCTGTGAGGAAATACACGGTTTCTGAATCAGGCTTGAGAAGTGCCAGAAGCGCGCTGGTGAGCACTTGCTCTCCACGGAAGGCGAGGAGAACAGGTTGACCTCCTTGGGCGAGGGGAGTGAGGTCGAAGTCGCCCATCTCAGCGATGTTTAGAAGGCGGTGGCGACCTTCGTAGTCGAGGATGATGAGGTTGTCCAAGCTGGTGAGCTTGTATTTCGACTGCAAATCCTGAATGCGCGAAAGATTCCGTGTTGGATCGACATACTCTACACGCAAGCCCTCACGCTTGTTAAAAAGGACCTCATTCATGAGGCTTCGCAGGTCCCCGAAAATTTGGCTCACCGGGGAGAGAAATGTGGGTGAGGCAACAATGATGACCTCAAGCGGTTTCTTGAATTCTTTCAGCACCGAGCGGGTCTGGCCGGCGAGTGAAAACTTCTGAGAACGCGAGAAATCCCGGCGCTCGTAGTGCAGGAAGCCGAGGTAGTTCGCAAGGGAATAGATTACCAGCACGGCGACGATTTGCAGGCCGATGCTGACTTTGATTCCAGTGCGAGGCGGTTTCATGATTTCCAGCGACGGTATTGAAAAATGTGGAATGTCGCGAAGAGGACAAGAAGGGTGGAGCTGATGTAAAAGACCACCGGTCGCGTGTCGAAAAGCCCCTGCGAAAAATCCATCATGTGTTCAACGGGCGAAAGATAATAGGTCAACTCTCGCAGGAAGGTGCCAGTGGAGGGTAAAAGAAACGAAAGAAGTCCCAGAAAAAAGAACCCTAGAATCGCTGCGAACGAGATGATGGCAGCGACGATCTGGTTATCTGTGAGCGCCGAGGCCAAGCAACCGATCGCTGTGAAAAGCAGGCCCATGAGAAGAAGCATGCCATAGGCCCCCACATAGCTTCCGACGGCTTCGGCCGCCTTCACTCCAGTGATCTCCTGGAAAACCACGAAGTAAATTAGGCTGGGTGCCCAGAGGATGAAGTAAAAAAACAAACACCCGGCGTATTTAGCCAGGACGACTTGGACATCCTTCACAGGAGCAGTCATCAGCGTTTCGATTGTCCCCATTTTTGCCTCTTCGGCGAAGACCCGCATTGTGATCAGCGGAAAAACGAGCACGAAGGGGAACCAGAAATACACGGTGTTGAAAAAGGCCTGAACCATCGTGACCGTTCCCGCGCCTGTGTTCAGAAGCGTGACACCTGCTTGAAAGTTGAAACCTGTGACGATGAGGAAGAAAAACAGCACGATGTAGGCCAGCGGTTGATGAAAGGCGCTGGAGACTTCGCGTCCGAATAAAATCAAAAACTTCCTCATGGCATCAGCTTTCCTCTCCTCCGGTGACTTCGGCAAAAACCTGCTCCAAGGAAACCGGCGGGCGACTGATCTCGCGGACCCTCCATTTATTATCCACCGCATGCCGGTAGAGCGATTCCCTCGGGTCATTGCCCGACGCCGCATGGATGGTAAAGACGGTCCATTCGCCATCAGCACGGTGCGAAACGCTCTGCACGGATTCCAGCGCACGGAGGGCGGATGCCGCTGCGGAGGCATCGGGCACGATGGCATCAAAAAGAATGCGACCAGCCTGGCCGAGGTGGGCGCGGAGATTTTGAGGAGTGTCGAGCGCTTCGATGCGCCCTTTGTTGATGATGATAACCCGCGAGCAGAGCATTTCGACCTCGGGCAGAATGTGAGTCGAGAGGAGGATGGTATGATGTCGGCGTAAATTGCGGATCAGGTCGCGAACGAGGCGGATTTGATTCGGGTCCAATCCAATAGTTGGCTCGTCAAGGATCAAGAGGTCAGGCTCATGGCTCATCGCGTCTGCCAACCCCACGCGTTGCCGATAGCCTTTCGAGAGGTTGCCGATGAGTTTTTTCTCCACATCCTTGAGCCCGCACAGCTCGAGAACATCACCCACGCGTTCCCTGAGACGGCGTCCTGGAACGCCCTTCAAGGCGGCGCGGTAGCGGAGGAACTCACTGACCCTCATATCTGTGTAAAGGGGCACATTTTCTGGCATGTAGCCGATATGCTCACGAGCCTGAAGAGAATCCGCAAAAACATCGAATCCAGCAACCTCCGCCTTTCCAGATGTCGGGGGAAGGAAGCCTGAAAGCATCCGCATCGTGGTGCTTTTGCCAGCGCCGTTTGGGCCGAGAAATCCCACGATCTCACCTTTCTGCACCTCAAAATCGATGCCATTCACAGCGGTGAATCCACCGAAGCGCTTTGTGAGTTTTTCGACCTTGATCATGGGCAAGGCATTCTAGCCAGAGTCGCCCGAGCGGGGAAGAAAAAGCCTGCGCCCAAAGGTCACAAAATGCGTTTCTGCAGAGTTGGCAGGAATCTTTGAGCAAGGCGCGAAGCGGCGAGGAGGGTGAAAAAAATACCTCCTGCGCTGGCGGCCATCATCCCAGCGGAACTCAATGAACCCAAATCCTGGTGACCTGTCAGCCAGCCAAGCCAAGCCGGTGCAACAGAGATCGCCAGCAAGTGTCCAAGCACCGCGCTGCAGAGGGCAACTACGAGGCTCCAAAAGAGCACTCCAGACACTCCCCGGCTGAGCAACATGGCCGTGGCCCCCGGAACGATCAGCATGGCGATGACCAGAATGCTTCCGACACTTTCAAAAGCCACAACTGTTGTCAGAGCGGTGACTATTGTGAGTCCTTGCTGAATCCAGCCTGAGGGAATCCCGCTGGCCTTTGCAAAACGGGGATCGAAAGCCGCGAGTTGGAGTTCTTTGAAGAAAATCGCCGCCAAAGCCAGGTTGAGAAGAAGGATGGCGCCAGATTGCCAGACGATGCGCGGCACGGCGGCAGAGTCAATCACCGCGAGTTCGAGTGCTCCATACAGCACGCATCCGGGATCGAGATCGACATGATCCGCCGCGATGCGAATCAAGATGAGCCCCAGCGCGAAGAGGCTGCAGAAAACCACTCCGAGCGAGGCCCCGGTTTCAACACGCCCACGGCGCTCGATCACTCCACTCACAACACCTGTAAAAAGGCCTGCGAGGACGGCTCCAACAAGCATCGGAAGCGGATCCCGCGTGCCGGAAACGAGAAAGCCGATCGCCAAGCCCGGCAGCACCGCGTGGCTGATGGCATCGCCGAGCATGCTTTGTTTGTTAAGCAGGAGAAAAACACCGGGCACCGCACAGGCCATGGCGGTCAATGCGCCGGTGACAACAATCCATGTGTCGAGTTCAGTCCAGATCATGGCAGTTTTTTTTCAGGGTTGCCTGGCACAAGGCGCTCGCGGGCCTTTTCATCGAGCAGATCTTCCAACTCATCGACCAGCCGCTGATCCAGAACATGCTCAATCAAGTCGGCGTCGCGATCCACTCTCGCCGGTGCGACATCCGCGTGGGTGAGGAGATAGATTTCCCAGAGTCGGTGGTTGCGAACCAGCCTCCGCGCTTCGCTGTCCCCACGGCCGTTCAATTGAAAACTGGTTCCCGATGGTTCGGTGGTGAGAAGACCGTCATCGGCCAGTTGACCGATCTCGGAGCGCAGTTCGTTTTTTTTCCATGGGCGCTTGGCAAGAACCTCTTCGAGCGTCACAACAGGTTGCCCGTCCTCGGCGCACTCAAAAATGGCACGCAATACATGCTCGCGCCGCAATCTTCGGCCCGCCTCCCGCTCGAGCAAAAGCCGGATAACAAGCCCCCGTTTTTTTCCAATAAGTAGGCTCACGCCAAAAAACAGAGCGGCCGAGAGCACGATCAGAGCGCCTGTCGGCAGGCCTGGCAAAAGCGCGCTCGCCACGACTCCCACCAAGGAGCTGAGGGCTCCTGCAGTTGCTGCAACAAGGGCCATGGCACGCAGGTCGTCGCTCCAAAAGCGGGCCGCGGCCGGCGGAATCACCAGAAGGGCTACCACAAGAAGGATGCCGACTGTTTGAAGTCCTACGATGGTTACTAACACGACCAACCCCATCAGGAGTGCATCTAGCGGGCGCACTGGCCAACCCGCCGTGAGAGCGTAGGCTTCGTCAAAGCAGAGAAGTGTGAATTCCTTGAAAAGAAATCCACAGACCCCAGCTACCAATAGCGACGCCAGAAGCACGAACCAGGCATCGCCCGACGTCATCGATGCGGGATTCCCATAAATCAAACGCTCCAGCCCGGCCGCTTGCCCGCCCGGTAGTTGTTGAATGGCGCTGAGCATGGCAATGCCTGCTCCAAAAAAAACACTCAGCACAATCGCAAGAGCGGCATCATCCTTCAGCCGGCTCGTTTTTCGAATGAGTAGAACGGCACCCATTCCAGCGACGCCGGAAATCGTCGCGCCAAGAGCGAGCCAGAGAAAGGATCTCGGAGAAATTCCAAAAGTCTCGGCCAGCAGAAAGGCAAGCGTAATGCCCGGCAAGGTTGCGTGGCCGAGGGTGTCGCCGAGCAAGGAACGCTTGCGAAGAAGCAGAAAAGTCCCCGCAAGTCCCGCTGCCGCTCCGAAGAGGCACGCGCCAGCCATAACGACGCGCGTATTGTGATCTTGAAGCAATAGGACGCGCCAGAAGGATTCCATCATCAGGATTATCTAGGCGCTCCGGGGCGGGAGAGATCGACTACGGCTTCATCCAGAAGGGTCAGCCGTGCGCCATAGGTTTTGCGGAGATTGTCTGGCGTCAGCACTTCAGAGGCCGGTCCTTGCGCCACCACCCGCATGTTCAAAAGAACGACATCATCGAAATACTCGGCCACGGTATCGAGATCGTGGTGCACGCATACGACTGTGCCCGCTTGATCCTTGAGGCGTCTCAGTAAGGTGAGAATCGCCTGTTCGGTTGCCGCATCCACGCTGGCGAATGGCTCGTCCATCAAGTGCAGTTCAGCTTTTTGAGCCAAGGCGCGGGCTAGGAAAACGCGTTGCTGCTGACCTCCCGAAAGCTGGCTAATCTGGCGTCCGGCAAAATCCGCCAAGCCCACATCCGCAAGAGCCTCGTCCGCCATGCGCCTGTGGCGGGCGCGAACCGGCAGGCACCAGCCAATCTTCTTATAGAGACCCATCGCCACGACATCCCTCGCGCTCACAGGAAAATCCCAGTCCACACTCTCGCGCTGCGGCACATAGGCCACACGCGAGCGGACTTTTTTCAGAGGCTCACCATAAAAAAGAACCTCCCCCGAGGCGGCGGGAATGAGGCCCAGTGCGGCTTTGAGCAATGTGCTTTTTCCCGCGCCGTTCGGGCCCACAATAGCCGTCGAGCGACCGGGGCGGATGAATAAGTCGGCATCCCACAGGACCATTTTGCGGTTGTAGGCGACATTCAGGGAGCGGATTTCCAGTGGATGCATGCTCATGGGGTATTGCCACCGAGGGCGTTTGTGATGGTGCGTGTATTGTGCCTCAGCATTCCTTCGCAAGTGGCCTCTGGAGTCCCCGCAGCTCCCAAAGAGTCTGAATAAAGCATCCCGCCCGGTTTCACTGTCTGGCCACGCGCGGCAGCGCCTTCGATGACGGCACGGATGTTTTTTTCCGAGAGGGTGGACTCGAAAAACACAGCCGGTATCTGCCGTTTCACGATCTCATCGACGATGCGGTTGATGTCCGACACGCCGGCCTCGGACTCGGTGCTCAGACCTTGCAGACCAAGCACCTGAAGGCCTGTGGCTCGTCCGAAGTATTGAAACGCATCGTGTGCGGTGATGAGAACCCGCTTCTCATCAGGGATTGTTGCGATGGCAGTTCGAATCCACTCGGAAAGCGATTCAAGCACTGCCCTGTAGCGGGTGGCATTCGCTTTGAAGATCTCGCTGCCTTGGGGATCGGCCTGAGCCAAGGTCCTTTCAACCGCCTCGATGCACCCGGCCCACACGAGCGGATCCATCCACACATGCGGATCCACGGCACCGCTCTGACTCAATAGCTTTTCCGGCGGAATAGACGAGGTCACAGCAGCAACCACCTTGCCGCGTTGGTGCATCTTCTCAAAAGTCGCCTCCATGCGGCCCTCCAAGTGCAGACCGCTATAAAAAATGACATCCGCCTTCAGTAACTTCGCCACATCGTCACGCGTCGGCTTGTAAAGGTGCGGATCCACACCATCGGCAATTAGAGCCGTCACCTTCACCCGGTCGCCCGCCAACTCACGCACAAGATTTGCCACCATCCCGGTCGTGCAAACAATCTCTACCTCAGCCCGTGCCGAGCCAGGCACCGCCAGCAAAAAAGCCACAGCCGCACATAAAAGGAATTTCACACCGTAAAAACTGAAGCCCCGACGCCCGCTTTGCAAGGGAATGATCACCCCCCGAATCACTGATTTCAGTTTTCTCTCGCGAATAGATTGGTGATAAGGTGGAAGTGTGTTCAAGAAAATCGCTGGGTATTTCCGGTCGCTGGTTTCGAAACTTCTCAATTTGCACGATGCACCGCACTCTTTAGCGGGCGGTGTAGCGATTGGGATGTTCATGGGTTTTACTCCGCTTTTTGGACTCAAGACTCTTCTATGTATCGGAGCTGCCTATGTTTTGCGGTGCAATCCGATTGCTGCAGTCATCGCTGTCTCCCTGCATGATGTGGTGACGCCTTTTTGGCCTGTTCTTTTGGAGATCGAGTATGGTATTGGCTCTCGCATCGTTGGTTTTTTTGATGGGGTTGCACATCCCGTCTCCGTGACGGACTTTCACCTTCACGACTTGATGAAGTGGACGACATTTTCCACAGTTGGGATGCCGATGCTTGTTGGCTCGATCTTTCTCTCCGCGCCAGCTGCGGCGATCAGCTATGCGATCATGTTGCCAGTTTTCAAAAGCCGCGAGCGGAAGAGACTCGAGCGCCAGCAGGGGGAGGGGATATGAGTGGTGTGATTGCCTGGATTTGCGGTCTGTGGACTATCGGTGGTGCGGTTTTGCTTTTTCAGGAGGCGGGGGCGCAACCTTGGTGGGATGCTTTGTGGGTTTTGTTCTTGGCGCTGTTGGCTTATGTGGGCCTAGTGCAAGTCGGTGGGCTCTCGCGTGCGCGGATGTGCGCGGGGGTAGTCCTTGTGGTCTTTGCAGGATTGATTATTCTGACTGCCTTGAGTGGATGGCCGCTGGGGCCTGTTCGTTTTACGGGGCCCTCGGCTCTGCGCGTGGGAAATGTGTTTCCGTTGCTTCCTCCGTTGTTGGCCTTTTCGATCCTCACACTCTGCCAACGCGCGTTGGCCGTGGCCTGTCCGGGACTCGGTGTAAACGGACTCGCTGCCGCTGTGGCCGGTGTTTTTGCTGCGACAGTCATCAACGGATCGGCCTTCCTCTCGGAGGCTCGACTTTGGTGGCTCTGGAATCCCTGGGGTGAGGGAATGGCACTTTTGCCTGCAGCAGTTGCAGTGGCCTCGATTGCGCTGGCTGGCTTTTTTCTGGCGAGAATCTACCCCGAAGACACAGATATGAAATTAACGCGGTGGTCGCCTGCGGCAGCGGTTTTGATTGTTTTAAACATCCTCTTCCTTGCGGCCAACACGCTGCACATCGTGGGGCGCTTATGAAGGTTTCGTTCCTCGAATTCCTCCGCCAGAGCCTCCAAGGAGAGGAACCGATTCACCCCTTGGAGCAAAAGATGGCCAAGCGCTGGGTGAAGGAGCGTTTGAAGAAAATCTATCCTGAGTTGCGCAATGATCCCGATGCCTTGGAGCGCGCCTATCAACAACTCGGCATGGAGCAGCACGAGGGAGTCGGCAAAGGGGCCTGCACAGTCTATGAGATCACCCTCCCGGATCCCAACAGGCGGTCTTGATTGACCACTCAAGCGTTTCCTATCCCGCTCCCGAGTCCTTTGATGAAAGGACAATACCGGATGGCCCCCGAGGGCCATCCACATAATTCTTGGAATCGCTGATCAGGCGTTGCGCCCGACGCAATTCAGGTCCTCAAACGAGGTGAGCAAGCGCTTGGTGAAGGCCGCCTCGGCTGCTCCGACCCATACACGAGGGTCGTAGTATTTTTTGTTCGGTGAATCGGGACCTGTCGGGTTGCCGATTTGACCTTGGAGGAAATCATGGTTCTTGGCTTCGTAGGCGCGAATGCCATCCCAGTAGGCCCACTGGAGGTCGGTGTCCAAGTTCATCTTGATGGCGCCGTAGCTGATCGCTTCGCGAATCTCCTCGCGGGACGATCCCGAGCCGCCGTGGAAAACAAAATTTACCGGCTTGGGGCCCGTTCCGAATTTTTTCTGAATGTATTCTTGGGAATCATGCAGGATGGAAGGTTTGAGCTTCACGTTTCCTGGCTTGTAAACGCCATGCACATTGCCGAAGGCCGCCGCCACTGTGAAGTTCGGGCTCACTGTGCTGAGCGCTTCATACATCGCCGCGACTTCTTCGGGTTGCGTGTAGAGGCGGGATTCATGCACATCGCTGTTGTCCACGCCGTCTTCCTCGCCGCCGGTCACGCCGAGTTCGATTTCGAGAGTCATGCCCATCTTGGCCATGCGCTTGAGATACTCACAGCAGACCTCAATGTTTTCATGAAGCGGCTCCTCGGATAAATCCAGCATGTGGGAGCTGTAGAGAGGCTTCCCGGTTTTCGCAAATTGCTCCTCGCTGGCCGCAAGCAACCCATCGATCCAAGGCAGCAGTTTTTTGGCGCAGTGATCCGTATTCAGAATGACTGGCACGCCATAAGCCTTGGCCGCCTGATCCGTGTAAATGGCGCCTGCGATGCCGCCCAACACGGGTCCGAGTTGATTGTCGCCCTTCACGCCCTTGCCGATAAAAAACTGTGCCCCACCATTGGAAAACTGGATCATCATCGGCGAATTCAACTCGCGTCCCGCAGCCAAAGCCGCATTGATAGAACTCGTTCCAATGCAATTTACTGCAGGAAGTGCAAAATTCTCCGCCTTTGCGTAATCCAGCAAAGATTTCACTTCATCCCCAAACAAAACACCCGCGCGAAATTTCGAATTATTCATGTCAGAAAAAGTCCCTATCATGCCCGATTGGTTCCTTGCAATCCAATACCCAACCTTTTTCTGTCTTGTTGCTTAATTTTGAATCACGGAACGGGTTCCTAAATGGGAAGAGTATGATTTCCTGCTCGAATAGGCCCTATTCACGCTTTTTCTCACTGTGACAACGCTCCGTCATGGCGTGACAACGCTCCGTCGAGGCGTGACAACGCTCTGTCGTGGCGTGACAACGCTCCGTCGCGGCGTGACAACGCTCCGTCGCGGCGTGACAACGCTCCGTCGCGGCGTGACAACGCTCCGTCGCGGCGTGACAACTCTCTGTTGCAGCGTGACAACGCTCTGTCGCGGCGTGACAACGCTCCGTCACGGCGTGACAACGCTCCGTCGGGGCTTTTGTTGGGGTGCAATCACTTAAGGGATTATTGTCGGTGTGGCAAAGATACGAAGAAAAAATCCCGCCGGAACGCCGACGTCTTCGTCGGCATCAGCGCCCCACAGCGACGATTTTACGGCAACTCCGCTAAACCAAATGTTTCAATACGCAGGACTTGCCCCCTTTTTCGAAGTAATCTTCGCTAAGGAACGCGCCGTTCTCCATGCGTTTCCGATCCATCACATAGCCCCGGAGCGTGTAGTCCCGCAGGACTCCCGTGGCGCATTGCCGGAAGGCCGTGGCACGCTTGGAATTCACCCGGTAGCCCACCGCGATGATCGCATCCAGGTTGTAATGCAAGATACTGCGCTGAACTTGGCGTTTTCCTTCGGTTTGAACTGCTAAAAATTCATTAGCTGTTGCCAGCTCGGGCAGCTCGTTTTCGGCATTCCTGTGATTCCTGTTGTGTCCCGCCGGAATTGTAATTCCGTAGGCGGATCATCTTGTCTAAAAATCCCTTTTTCGGGCTCAAGCGATCGCCCGGCTCTTCACCTCTTCGAGGATGGAGATGAGTTCGTCCACTTGCGGACTGTCGAAGACGCCTTCGACTCCTTGGGGGTGGATGTAGGTATAAGGCGCTTCGTAGAGGCGGGCGGCGTCCATCACGCCGTTGGCGGTGAGGTAGTTCACGACTTCCTCTAAAAATTCGATCTGGTTAGCGGTGGGCGTGCGGCCTTTGAGGAAGGCGTTCATGGCGTTTTTGGCGGCTTCGCGTTCCATGCCTACGAGCGAGCGGACGAAGAGGCCGAGGCCTTGGCTGGCTTCCTTGGCTTTGGTCACATCATCCGGCGTGGCAGTGCCGCTTTCGAGGAGGATGCGTTCGAGTTCGCGGAGGTCGGTTTTCGTGAGCGGGATGTTCGAGCGTAGTTTGTGAACGGCGATGTGGTCCTCATGGGCGAGAAGGAACTGCCGGGCTTTGGCGCGGAATTTCTCGAAGGTGTCAGGCGCGGAGAATCCCGGCAGGTCGAAGGTTGTCTCTTCCCCCATCTGGTCCTCGAAATCGGATATAATGACCTTCCTTGCCTTCTTATCGATGAGCTTGATGAGGAGTCGCAGCCGCTTGCGGGCGTTGTCCAGCATGTCCACGGTGACATATTGCCACCATTCCTCTGTCTGGATGTTTTGGATGAGATCGAGCTGATCGCGGATCATGGGGATGTTCGCATTTGCCTCCAGCCCGCTGGCGAGGGCCTGCACCTGCTTGGAGAGGCGGTCAAATGCCGGTTCCGCCTTCATGAGCGCGAGCTGCAGGTTGAGCAGCAGCAAATCAAAGCGCTTGGCATCTTCATCCTCGGGCTCCAATTCGGAGGGCAGCCCGGCGACCTCTCCGGCCAGTTCATGACGGGCGTCGAGTGTGAGGCGTTCCCAAGCCTCGGGGGCAGCGTAGCGTTCGACAAAGCGCCGCTTCGAGCGGACCACGAAGTTTTCAATATTCATCGCCGCCACCTCGGTCTGCAAAAGTCCGGCGACTTCCTTGCGCAGTATTTCCTCGGTGCCCACGGTCTCGCCAAGCCGGGTGGCAAGTTTCTGGTCGATTTCGCCGATCAACTCCAGCCGAGCCTTGAAGAGGCGCTTGCCGAGTGGTTCTCCTGCCGCACCGTCCACCACATCGGGATTCTCGCTGAAGAATTCCAGGTTCTGGCAGTAGTCGAAGATGAAGAAACACTCCTTCGGCTTGTCTGGACCAAAGAGATTCGGCCGCAGGCGTGTGCCGCGCCCGACCATTTGCCAGAACTTCGTCTTCGAGCGGACCATCTTGAAGAAAACGAGGTTCACCACCTCTGGCACATCGATGCCGGTATCGAGCATGTCCACCGAGATGGCGATGTGTGGTGTCTTTTCGGAGATTGAGAAATTGTCGATGAGGGTTTGCGCGTATTCGGTCTTGAAGGTGATGACCCGCGCAAACTCGCCCTTGAGGTTCGGGTAGTTGATATCGAATCGCTCTTGGATGAAATCCGCATGCGCCTGATTCTTCGCGAAGACGATTGTTTTCCCGAGGCGGTCGCCACCGGCCACTTTCAGACCGTGGGTCATGACATGGGCGAGCACCTTATCCACCGTATCGATGTTGAAGAGCCACTTGTTGATCGCCTCGGCCTTCACTTTGTCTGGAACGGCACCCTCTTCTTCGTCCCATTCCAGGGCGTCCCACTTCTCTTTCTCCTCCTCGGTGAGGTCTTCGTATTTGATGCCGTCGCGTTGGAATTTCAGCGGCACGGAGACAGCCTTCGGTGGCACAAGGTAGCCATCCTTCACCGCGTCTTCGAGCGTGTAGGCATCGGTAGGAACACCGTTTTCGAGATCAAAGAGGCCGTAGGTGTTGCGATCCACCTCCTCTTTTGGCGTGGCGGTGAGGCCCACAAGGAGGGAGTCGAAGTAACCAAAAATGGCGCGGTATTTTTGGAAGACCGAGCGGTGCGCCTCATCGATCACGATGATGTCGAAATGTCCGATGCCGAAGCGCCGGTGGCCGTCGTTAGCTTGGTCGATGAGGCCCATCATCGTCGCGTAGGTGGAGACAAACACCCGGCCGTTATCATGTTTTTCGGTGACTAGATTCACCGGCGAGGAAGAGGGTAGGTGCTTCTTGAAATTATCCACCGCCTGATTCACCAGCGACACCCGGTCGGCGAGGAACAGCACACGCTTCACCCAGTTGCAGCGCATGAGTAGATCCGCCAGCGCGATGACCGTGCGGGTTTTTCCTGCTCCCGTCGCCATCACCACCAGCGCCTTGCGGTCGCCGTCTTTCTCAAACGCCTCGCCGATACGGCGGATCGCCCGTGTTTGGTAGTAGCGCTCCACAATCGCCTCATTGATCGGAGCTTCCGCCAGTGGCCTGCGTGATTGCCGACGCTGGATTATTAGTTCCAGCTCATCCTGCTTGTGGAAGCCCTGCACCGGGCGAGGTGGCGAGGTGGCATCATCCCACAGCCAGTGTTCATAGCCGTTCGAGTAATAGATCACCGGGCGCTTGCCGAACTGCTTCTCCAAGCAATCCGCATACAGCTTTGCCTGTTGCTGGCCCACGCGGGCATCGCGGCGCGTGCGCTTCGCCTCCACGAGCGCGAGCGGCAGGCCATCATCCCCCCATAGGACATAATCCACAAAGCCCTCGCCCTTCTCGTTCGGCATTCCGGTGACGGGGAATTCCCTGTCGCGCTCCTGATCCAGCGCCCAGCCAGCCTCCTTCAAGAGGAGGTCGATGAAGTAGTCCCTCGTCTGTGCCTCGGAGTAGTCATGCGTGTCGGGGCGTTCGGCATTCGCCTTCTTCACGGCAGCGACCTCCGCCCTCAGGCGCTTGAGTTCCTCATCGAGGTTTTCATTGTCCGCGAGCAGCAAGGAGAGTTTCTCATCGCGCTCCTTGAGGTCCGCCGCCAAGCGCTGGAGCTGTTCCAGAGTCTGCTTCGGCACGGTGACAGCCTTCGCAAGCACCTCAGCATCAAATGCCAGGTCCGGTGCCGGTTTTTCTCCCCGTCCGTAAGTATGCGCAAGCCAGTAGGAGAAATGAAAAAGCTCCCTCACTGCACACAGCGCATCGTATTGGCGCACCGCCTTGTGGCTGTGAACCGCAAAGTTCCCGAGATCCTTGATCACCTTCGCCTTTGTGAAGACGGCGCTGCCCACGCTGTTGCGGAAGGTTGGTTCGTGAATGAGCGCGTTCAGGCTGTCCTGATACGGCAAGCGCAGAGCGGCATCGTGCTTATAGAGCCACGCCACGGCCAACTCCAGAGCGCGCCGGGTGTAGAAGCATGCCGCTCTTGGGTCGGCGTAGGCCAGTGCCTCCGCTTTGGCGGCGGGTTCCAGCACTTCGGGCCATTCGGTGGCGAGGAAATGGAAGTTGCTCGTCATCGGTTTAATGCCTCCTCGGCACCAGCCAGCACGGACATCATCTCATCAAAGGACATCGGCTCGGCGAGGAACATCGGGCGCATCGCGAGATAATCGCGACGAAGCTCCGCCATGCGAAATTCCGGCGGGTGCAATCTCAGCGTTCCCGGCACGGCCGATTCATAGTGGGCCCAGATTGAAGCAAAATAGCGACTCTTGTGCAAACGCACGCGCTCCAGCAAATCCAGCCGCTCCGCCGCAGTCCGTCTCGATGGATGCCGCCAGAGCGCCGCGAAGTCCGAGAAGTGCCGTGCGTAGCGTGGAGGCTGGGCCTTGTCGGCAGGGCGGTGGAATTCCGCGTGGAGGATTGTCGCCTTTTCCCAAAATGTTCGCTCGACTTCCAACGCCACAACCTCTGCTTGAAAGTCCGCGAAGGCTTCCGGAGCCAATTCCGCCACCAGCGGAACGATTCGGTGCGTGCCCGTAGGGCGCTGGTCGGTGAGAGAGCCGAATTCGATCTTTACGGCCGTTCGAATGTAGGGAAGCGGATTCGGGAGCGTGGTCGGGTAATCGAAATGGATCACCGGCGAATGCGACGCCTCCTCGAGTTCATAGCGCAGCCAAGGGTGTCCGCCAGTTTTCCCGCCGAGTTGCCCGGAAATGAGTTTTTCCAACACGGGCAAAAACTCCGTTTCGACTTTTTGGGCGCAGGTGGCAAGGAGTGTCGCGGCGCGCTTCGCACGGGCGGTCTTGGTTGGCGCCTCGTCGATTTCGCTTTCAGGGTAGCCGAGCGATTCCGGACTGAGGCCGAGATCCACATCCTCGGAAAACCGATTAATCACCCCAAATACCTTTGAGAGCGAAGTGCCGCCCTTGAAGACGGCACTGCCGCCGAGTTCTGACGTGCCAAAAATCAGGCCCAAGAGCCAGCACACCCAAAAATCCTTTTCGGTGATCGCAGGGTCCACGCGGGTGCGCTCTTCGTAGCGGATTAAAAAGTCCTTCCGATCTCGCTCAGGTATGATTGCAAAGCGGTTCACGGCGCTTCCTCCCCAGCGAGGGCCTGCAAATGCGGGTGCATCCAACTCGGTGCCAATGTGAGATCATCCAGCAGGTGGCGGCGTTCTTTCGCTGGGATCGTTGTTTGTAGTCGGCGCAGGTGCTCCGGCGTGATTTTGCTTTTGCCAAGATTTCGGAGTCCGGCGATCACCATACCCACGGTGGTATTTTCCGGCACGATGGTGCGCGGTGCCACATGGCGGAATTTGATGATATGTGGACCCGCTTTCACCGTGCGACTGCGCCCGTCCGTGAGGTAATCCACTTGCGCAGGCACCTGCTCGCTCAGGCCGAGCAGATTGGCCGCGCTGGCGTCGATCTTGCGCACACGCATATGGTCGCGACGGGCAAGCGCGGTCACCACAGCCTCTTTGGATGGAGCGACTTCTCCCAGCCAGGGATTCATGCGCGGTCGAAAATACATGCCGCGAGCAAGACGGCGAATCTCTCCCTTACGGGTGAGCCAGGAAAGGGCGGCGTCCACCGCCGAGCGCGAGTCCAAATCCAAAAAGTCGCCCGTGGTGAAAACCGCTTCATTGCGAGCCCGCCGGATGCGGCGTGCGATGCGGGAAGGCGTGCTGGATTGCTGGATGGGTCTAGCCATTATCTCGGAAATATGTGCACGGTTTTCTGAGTTAATCAAGGTCTTTTAGCATGCGGACGGGAAAACACCACGTTATAAAAATGGGCGTGTTTTTTTAACATGCTTTCAAGTGGAGCCGCTTTTCCATTCAGCCCTTTCTCCTCGGCTTCGAAGCGTTTTTACGCTCCGGGCGGAGCAGGTCTTTTAAGCGCAATTCCGGCTCGGTGGCAGGAATCACATCTCCCAGCGCCTCGGCCAGACCCAGCGCCCCCAGCGCCCGCGCCACGTGGCGAAACTCCACCGTCCCGTCGCCCTGCTCGATCTTCCGGTAGGTGGGCACGGATACCCCCACGACCCCGGCCACATACTCCTGCGACAAATTCCGCCGCAACCGCAGCGCTTTCAGCCGAATCCCGAATTTCTCCAACGCCTCGGCATCTCCTAAAATAGAAATCATATTTTCTAAAGAAAGCATTTTATCGAGGATATGCAAAGGATAGTTTGCTTAAAGTTTTCCGCGAAAGGCTCGGTGCTGCAGGCTCGCAAAGAGCGCGTCCGATTCGGCCAACGCGGTGCGCTGGGCGGTTTTCAGCTTTTCCACTGCGGCGACGCGGCGGGCGAATTCGCGTTGGAGGGAGAGTGGGGGAAGAAGAACTTCCAAGTTCTTAAGCCTCGTCACATTGATTCCCGGCATCACAGCTCCCCCGCTAATCAGAGCAAGCTGCCCTTCAACATCGCGGCTGTAGTGTAGTTGATGAGTGAGAAAGATTGGATCGCATGTTTCGGGGTTCACTCGGAGTCTTAGCAAATCTGAATGCATTATCCCCAGTGGGAGATTGCTTGGGTAAACGGCACAATTTCCAACGGTCCCTTTGCGTGTCATCACTATGTCACCCGGCTCGATGGAATACTGTATCAGTCGCTTGGCAGTGCGCGGCTCAAGAAACTCGTGCGTCGGCAATTCAAAGAGTTTGTTGACGTTCTTGATTCCCCAAAGCGGAACGCCTTCCGTTTTGAATTCATCGCGGCTGAGCTGAGTTCCAAAGGGACCGCACTTGATATGGTCAGGTGAACGGCAAACGCCACTTAGAGGTGAACGTGTCCACTTGCGCTCATTGAAAGCGGGATCGCCAAAAAGATCGAGGAAGAGGGATTGGGTGAGGGAGTCGAGTTGGGCGAGGGCGTCGCGGCGCTTGGCCCGCAAAGCCTCCGCCTTGTCCAAAACCTCCGCAATCCGCCGCTGCTCCGCCAACGGCGGCAGGGGGATTTCAAACCGCTTGATCTTTGCAAGTGTCAGACGCTTGATTGCTGCACCGCCCATCTGACCGATGAACTTTTCTTTAGAAATTGGAGAGTTCAGCCACCAGCAGAGAAAGCGCGAATCGCACAACTCGGGCTTCGGTCTCAAAAGCGCGACACTGGAAAGCATGCTGAATGGGAAATCGTAGGTGTTGAGCGCAGCGATGCCAGTGGTCGCTCCATCCTTGATGTAGAGGACATCTCCCTTTTTAGGATCGCAGCGCGAATAAATGGCAGAGTGGTCTGCTTCTGATACATACCACGGGTCTTCAAAAAAAATCAGACCCTCCGGCTTAACATGCTTTGCCGTTACATACGGTATGCCGCTGGCAGCAATCGGAGGAGAGTGATGAGTTCCGTCCGTTATTTTCAGACAAACCTCATCCAACGCGAGCAGAGGCAGCTTCACTTCAGCATCCCCTCCAGCTCCTTCATCCCCAGCTGAATCTCCGATTCGAGTCCTCGCAGGCTTTCCAAAATCTCTCCCGGCGGACGGTGGGCGATTTCCTCATGCACGACTTCCTTGTAGCGGTTCAGCGAGAGGTCGTAGCCCTGGGCGGCGATGTCGGCCTTCGGCACGGTGAAGCATTGGGCGGTGCGGTCGGCGAATGCGGAGGCGTCCTTTCGATTTTCGACATTCCACTTTCGCCATTTCTCCAAAACCTCGGGCAGGTTGTTTTTCGCGTGTTCCCCGGCGTCGAGCGCGGTGGCGGGAACGGGGCCGAGTTTTTCATCTGGCAGGAGCGGCGTGCGTTTGTCATCGAGGCTCCAGCCATCGGCTTCGAGATCGTAGAAGAGGACATGATCGGTGCCACCGGAGTTGGTTTTTGTGAAGACGAGAATGGCGGTGGAGACGCCGGCGTAGGGCTTGAAGACGCCGCCGGGCAGGGAGATCACGGCATCGAGTTTCTGCTCCTCGACGAGCATCTGGCGCAGGGTCTTGTGGGCATTGGACGAGCCGAAGAGCACGCCGTCGGGCACGATCACAGCGGCGCGACCGCCGGGCTTGAGCGTTCGGATGAAGAGGGCGAGAAAGAGAAGTTCCGTCTTCTTGGTCTTCACGATCTGGAGGAGGTCCTTCGAGCAGTTCTCGTAATCGAGCGATCCGGCGAAGGGGGAGTTCGCGAGGATGAGGGAGTATTTTTCCACCTCGTCGGCGTGTTCCTGCGCGAGGGAGTCGCGGTAGCGGATGTTGGGATTTTCGACGCCGTGCAAAAGCATGTTCATGCTGCCGATGCGGAGCATGGTGTTGTCGAAATCAAAGGCGTTGAAGAGATTGTTGTGAAAGTGCTCGCGCATCGCATCGTCGCGGAAAATCTCGGGATGGTGGATGTGCAGATACTCGCTCACAGCAACGGGGAACCCACATGTGCCGCTGGCCAGATCGCACATCACATCCCAGGGCGTGGGCTGGAGGATTTCCACCATGAGCTGGATGATGTGGCGCGGGGTGCGGAATTGGCCGTTCTGCCCGGCGCTGGCGATCTTGCCGAGCATGTATTCGTAGAGGTCGCCCTTCGTGTCGCGGTCCTCCATGGGCACTTGCTCGATCATATCCACCACCTTCGCCAGCAGGGCAGGCGTGGGGACGGTGAAGCGGGCATCCTTCATGTGGTGCGCGTAGGTGGAGCCGTCGCCGCCCATGGTGCGCAGGAAGGGGAAGACATGCTCGCTCACGACGGTGAACATCTCGGCGGGAGCGAAGTGCTTGAAGCGCGACCAGCGCATATCCTCGTAGGCGCGGCCGCGTGTGTCGGCACCCTCGGGGAAAATCCGGCGGGCCATGGGCTGCTTGAGGCGGGCGGATTTGCTCTCCTCCAGCGTCTCAAGGTCATCGAGCCGCTTGAGGAAAAGCAGGTAGGTGACCTGCTCGATGATTTCGATGGGATTGGCGATGCCGCCGCTCCAGAAGGCATTCCAGAGGGCATCGACTTTGCTGCGTATATCGCCTGTGAGCATATGGCTGCGGAGAGTGCCAGCTTGGGCAGATTTTTCCAAGGCGGAAGGGCTCAGTTTTTTATTTCATCCCCAAAAATGAGCGGTGAAACCTTGGCAAGGATATGCGGATGGGTCTCAAGAAGCTTCCCGGCATGTCTTCGGGCGCAAAAAGGCATGGCAGGCTCAGGGGCTTCGCCCACGGGCTCGATCCAGAAATTCTCGACGAATCTCCGGAACCGCTGCACGGCATCGCCCGCGTAGGAGTCGTGGAGGTGGAAATCCTCGACCAGCCACTCGACGCTGTTGCGCACAAGCTGCTGGGAGAAATACACGGCGGCGTGGTAGCTGCGCGACTCGAAGAAGAAGGCGCGTCCGGATTGGTCGGGAAGGTGCGGGTGTTTGTTCAGATACACGCGGTAACCCTCCTCGAGTTTGGGGTTCTTTTTGACGGAGGCTTGGGATTTGATGAAGGCCGACGCTGGTGTGGTTTTTTTATTCACGAGCGCTGTGATGGATTTTTTTGTTCTTTTCAAAAATGGGAGATCGCGCAGGTAATATGACCGAAAGGTTATGTTTGAAAAACTACTCTCCCGGCGCGGCCTCTCCTTCGAGCGCCTGAAAAACTTCGCCGACATCGCCGAGGCGGGCAGCATAACGCGTGCGGCGGATGGCGACCCGGCGCGGCAGAGTCTCATGAGCCGCCAGATCCGCGAGCTGGAGGAATTCTTCGGCGCGGAACTCACGCGCAGAAAAGGCAAGGGTCTGGAGGTCACTCCCGCCGGTCTCGAGCTGGCGCGGCAAATCCGCTTCCAGCTGCAGAGTCTGGAGGATTTCAAGCTGAGCTGCGCCAACGAAGCGCTGGAATACCGCTTCGCCGCAGGAAACAGCGTGCTGGAGTGGATGCTCATTCCGGCCCTGCCCAAAATCGAAGCGGCAGTGCCCGGCCTGCATCTCAGCCTCTACGACACGCGGTCGAGGGATATCGTGAACGGGCTACTGGATCACCGATTCGACTTCGGCTTCGTCCGCAAGTCCGCCGTAGTCGAACCACTCAAATACACGCCGCTGGGCAAGATCGGCTACGCCCTCTACGAGCCTGCCGACTGGGCAAAAAAGCGACCGCAAACAGCCAAGCTTGCCGTCACCGAAGGCGTCGAGTTTCTCAAAGAACTCGGGCAGGCCGCCGCCCAGAAAAAGAAAATCCTCACCCCCACGCACCTCTGCACCAACTTCACCCAAGCCGCACAACTCGTCCGCTCAGGAGTCGCCGCCGCCATCCTCCCCGTAGTGGCCGAAATCGCCCTAAAGGACTGCGCCACCCGCATCGAACTCCCCTGGCTCTCCAAATACCGCCGCGAAATCGGCATCGCCTGGCACGAACGCCTTCTGGACACACGCCCCAAGGCCAAACAACTCCTGGAGCAGCTCAAAACCCACATGGCTTGAGGTGTTTGGGTCGGTAACAATTTTCCTTCAATTCTCGTTCCTGGCCATGGCTTTTACTGGCCGCCGCTGGTGCGACTCTTCGCTTTTCGCCCTTTTCTTTACTCTTTCACTCCCAAAGCTTCTCCAATCCACGCTCGATGCTGGTGAAGAGTTCGTCGATTTCGGCGTGGGTGATGATAAGCGGCGGCGCCAAGGCGATGAGGTTGCGGATGCCTCGGACGATGGACCCTTCCTTGCGGATATGGGCTGCGGCGGGGATGCCGAGTGAGGTGGCGGGGGTGATGGCCTCGCGACCGCCTTTGTGAAGGAGTTCGATGGCACCGATGAGCATGTGGCCACGGATTTCGCCCACGGCGGGATGCTCTGCAAAGGCGTGGAGTTTTTTCTGGAAGTAGGGTCCCACATCATCGCGGACGCGCTCGACCAGGCCGAGGTTCTCGATGGTTTCAAGGTTGGCGAGGGCTGCGGCGGCGCTGGTGGGGTGGCCGGAGTAGGTGAAGCCGTGGGCGAAGTAGCCGCCTTTGAAAACGGTATTGGCGATATCGTCGCTGACCATGGTGGCACCGAGTGGGAGGTAGCCGCTGGTGATGCCTTTGGCCAGGGTGATGATATCGGGATCCAGATTCCAGAGTGTGCTTGCGAACCAGTCGCCAGCGCGTCCGAAGGCGGTGATGACTTCGTCGGCTACGAAGAGAATGTCGTTTTTTCGGAGGAGTTCGCGGAGTTCAAGCAAGTAGCTAGGTGGTGGGGGAATGACTCCGCCTGCGCCTTGGATCGGCTCGACGAACATGGCGGCAATGGTCTCCGGTCCTTCCTCGCGGATGACGCGGGACGTTTCTTCGAGACACCAGCGACCGAAAGCTTCGGCATCCATCGGCGAGTTGTATCCGTAAGGGTGCGGCCCCGGAACATGGATGAAGCCCGGCAGCGGCAGATCGAATGGCTCATACACCGTCGGCAGGCCGGTGAGGCTGGAGGTCGCCAGCGTCACGCCGTGATAGGAGAAGGTGCGGGAGAGAATCTTCTTTTTTCCAGGTTGGCCGTGCAGCTTGTGATAGGAGCGGATGAGCTTAAGCGCGGTCTCGTTCGCCTCGGAGCCCGAGTTCGAGAAAACCGTGCGGTTCACGCGGGCGGGGGCTTTTTTTGCCAAAAACTCGGCAACGCGAATCGGAGGTTCTGTGGTGGTGTTAAAAAAAGACGGGTAGTAGGGCAGCTTCGTCATCTGGGCCTCGACGGCCTTGACAATGGCGGCGCAATTGTAGCCCACATTCGCGCACCAGAGGCCAGCGAGCCCGTCGAGCAATCGGCGGTCGTTCTCATCGATGAGATGGCATCCATCGCCAGACTTGATCAAATGGGTGCCCGGTTGGTGCATGTCCAGATGATTCGTGAAGGGATGCAGGTGGTATTGACGGTCCAAGTCGCGCAGCGTTTCAATCGATGGGCTGGTAGTCATGCCCAAACCCTAGCACTCGTTCGTTCGGGCTTCCAGACTCAAAACGCCCTTGCTTTTCCAATTCGGGTTCGACTTGTCTAGTCATGTCGGCCACTTTGCGTGCATGAAATTTGTTGATGAGATCCGCGTGCATGCCAAAGCGGGTGATGGAGGAAATGGTTGCTGCAGCTTTCGCCGCGAAAAATTCGTCCCGCGCGGTGGTCCGGATGGTGGTGATGGCGGCAAGGGCGGAGATATCATTCTGGTGGCTGACCATGATGTGGACAGCTTGGTGGCATTGTTTTTCGAGCCCTTGATCCGCTCCAAGCGTGGAGGGCACGGTAAGGGGAAGGATAAACATGGGCGGAGTGCCGAGCATAACTACATCAAGGTTCCTATCGGCACGGTGATCTACCGTGCAGGCCAGTCCCAGCGCGATGAGATCGAAATAGAGCCCATCGCGGATCTCTCCCAGCCGGGGCAGGAATTCATCTTGAGCAAAGGTGGCGATGGCGGAAAGGGCAACACGCATTTCAAATCCTCCACGAATCGTGTGCCGCGTCAGGTCACTAAAGGCTATCCCGGCGAAGAGGGGTGGTTTTTATTTGAGTTGCGGACCATCGCCGATATCGGGCTGGTAGGGTATCCAAATGCTGGGAAGTCCACGCTCCTTCGCGAACTCTCCGCTGCTAAGCCAAAGACGGCTGCTTATCCATTCACCACCCTGCACCCGCTCGTAGGCGTCATAGAACTTCCCGAATACGGACGCGTCACCATGGCCGACATCCCCGGCTTGATCGAAGGCGCCCACGAAAATCGCGGCCTTGGCCACGAGTTCCTTCGCCACATCGTTCGCTGCAAATCGCTCTTCTTCGTCCTCGACATGGCCGGCAGCGAGGGGCGGAACCCGATTGACGACTACCAATCGCTCCGCAAAGAACTTCGTCTCTACGACCCCACGCTCACAGCCAAGCCGTCGTGCATTATTGCCAATAAAATGGACCTGCCGGAGTCGGAAGAAAACCTGAAGGCTTTCAAAACCCGCTTTCCCAAACTCAAGGTCATTCCAATCTGCGCGGAAATCAAAGAGGGCCTCGATAAGGTCATCCAGTATATCTCAAAAAAAGTCGCCTCGTAGCCACGGCCGCACTCAATCCTCTCGCTCGCGCTGACTCCTTGCGAGCCACAGGGTGAGGATGAATACGAAAAGCAGGATGGTTCCGAGAGCGGCGCCGAAGGGTTGGTTTCGCCCTGCGGTGAATTGCTTGAAAATGACCTCGCCGATTGTGGGATTTGTCCCACCGCCCATGAGTGTGGTGATGGCAAACATGGCGATGGATGGCACAAAAACCAACATCGCTCCTGCTGCAATGCCCGGGCGGGTGAGGGGAATGATGACTTGCGAAAAGGCCCTCAGCGGCCCAGCGCCAAGATCATAGGCCGCTTCGACCATGGCGTTGTCGAGTTTCTCCACGCTCGTGTAGATCGGGAGGATCATGAATGGCAGGAAATTATAGACGAGACCCAGAACGATGGCGAAAGGCGAGTAAAGGAGGGACACCGGTTCGCTAAAAATACCTGCTGAAATCAGCAGGCTGTTCAGGAGTCCCTCCTTGCTCAGAATACTGATCCAAGCGTAGGTGCGGATGAGAAAACTCGTCCAAAACGGAACCATTACCAGCATGAGTAAAATTCCCCGCCAGCGTTCCGGCGCCCTTCCGATGAAATACGCCGCAGGGTAGCCCAAAGCCAGGCAGATGACAGTGGTCAAGAAAGCGTAATAGAGCGAATCGAGGAGGATTTTCAACCACACCCAGTCAAAGGCGCGGGCATAATGCTGAAAGCTGAAATTCCACAGAATGCGCCCCAGGGAATCTCGCTCAGCGAAACTCACCAGCGTGAGCATGGCTGTCGGAGCGATAACAAAAAGCAGGAGCCAGAGAATCAAGGGCGAGAGAAAAATCCATGCCCAAAGGCCAGGTGCTCTGTGATGCCTGCTTTTTGGCGGGACGCCAGTTCTCGACCCGAGAAAATCGGGCATGCTATTGTGCTTTGAGCGTTGTGATGAGTTCTTCCACGTCGGACCCTCTGGTGCCGATGTCTTTAAAAATCTGCATTTTTTTCAACTCTTCATCACTCGGAAAACTCGCCTGATTCTCGAGTTGTTTCTTGGTCATGAGTTCCCTCGCAGCGAGGTTCGGATTCAGGTAGGGGAATTCCTCGGAGATTTGCTTGCTGATCTCGGGACGGAGAATGAAATTCATAAACGCCTCGGCATTCTCAACATTTTTCGCTGTCTTGGGAATGGCCAAGCTGTCGATGAAGAGGTGGGTGCCTTCACTTGGAATAACCCAGCGGAACTTCTTGTTTTTATTCAGCAAAATCGCGCCTTCACCGCCCCAGACCACGCCCAAGGAGACATCGCCATTGAGAAGCGCCGTCTTCGGGCTGTCCGAGTCGTAAACTTTCACAAGCGGGAGCCATTGTTCGAGGACGGGTTTGATTTTATTCAGATTCTTTTCTGTGACTTGGTTGACGTTGAGGTCGTTGCTCAGAAAGGCCCAGGAAACGATCTCCCGCGCGTCATCCAATACAACAATTTTACCCTTGTTTGCGGGCTTGAAGACATCGGCGTAGCCTTTGATTTCGTCTTTCACGAGGTCGGTATTGACGATGATGCCGACGGTTCCGGCCATGAAGGGAATGCTGAATTTGTTGCCCGGATCAAAGGACATATTCAAAAACTGAGGATCGATATTTTTGAGGTTGGGAATCTTCGAATGGTCGATCGGATGGAGGACTTTCTCTTTAACTAGCGCTTCGATAACATATTCGCTGGGTTGGATAATATCGTATTCGCCCCCGCCGGCAGCGAGTTTGGAAAGCATTTCTTCGTTTGAAGCGTAGTTTTCCACATTTACTTTAACCCCGGTTTCTTTCGCAAACTCGTCGATAATGGGTTGAGGGATGTATTCCGACCAGCAGTAGATGTTCAGATTTTTTGTGGCTGCGGCGCGTGCGGAGGAACCCAAGGCAAGCACAGTCAGCGCGCACAGGAGCAGTATTGTTTTTTTCATAGATTTTTCTTCTTTCCCAAAAAGTGGCCACCGAGGGCAAATGTAAAAGTCGCAGCGATGAAGATCGCGCTCAGTGCATTCAATTGCGGGTTCAGACCGACCTTGGCCATACCATAGACCTTCAGCGGCAGAGTCTGGGACTGCGCTCCAGAGGTGAAAACGCTCACGATGTATTCGTCCAGAGACAGGGTGAAAGACATGAGCGCACCTGCGACAATGGCGGGCGTGAGAAAGGGCAGGATGACCTTCCAGAATGCTTGAAAAGGCGTGGCTCCGAGATCCATCGCAGCTTCCTCCAGCGAGGGATCAAGCCCTTGAAGCCGCGCTTGAACTCCCACCAGCACGAAGGGAAAACAAAACGTCGTATGAGCAATGATCATAGTTGTGAACCCAAGAGGGATATTTAGAACCTGCACAAATAAAACCAATAAACTAACTCCCATCAAAACCTCTGGCATCACCATTGGAACGAAAATCAGTAAGCCGAGAGCTTGTTGAAATGGAAACCGGTAGCGGTGCAGCATCCAAGCGCCGAGTGTGCCCAGCACAGTTGAGAGCACGGTCGTCGTCGAGGCCACGATCAGGCTATTTTGAAATGCGGCAAGCAAAACCTTGTTAGAGAACAATGCGGCATACCATTGCGTGGAAAATCCCTCCCATTGAATATTCAATCGCGAGGAATTGAACGAGAAGATTACGAGCAAGGCAATTGGCAGGTAGAGAAATACCAAAATTCCAGCTGTCCAAGCACCTAAGGCCATAATCTGGAGACGGGGGCCAGCCAATTGACCTAAAATCCCGGGGTTTTCTGCTGAGTCGCAAGATGACGTTGGAATAGTCACGGATTGAGTCATCCCATAATCTCAGCATGAAGTCCAGTGATGCGGATTTTTTTGAACGAATTCGAAAACTAGAGGTCTGAATAAAGGTTGCAACGTGTCGCCTAAACAACGTCCGAAGCATTCCAGATCAATTTCAACTCGTAACTTTAAAAAAACAATACAATGGCATTCGAAGACAACGACAGTGGCTTTCAACTCTACTTGCGCGAAATTGGCGCTTATCCCCTCATCACCGTTCAAGAGGAGGTCAAACTCGCCCGCCGCATCAAACGCGGCGACAAGGAGGCGCGAGCTATCATGATCCGCTCAAACCTCCGCCTCGTGGTGAAAATCGCGCGCGACTACAGCAATTTTGGCCTCCCTCTCCTCGATCTCATCTCCGAGGGTAACATCGGCCTCATGAAGGCTGTGGAGCGCTTTGACCCCAAAAAAGGCGGCAAACTCAGCACCTATGCGGCGTGGTGGATCAAGCAATCGATCAAACGCGCCCTCGCAAATCAGAGCAAAACGATCCGACTCCCAGTCCACCTCGTGGACAAGATCGCCAAGCTCCGCCGTGTTTCCAACCAGATGACCGAGGAACTCGGCCGCGAGCCCACTGATGAGGAACTCGCCGAGGAAGTCGGCATGGGCGCATCGAAGGTGGCCGCTCTCAAAAGTGCAGCCATCCGCCCGACTTCGTTGGATCAACCTATCAACGACGAGGATTCCACCGCTCTCGGTGACATCATCGGCGACGACGAGGCGATGGACCCTTATGAGGTCCTTCGTGACAAAGATCTCCGCGACGAGGTCGGCGATCTCCTCGACGTCCTGGATGAACGCGAGCGCCGCATCATCAATTCCCGTTTCGGCCTCGATGGTCAGAAGCTCAAGACACTCGAGGAAGTCGGCGAAAAATTCGGCGTCACCCGCGAGCGCATCCGCCAAGTGCAAAACATCGCCCTCAACAAACTCCGTAGGGCCTTGAATAAAAAAGAACGCTCCAAGGTGGAATCCCCAGTGTGATTTGATTTCATGGGTAGGTGGGAGCCGGATGGCGGCAAGTGCTGCCATCCGGCTTCTTTGTTTATTGGCAGCGACAGCAGTCCGTATTTGGCCGCATGCCCGATGGTGTGGTATTTCCATGCACACACCATTCCAACCGAATTTTGAAAAACGTCATCCACTGGTTCCGCCGCGACCTTCGCCTCACTGACAACACCGCTCTCCACGCTGCCTCAGTAGCGGGCGCGCAGGTCATTCCCGTTTACATTTTGAGCGACTGGAAAAAAAACCATCGCTGGACCGGTCCGAACCGCCAGCACTTCCTGTGTGGGTCGCTGCGTTCGTTGGATGCCAATCTTCAGGCCATCGGCAGTCGATTGATTCTTCGCCAAGGTGATGCTTTGGCTGAGTTGGAGAAACTTGCTGTCGAGACCCAAGCCGAGGCGATTTTTTTTAATCGCGACCCGGATCCGCACGGGCGCGCCGTCGAAGAGAGGTTGGAAAAAATGGGGGAGCGTCTGGGCATTGCCATCAAGCCTTTCAAGGATGTGGCCATCCACGAGCGGCGTGAGGTTTTGACAGGGGCCGGTGAGACCTTTCGCGTGTTCACGCCTTATTCCAAAGCGTGGGAGAAATTGCCCAAACCAGCCATCTCTCCCCGTATCAAAGCCCTCGCCACGCCGGCGTCCCTTCATTCCCTGCCTGTTCCTGAGAACGCGTTTTGGCAACTGCCGCCCGCTGCCGAAGGAGTTCTGGAGGCTGGAGAAAAAGCCGCCCGCACGCGCATGCGGGAATTTTTGGATCATGGGATTTCCCGCTATGGCGAAATGCGCGATCTGCCCGCAGGTGGCGGCACATCCCGCCTCTCGCAGGATCTGCGCTACGGCCTTCTCTCGATTCGCGAACTGCATCAGGAGTGTTTGAAAAAAGCCGATACGCTAGATGCCAACGGGCGTGGCAGTGCCATGAAATACATTGCCGAACTCGTCTGGCGCGAATTCTACATGCAAATCCTCTGGAATTACCCTGAGGTGCTGGAGTTGGAATTTAATCACAAATACCGCGGCATGGTCTGGCCTGGCCAGGTGGCGAATCTGGAGCGGTGGAAGAATGGGGAGACTGGCTTCCCGATTGTGGACGCTGCCATGCGCGAGCTTCGCGAGACGGGGTTCATGCACAACCGCACGCGAATGATCGCCGCCATGTTTTTGACGAAGGATCTCCATCTCGATTGGCGCCACGGCGAATCCTATTTCATGCAAACGCTCACGGACGGCGAGATCGCCAGCAACAACGGCGGTTGGCAGTGGAGCGCCGGAACGGGTGCCGATGCAGCCCCGTATTTCCGTATTCAAAACCCATGGAGCCAGACGAAGCGCTTCGATGCCCAAGGTGTCTATATCAAGCGCTGGATTCCCGAGCTCCGCGATGTCGATGCCTCAAAGTTCCAAGACCCGCCCGCACCGGGCCTGCGTCTTGCCAAGGGCTATCCCGCACCGATTGTGGATCACTCGGTGGCGAGAGATATCACTTTGGAGCTGTTCAAAGCCACACAGTCTTGACCTGGGATGTCTCAAGCACTGCCCATTTACGACCTCGATGAGGAAATTGTAGCCGCTCTCACGCGCGGGAACCGTCTCATTTTGCAAGCGCCGACCGGCTCGGGAAAATCCACCCAGGTTCCCCAGATTCTTCTCGATGGCGGAATGCTTGGTGGTGGGCGCTGTGTGATCCTTCAACCCCGCCGCTTGGCTGCGCGCATGCTGGCCACCCGCGTGGCCTCCGAGCGTTCGGTGCGCCTTGGTGGTGAGGTGGGCTACCAAATCCGCCTCGACAATGTTTCCTCGAAAGAAACGAAAATTCTCTTCGTCACCGAGGGCATCCTTCTTCGTCAGATGCTGGCCGACCCGCAACTGCGGGGCATCTCCATATTGGTGTTCGATGAATTCCACGAGCGCCACCTCTACGGCGATATCACTCTCGCTCGGGCTTTGGATCTCCAGGATACTGTGCGGCCTGATCTCAAAATAGTCGTCATGTCCGCAACCCTCGATGGCGCGGAGCTTCAAGAATACCTCAAACCAGCCGAAATCCTTACCTCCGAGGGGCGCATGTTCCCTGTCGAGATCAGTTACCTCTCCCATGACCCGAAAGACGAACCGGTTTGGGAAACCGCGACGGATGCTGTGGCTGAGCACTTCGAGAGCACCGATGGTGATGTGCTGGTCTTCATGCCCGGTGCCTATGAAATCCAACGCACCATCCGCGAGCTGCAGGGGCGGCTTGGCGGGCGTTGCGCCTTTCTGCCGCTGCATGGTGAGCTGCCAGCCGCCGAGCAGGACCGTGCGGTGAACCGCTCGAATAGGCGAAAGGTGATTGTTTCCACCAACGTCGCCGAGACATCGCTGACGATCGATGGCGTGACGCTCGTGGTGGACTCCGGCCTCGCACGGGTGGCCCGCTACGACCCGAATCGCGGCATCAATACGCTTCTCATCGAAAAAATCAGCGCTGCCTCTGCAGCCCAGCGCGCAGGCCGTGCGGGTCGCACCGCGCCGGGCCTCTGCGTGCGCCTCTGGACCGAGCGCGACCACACACGCCGCCCGCTCCGCGAACTCTCCGAAATCAAACGCCTCGACCTCGCCGAAACTCTCCTGAGCCTGAAGGCCGCTGGGGTGGGAGATTTACAGGCATTCCGCTGGATCGAGCCACCTGAGGCTCAGGCGCTTGACCGCGCGGAGACCCTTCTTCGCGATTTAGGCGCTCTCGATTCCGTTGGTGACATTACCAAGATCGGGTGCCGGATGTTGAATTTCCCAGTTCATCCTCGCTATGCCCGCATGTTCATCGCTGCTGAGGAACTTGGCTGCGTGCGTTCAGCGGCTCTCATTGCCGCGCTCACGCAAACCCGCTCTATGTTGCTAAGGGTGGATAAAAAAATAGAGGACGAGCGCGCCGAGATTTTCAGTGCAGGAACCTCCGACTTCCTAGTCCTCATGCGTGTCTTTGAGTGGGCGCGGTCAAGGGATTTTCGAATGAATGAATGCCGCATACTAGGCATTCACTCCGACTCAGCTCGGCAGGTGGCGAAGCTTTTTGAGCAGTTCCTCGACATCGCCCACGCTGAGACTCTGCTTCTTGAGGATTCCCCTCCCAAAGACTCCGACATCGCCAAGTGTGTGCTGGCGGGTTTTGCGGATCAGGTGGCCGTGCGCCGAGGCACAGGCACATTCGTTTGCGACATCGTTCATGGCCGCAGGGGGCTTCTTGCGCGCCAGAGTGTGGCCAGCGGAAGTTCCCTCCTCGTCGCCGCTGAGATTGCTGAAATCGAGGGCCGTGACGGCGATGCCCGCGTCCTCCTCAGCCTTGCCACGGAAATCCAAGAAGCCTGGCTGCGCGAAATGTTCCCGCAGGATTTCTCAGAGAAGGCGGATCATTTTTTCGATAAAAGCCAGAACCGCGTTGTGGTGCGGCGTGCGAAGGTTTTTCGTGACCTGATCCTTGAGAACCGTGACCGCGACGCCGAACCTGGCCCGGAGGCGTCCTCGTGTCTTGCCAAGGAGGTTTTGGATGGAAATCTGCGCCTGAATGCCTGGGATGACGCCGTCGAGCAGTGGCTCCACCGCATCAATTTCCTCACGCGTCTTTGTCCCGAACAAAACCTCCCCGCCATGGGCGAGGACGAGCGCCATCATATCATCCTCTTGGTTTGTGATGGTGCGGTTTGCTACCGCGACATCAAAGATGCGCAGGTGCTGCCCCATGCGAAATCACTCCTCTCTTGGGATCAGCAGCAGTTCGTCGAAAAACACGCCCCCGAGCGGATCCAGCTTGCTGGTGGACGCCGCGCAAAGGTGACATATGCCGAGACGGCTGATCCGTTTCTCTCAGCCAGGATTCAGGATTTCTACGGAGTCACAGACGATATCAAAATCGCCCTCGGCCGCTATGCGCTTACGCTCCATATCCTGGCCCCTAGTCACCGTCCGGTGCAGGTGACACGCAGCCTCAAATCCTTTTGGACCGAAACCTACCCCGGCCTGAAACAACAGCTCCAGCGCCAGTATCCGAAGCACGAGTGGCGGTGAGGTCAGTTGCCCAGCAGGCTTTGGTTTGCCGCCATGACTCCCGAGCCGGTGAGCAGCAGGAATTGTGTCATGCTCACAGGGCCGCTGGACTCGATGAGAGTTCCTTCGGTGGTGCGCTTTTGCGAAAGCACGATGGGCGGGAGGTGCTTGGCGATGATCTCAGCTTTAGGCAGTTTGGAAACATCGATGCGTTTTTTTAAGTCCGGCATCATGGCCGCTCCAAAACGGATAACTGGCAAGAAGGAATTGTAGACCCGAGTGAAAACCGTGCGCGTGTCGATGTAGCAGAAAGCCTCGTTGGCGGTTTGGAATGCAGAGACAGCGTCTTTGAAATCCGGGGCTTCCCGCAGTGTGCCTCCGCTGGTTTTGATCTCCCCGGCTTGGAGCAAGGCGTCGGGGTTCATCCCAAGCAGGAGGAATCCATTGCTCTGCGCCACCAATAATGAGGTGTAGCCAGCAGGGAATGAATAAACGGTGTTTCCCTTCAAATCCTGACGGATTGCGCCTGGAACGCTGCCGATGGTCTGTGCCAGAAAATCATTCGAGCGAGCCTCATCTTTGACCGTCACGGCAAGCAGGGGAGTGGGCGTCATGTTGCCGTCCGGCCAGTTTGCGACGAGCGCGCACTCGGGCCCGTAGATTTGACTTGCTGCTTCGGCTAGCGGTCCCACGAGGGCGGCAACTCTCGGATAGGCTTCGGCAAGACCCTCCACCAGACTCGGAATGGCAGCGAAATTCAGCGCGAAATCAAAAAATACTGTTGTGTCCTGAGTTGTGAGCGCCATGGCTGGATGGGTCAGCTTGGGCAGCGAGTCCTCCCTCGATGGACGGAGCACAAAAATGGCATCGCGCTGCAAGCGTCCATCAATCTTGAGGATGCCGCCGACAGCTTCGGCGGATTTGAGTTCCTCGATCTGCGAGGGGATTTGGTTCGCACCGACCGATCGGCCGAGAGCAAGCAGGGAGTCCACAGCCTTTTCAGGCTCGAAGTAAAACAACAATTCGGGGTCGACTGGCAGCTGGGCGATGACTTTCACAAAGCGTGGATTCGTCTTCAGCGAGGTCAGTGGCGAGTTGCCCGTAGCCCGGTCGAGAGCGGTTTTTATTTGGTCGAGACTTGTGGAGAGAAATCCCCAGCGCCCAGCTGCGGCGGAGTAGAGCGTGAGGTTGCCGTGCCGTGTCGCCAGGATCTCCAAGCCGTTGTGAGTGTCTTTGATCACTTCCTGATCAGGTTCTGGGAGCTCTTTGCGCAGGCGGGCTATGGCTTTGTCGTAGTCTTTCCGGTTCCCCCAGAACTGAAAGCCGAGCAAGCCCTGCGCACCCTGGTCGTCGGGATGCGTTGCGGCTAAGAAGATATTACCTGGTCTGAGTCCGACGAGAACTCCACTGGCCTCGCCGGTGGATGGTGATTCCTTCAGGTTTTTCAGCGGCAGCTCGAGAAAGGCCTGCATCTCCGGATCGGCCGCGATTTGCGCCAGCGCTGTCCCGATCCACCGAAAGCCAGTCCGGGGGATGTTCGGGATATTTACAAAAACAACGGTGTCCTCTGGGGCCAAGGCTGCAGCCTGAGACTCGCCTCCCGAGCGTTTGAACAACACAACGCCGCCAAGGATCAGGAGGGCCACAATGACAAGGCCGAGGATGATTTTTTTCATGGAGTGTTCAACTAAGCCCAAATCCATTGACACGGCAAGGCGCCTGACACAGAGTGGCACCCTATGGATAACACAAATCTCAACAAATTCCTCAAACCCGCCCGCGATAGCTACAATCGGGAAAATCTCCGCCTTCTCTCGGATGTTTGCCTGTATCTCGGCTTCTTATCGATCATCGCCTCGGTCGCAACTTGGTTCACCGCAGCGCGTGAGAACCGCGCTTACGGCGAGCGTTTCGGCATTTTCATCGGCCTTTGGGTGCCAAGCTTCTTCATTCTATCCAACCGACTCTCTCGTAAAGCCGACGAGGTTGTTGAAGTGGTTGCCGAAGAGGAATAGAAATCTTTCTGGTTTTATCAAGAAAAGCGGACCAGTAACTCTGGTTCGCTTTTTTTGTAAAAAATTGATCTCCTCCGCTTGAAATCACTTTCGGTGGCTGTATTTTTCGCCCGTATGAAAAAGACATTGCTTATTCCGTTGCTCTGTCTCCCGGTGGTCACCGCCCCGGCCGCAGAGCCTGTTGTTCCGCAAGTAGCCACCGCGCCATCCGCCCTGCGGCAGTTGAGCGATTCCTTTGCGGCTGTTTTTGAAAAGGCTGCGCCCTCCGTCGTTGTCATCGAATCTCGTCAAGCTGGAGAAAATCCCGTGTCCGGCCTCCCTGGCGGCTTGGAGTTTTTTTTTCGAGGCCCGAACGGTGCCCCTTACCGCGTGGTTCCCGAGACGGGGGCAAGCCCTGACACGCCTCCGAATATCGGCTCAGGCTTTGTATTCTCCAAGGACGGCTACATTATCACCAACAACCATGTCGTCGCCGGCGCCAGCGAGATCAAGGTCAAGCTCCGCGATGGACGCCGATTCGATGCTGAGATCATCGGAGCCGATGAGCGTAGCGATGTGGCTGTGATCAAAATCAACGCTCCGAATCTCAGTGTCGCATCCCTCGGCGACAGCGATGCCATCCGCGTGGGAGAGCTCGCCTTTGCCATTGGAACACCCATGGAGCTGCCCTACACCTTCACCTCGGGCATTATCAGCGCCAAAGGCCGCACACTCGCCCTCGGCGGCTATTACGACGAGTTCATTCAGACAGATACTTCGATCAACCCCGGCAACAGCGGCGGTCCACTCTGCGACATCGACGGGCGCGTCGTAGGCATCAATTCCCTGATCAGCGGCAGCAATCGCGGTGTCGGCTTTGCCATTCCTATCAACACGGCAAAAAACATCGCCGACCAGCTCATGAGCAAAGGCCGTGTGAGCCGTCCCTGGCTGGGCATTTCTATAGCTAGTCTGGAAGAGGATAGCCAACTTCGCCAACTCTTTCCCGGCATAGACGAAGGCGTCGTCCTGCGCGGTATCGAGCCAGGAGCCCCGGCCCAGCGCAGTGATCTCATCCCGGGAGATGTCATCACCAAAGTGGACGGGAAATCCGTAAGCGTCTCGGCCGATCTCCAACGTGAGATTCTTGGTAAAAAAATCGGCCAGTCCGTGGAACTTGAGGTCTGGCGGAAGGGTCGCACGCTGCGTGTTACAGTCCAAACCGGTGAGCAGCCTGACAAATTTGTGCGAGCTTCAATTCGCCCATCTGGCAGAAAATCTCCGCCTACATCAGTTCCAAACTCAAGTGGCGATGCCCATCCCGTCGGCCCTGGCTTGACCGTGAGCGATGCAACTCCGGCACTGCTGCAGGAAATGAACATCCAGCGCAAATCCAGTGGAGGCGTCCTCGTGACACAGGTGAATCCTACGAGTGCCGCCGCGGCAGCCGGCTTAGAGCGCGGGGACATCATCACCGAGGCAGGCGGCAGACCCATTCTCAGCAAGAAGGATTTTGAAACCATCTTGGGCGGCATGGACAGCGAACGAGGCATGCTTCTCCTCGTGGAGCGCTCGGGTCAAAAAACCTTCGCCATCCTCAAACCCTGAAATAAAGCGCCGCGCTACTGTGAAACCAGCGGGAGGGGCATCCGCCGGCATGACCCCAACCTCAGCCGCGAAGCGGCGTCCGCAGGCGCGACGATGCCTCGCCCGGCAGTCGGCGCGCGGAGAAATGTTACGAATTTTTTCTAAAAAAAAATCTTCCAACATCCGGCGTTCCCATTTTGGATGACAGATGTGTCGCCGATCAGGTCTTACATTTCGGGTTTTCTAAAACCTTTCATCCCCACTGCGACAGCTTCGTTTTTGCTCTTCGCACCGGGCGCAGCCTCTTTCGCAGCCGAACCAGAAGCTTCGCCGAGCTCTGAGATTCATCGTATCGCAGACATCTTTGCGCCGCTCTCTCGCCCTGCTGAGTTGCTTCTCGAGCCAACGTATCTCGTGCTTCTCATCTGCCTTGGAATTTTTATCGTAGTCATGGGCGTGCTGGTCTACGTCCTCATCAAATTCCGCCCCCGCGGGCCTGAAGACCACCTTGAGGAACCTCCCCAAGTTTACGGTAGCTACAATATCGAAATGGCTTGGACGGTCATTCCCTGCCTAATCGTCTTCGTGCTCGTCTTGGTTTCCGCCCGCTCAATCGTGGAAATTCAAGACCAACCCATGCCGGAGGATGCTTTAAAAATCCGACTCATCGGGCATCAATGGTGGTGGGAAGTCCAATACCCGGACCTCGGCATCATCACAGCCAACGAGATTCATGTCCCAGTGAGCAGCAAGAACGGCCCCCCCCGACCGACACACATCATTCTTGAGTCCGCCGATGTCATTCACAGCTTCTGGGTGCCACAACTCGCAGGAAAAACCGACCTCGTCCCAAACCGCGTCAATCACACTTGGATCGAGCCTTTCAAAACCGGCGTCTTCTTGGGTAATTGCGCTGAGTATTGCGGCACACAACACGCTAACATGCTCCTGCGTGTCATCGTTCAAACGCCGGAGGATTTTCAAAAATGGGTGGAAAATCAAAAGCAACTCCCGTCTGAGCCTAAAGACGCCATTGCCATTCAGGGTAAAAAAGATTTTTACGATCTCTCTTGTGTGTCCTGCCACAAAATCGATTCGACCCCAGCCGAGGGCGTTTTTGGTCCGGATCTCACGAAATTTGCCATCCGCCAGACACTCGGTGCTGGTGTTGCTGCAAACACAGCGGAAAATCTCCACGCCTGGCTTGTCGACCCCGACGCACTCAAACCCGGTTGCTACATGCCCGATATGAAACTTTCGCCTCAGCAACTCGACTCGCTCGTGGCCTATCTCCAAACTCTCAAGTAGCCAACAGCACCATGTCTCAGGAAATTACCATTGACGCGAACTACCGAATGCCTGAACCCGTGAGGGTAGGGGAGGAAACCGGATCGCTCACCCGCGTCTTTCAACAACTGATCTTCACGGTAGACCACAAAAAACTCGGCCTCATGTATATCGGGGCAGGGCTGCTTTTCTTCGTCATCGCCGGCTTCCTCGCGGCGCTCATGCGCATGCAGTTAGCATTCCCTAACAACCACTTCCTTCCACCGGATGTGTTTAATCAGAGCTTCACCATGCACGGCACAACCATGGTTTTCCTCGTCGGAATGCCGCTCGCTTTTGGCTTTGCCAACTACCTCGTCCCCCTCATGATTGGTGCCAGAGACATGGCGTTTCCGCGTTTAAACGCTTTTGGCTTCTGGGTTTTCTTTTTCAGTGGTTTATTCCTGTATTTCAGCTATATCGGAGCTCCAGGCCTCTACGCCGCAGGCTCGGCGCCCGACGCTGGGTGGTTTGCTTATTCGCCTCTCACTGCCAAGGCCTTTTCTCGTGGACATAGCACGGATTACTGGACACTTTCGCTGCTCCTTGGAGGCGTCGGCAGCGTGGCGACTGCGCTTAACATCCTCGTCACCGTTTTCTGCATGCGCTGCCCAGGAATGACCCTCGGACGCCTGCCTATTTTCGTCTGGTGTATGGTCGTTTTGTCTTTTCTTGTCATCCTCGCCCTGCCTTGCCTCTCGGCTTGCCAGATCATGATTTCGTTGGACCGCTACCTCGGAGCAAAATTCTTTGATACCCAAGCTGGCGGTGATGCCGTGCTCTGGCAGCATTTCTTTTGGATCTTCGGCCATCCCGAAGTTTACATCCTCATCATGCCAGCTTTTGCGATCACCTCCGAGGTGATTCCGGTTTTCTCCCGCAAACCGATCTTTGGTTATCCGATCATGGTGGCCGCCGTCGTGGCTATTGCGTTCATTAGCTTAGGCGTCTGGGCGCACCATATGTTCTGCGTCGGCATGGTTTCACTCGCGAATGCTTTCTTCGTAACATCCACTCTCCTCGTTTCTGTGCCGACGGGTATCAAAATATTCAACTGGCTCGCAACGATGTATGGAGGAAAGCTTCGCTTCGAGTTGCCGCTCATTTTCTGCATCGGCTTCCTCTTCCAGTTCCTCATCGCGGGTCTCACGGGGGTCATGCTGGCCGTGGCACCATTCACTTGGCAGCTCAGCGACTCTTATTTCGTCGTGGCCCACTTCCATTACATTCTGATCGGTGGGTTGTTGTTCACAATCTTCGCGGGCATCTACTACTGGTATCCGAAAGCCTTTGGCAAGATGCCGGACTACAAACTCGGTCTCTGGCACTTCGCCCTCTTTTCCATTGGCTTTCACATGACATTCCTGCCACAGCATTTCCTTGGTTTCCTCGGAATGCCCCGCCGTATCTACACCTATCAAGATGGTCGAGGTTGGGATACAATGAACCTCATCTCGACCATCGGCGTAGCCATCCAAGCTGCCGGCATCCTCTTCTTCGTTTACAACCTGATTTATTCTTACTTCTGGGGCAAAAAGTCCGGTGATGATCCATGGGATGCCTGGACACTCGAGTGGGCGACCACATCTCCACCACCAGAATACAATTTCGCAAAATTCCCCGTTGTCAAAAGCCGCCGCCCGCTCTGGGATGCCAAACATCCAGAAGATCCAGACTGGAAACACGAATGAACTACGCCACCACAGAAAATCCAGCCGACTGGAAATTGCCATCCGCAAGAAAACTCGGCATCCTCACGCTCATCCTAGCCGAGTCGGCTCTGTTCACGATATTCGTCGTTGCTTACCTTTTTTACATGGGAAAAAGCCTCAACGGACCGTATCCTGCTGATGTTTTGGAATTTCCTCTTCTTGGTAGCCTTGCTCTCTTCAGCAGCAGTGGCACGATTTTCTTGGCCGAACGCTGCCTCCGCGCTGGCAACAAGCCCGGTTTCTCCCTCTGGTGGGGCATCACTACCTCTCTTGGTATTTTCTTTATCTACTTCACCGGAGCGGAATGGTATCATCTCATCCTCGAAAAAAATCTCACGATCGCCACAAATACTTTCGGCACCACATTTTACTCCCTTGTCGGTCTCCATGCTTTTCACGTGATTGTTGGCGTCCTCCTCTTGATTGGAATTCTTATTTCCGCTCTTCGCGGACGCCTGCATTCCGACCACACCGAGCATGTCGAAGCCATCTCATACTATTGGCATTTCGTCGATTGCATCTGGATCGTCGTCCTCACTGTCGTTTACATCCTCAGCGTCCGCGTCCCACAATGAATACTCCTGACTCGGAAGACCCGAAATTCATCGAAGTTCCCGAACCTACCGGCTGGCCGATCATCGCTGCATTTGGCTTGGTGCTCCTCTTCGCCGGTTTGGTGACCAGCTTTTTTATCACTTTCATCGGCGTCCTAATCAGTATCGCTGGATTTGCCGGTTGGTTCTTGGATGTTTTTCCACATCCTAAACACTTCACCATTGCGCTTGAAGAGGCACCTCAACCTCACACCACAGCTCGTTCTATCAAATACCTCAAGATCGGTCAGCGTGGGCACCGCATGCGCCTCCCTGTTGAAGTCCCACCCCTCATGGCTGGTGTCAAGGGTGGCATCGTGGGAGCGGTTGCCATGGCCATTCTGGCATGTGCCTGGGGATTTTTTAAATACAACAGCATCTGGTATCCAGTAAACCTCCTCGCCGCAGCCGCCGTTCCCGATCTTGCTGACGCCTCCCAGACCGCTCTTTCTCAATTCCACCTCGTGGGATTCCTCGTGGCGGTCATCAGCCATGGCTCGGTATCCATCATGATCGGACTCCTTTACATCGTCCTCCTTCCCATGCTTCCCGCCAAATTCGAGTGGTTCTGGGGCGGCATCATGACACCTCTCATCTGGAGCGGATTTCTCTTCGCCACAATCCGTTTCATCAACCCTGCGCTCGCGGTTCATGTCGATTGGCCATGGTTCGTCGTTTGCCAAGTCGCTTTCGGCATGGTCTGCGGCTATGTCGTCTTCAAGGAGGAAAAAGTGGAAACCATGCAGTCGCTCTCACTCGCCGCCAAGCTCGGCATCGAGGCTCCGGAGGAAAACCCATGAAACGCAGCCTTTTTCTAATTCCACTCCTTGTCCTCGTTTCCTGTAAGCCTCCAGGAAAACCCACGCTTGCGGATAAATGGAAATCCCCAGCCGATGTCACGGGTTTCACGAAGCTTTACGCCCAAAACTGCATCGCCTGCCATGGTGACGGAAAATCCATCGCCGGCTCGATCACGCTCAAAAATCCCCTCTACCTTGCTATCATCCCCGAGGAAAAACTCCGCCATGTCATTGCAAACGGCGTCCCCGGCTACAATATGCCAGCCTTCGCCCAGGAGAACGGAGGTTCTCTCTCCGACGAACAAATTGACACTATCGTCAAAGGCCTCGTTGCTTGGAAAGATGCCTCGAAACTCCCCGCCGCACCTCTCCCGCCCTACACCGCCCCGCTCGGCGATGTCGCCGCGGGTAAAGCCGCCTTTGCTCAATCCTGCGCCTCCTGCCACGGAGTTGATGGCAAGGGCGGAAAAGCCGGATCCGTTGTGGACCGTGACTACCTCAACCTCGTAAGCAACCAATATCTCCGCACCGTAACCATCGCAGGCCGTCCCGAACTCGGTTGCCCGGACTTTGCCCATCGCACGCCTGGTTCGCCCATGACGCCGGCCGCCGTCTCGGATATCACCTCTTGGCTCGTTTCCCAGCGCGTCAACGAATTCAATCAACCCATCACGCCAGCTCCCGCTAAAAAATGAACCAAGACCCCGCTCAAGATCCTCAAGATCAGGCCCCTTGTGCTTGCTCCGGTTCCTCACCCTGCGAGGATCCGAAAAAAAAGACCCGCCGTGAGTTCATGCTAGCCCTTGGTTTCGGCCTAAATGCCGTTGCAGGCGCCGCCGTAGGCATCCCACTCCTCGGTTATGTCTTGTCTTCATTTTTAAAACCCCATCAACTCGATTGGGTGAGCCTCGGACCTGTCGAGAAATTCCCCGAAGGCAAGACCCGCCTCGGCAATTACAAAAATCCCATCCGCCGTTCCTGGGATGGCTCGACTGCCGACATTCCTTGCTGGGTGCGACGCATCAAAGGCAATGATTTCCAGGTTTTTGCTATCAATTGCGCCCACCTCGGCTGTCCGGTCCGCTGGTTTGAAGAGTCGAAACTTTTCATGTGCCCCTGCCACGGCGGAGCCTACTACGAGGACGGTCAGCACGCTGCCGGTCCCCCGCCTCGCGGCCTTTTCACCTACGAATTCAAGATCGATAACGGCAACCTCATGATCCTCGCAGGAGCCCTGCCGACACTTGCCCAGCCCAACGCATGAAGGTTCCGATCCAAAAACTAACCGACCTCGGTCTCGGCGTCTTCAATTGGGTGGACGACCGCCTGCATGTCAAAAAAATCTGGGAATCCACCGCAGGCCATCATGTTCCGCAAAGTGCAGGCAGTTGGTTCTATGTCTTCGGCAGCGCCACGCTCCTCTGCTTCATGCTGCAGCTCGTCACCGGCATCATGCTCGCGCTCGTCTATGTGCCGTCCGCTGACGAAGCCTATGCGACACTGGAGTATCTGACATACCACCAGCAACTCGGTTGGTTCCTGCGCGCCATGCACTACTGGGGTTCGGACTTCATGGTGGGCATCATGCTCTTGCACATGACGCAAGTTTTCCTCTTCGGTGCTTACAAATACCCCCGCGAAATCACTTGGCTCTCGGGACTTGCCCTCCTCGTTTGCACCCTCGGCCTTGCCTTCACCGGCCAAGTCTTGCGCTTCGACGAGGACGCCTACTGGGGCCTTGGCATCGGTGCCGCCATCATGGGACGTGTTCCCTTTATCGGCCAGCAACTTGTGGACTTCATGCTCGGTGGCCAGATCATCGCCTCCGAGACCCTCTCACGCTTCTTCGCACTCCATGTCTTCGTCCTGCCGGGTTCCGTCATCGCTCTCGTGAGTCTCCACCTCCGCATGGTCCTCACCAAGGGCATCAACGAATACCCGGTTCCTGGAATGGTTGTTCGTCGTGAGACTTACGACAAAGAATATGCTGCCATCCTCAAAAAAGAAGGCGTTCCATTTTTCCCCAAAGCGATTGATAAAGATATCATCACTGCCGCATTCGTTATCGGCGCAATCGTTACCTGCGCGCTTCTTTTCGGTCCGAAAGGCCCAGGCGGTCCTGCCGACCCCCTTCAAATCGACGCAAACCCACGGCCTGATTTCTGGTTTCTCTGGATTTTCTCCGTAGCCGCCCTCATGCCGGCGGAAATTGAGACCTTCGCCCTGCTTGTTGGGCCAGCCGTTATCGGCCTTGTCCTTGTCGCCCTTCCATTTGTCAACGGCACCGGTGAGAAAAGCTGGCGCCGCCGCCCCATGGCCGTCATCGTCACGATCCTCGTCTGGATTTCCCTTGGAATGCTCACCTACCTCGGTGTCACATCTCCATGGTCGCCCGTTATGAATGGTTGGTCCGCCGAAACCACACCCGACGCCCAAATCCTCAACCGCACGCCCCTCGAACTCCAAGGCGCCATCACCCTCCAATACAAACAGTGCCGCAACTGCCACGCCATCGACGGCCTCGGCGGCGAACGCGGCCCCGCCCTTACCGATGTCGGCCTTCGCCTCACCAAGCCCCAACTCGTCCGCCAAGTCGTGCAGGGTGGGGGAAACATGCCCGCCTACGGCCAAAACCTCTCGCCCAGCGAAGTCGAAGCCCTCGTCCACTACATGATCTCCCTCCGCCCCGAAGGCATCCCCCCCGCCCGCGACACCACATTGCCACGCAAAGCAAAGAATTGACCACAGAGGACACAGAGAGCACAGAGAAAATATTGTGTAAGAAATACATTTAAGTTTTTGCATCCACGATTAAAAACTATATTTTTCACCACCTCTAACGGCATTCCCTAAACGAAAAAACCAGATAAACAAAAATTGATCCCAAGCGAAATCTCCTCCTCCGTGCTCTCTGTGTCCTCTGTGGTCAATCCCGACCAACCGCCTTCGCTCCCCAACGAAACCCAAACCACCACCCGCTTAACCCTTAATCCTTAAAACTCCTATGTCCCAACTCGGTATGATCGGCCTCGGCCGCATGGGGGCCAATATGGTCCTCCGTCTCCTTCGCAACGGCCACAAAGCCACTGTCTTCGATCGCTCGCAAACCGCCATCGACTCACTCGTCAAGGAAGGCGCCACCGGTGCGACATCCCTTGAGGATTTCGTCTCCAAGCTCGAAGCCCCTCGCGCCATTTGGCTTATGGTGCCAGCAGCTGCGGTGGACTCCACCATCGAGGAACTCCTTCCGCTCCTGGAAAAAGGCGACACCATTATCGACGGCGGCAATTCCTACTATATCGATGATATCCGCCGCGCCAAGCACATCGCGCCCAAAGGCATCCATTATGTGGATGTCGGAACCAGCGGTGGCGTGTGGGGCCTCGAGCGTGGATATTGCATGATGATCGGCGGTGAGAACGAAATCGTCCAACGCCTCGACTCGATCTTCCGCACACTCGCCCCTGGTATCGGAGACATTCCCCGCACCATGGGCCGCCCTGAAAACCAAGGCACCGCCGAACTCGGCTACCTCCACTGCGGAGGCAACGGCGCTGGTCATTTCGTCAAAATGGTCCACAACGGCATCGAATACGGCATCATGGCCGCCTACGCCGAGGGTATGAACATCTTGAAAAATGCCAATATCGGCAAAAAATCGCAAACAATCGATGCAGAAACCACTCCGCTCCGCGATCCCGAGCACTATCAATACGACCTCAACCTCACCGACATCTCCGAAGTCTGGCGCCGTGGCAGCGTCGTAGCTAGTTGGCTCCTCGACCTCACCGCCAACTCCCTCGTCAAGGATCCCGACCTCAAAGACTTCGCCGGCCGCGTCAGCGACTCCGGCGAGGGACGGTGGACCATCAAAGCCGCCATCGACGAAGCCGTTCCCGTTCCAGTCCTCACCACCGCCCTCTACGAACGCTTCAGCTCACGGGGCGATTCAGAATTCCAGGACAAACTCCTCTCCGCGATGAGATTCCAATTCGGTGGCCATGTCGAAAAGAAGGATTGACCACAGAGCACAGAGGAGGGGACGAAGGAGAGTTTCTAATGTGTAAAAACGCATCATTAAAACCTTATCGTTAGAATAAAAAGCATATTTTTCACCACGGAGGACACGGAGAGCACGGAGGAGAATTTGAGGCTAACCATTCATTGATACTCTTCCAGTTCTCGCGAGCAAAAAGTGCCATTTCAAATTTACTTTATCTACCTCTCCTTCCCTCCTCCGTGTCCTCCGTGGTTAATGCCCACAACCTGCCCACTCCAAAAAATCCCCAGCCCATTTTCCTCCTCTGTGCTCTCTGTGTCCTCTGTGGTCAATCCCCGCCAATCGCTTCCGCTGCCCAACGACTTCCAAACTACCACCAACTTAAAACTTAATCCTTAAAACTTAAAACTCCTATGCTCACCACACACCCCGCTTGGGAAACCCTTTCCATCCAATCTGAATCCCTTCCTCACCTCCGCGAACTCTTTGCCGCCGATCCCGACCGCGCTGAGAAGTTTCAACTCGAAGCCGCCGGGCTTTTCTTGGATTATTCTAAAAACCTGATCACCAACGAGACAGTCGCCTGCCTGATCGATCTCGCAAACGCCGCCGGGCTGCGTGGCAAGATTGACGCCATGTTCCGTGGTGACAAGATCAACATCACCGAGAACCGCGCCGTTCTCCACACCGCGCTCCGCGCTCCGCGCTCGGCGTCGATCAAAGTAGATGGCGTAGATGTCGTTCCAGAGGTGCATGCCGTTCTCGACCGCATGTCCGAATTTTCCAACCGCATCCGCTCTGGCGAGTGGAAAGGCCACACCGGCAAGCGCATTAAAAACATCGTTAATATCGGCATCGGTGGCTCCGATCTCGGTCCCGTGATGGCCTACGAAGCCCTGCGCCACTACACCGACCGCTCGCTCACCTTCCGCTTTGTTTCCAATGTGGACGGCACCGACTTCGCCGAGGCCACCCACGATCTCGACCCTGCCGAGACGCTCTTCATCATTTCCTCCAAAACATTTACCACGCTGGAGACCATGACCAATGCCGCCTCGGCCCGCGAGTGGTCGCTCGCCGGTCTGGGGGGTGACAAAGCCGCCGTCGCCAAGCACTTCGTCGCCGTTTCCACAAATGCCGAAAAAGTCTCCGAGTTCGGCATCGACACCGCCAACATGTTTGGCTTCTGGGATTGGGTAGGGGGCCGCTATTCGATGGATTCCGCCATCGGCCTCTCCAACATGATCGCCCTCGGCCCGGACAACTTCCGAGAAATGCTTGCTGGATTTCATGCGATGGACGAGCACTTCCGCACCGCGCCCTTTGAGCAAAACATCCCCGTCCTCCACGGCCTCTTGGCCCTATGGTATAACGACTTCTACGGTGCACAAACCGTCGCCGTTCTGCCTTACGACCAATACCTGAAACGCTTCCCCGCCTACCTCCAGCAACTCACCATGGAGAGCAACGGCAAGCATGTGAAACTCGATGGCGCCCATGTGGATGCCGACACAGGTCCGATCTACTGGGGTGAGCCCGGCACCAACGGCCAGCACAGCTTCTACCAGCTCATCCACCAAGGCACCCGCCTCATCCCCTGCGACTTCATTGCCTTTGCCCAATCCCTCAACCCGCTCGGCCATCATCACGACATTCTCATGTCCAATGTCTTCGCGCAAACCCAGGCCCTCGCCTTCGGAAAGACCCTCGCCGAAGTCGAAGCCGACGGCACCTCCGCCGCACTCGCCCCACACCGCGTCTTCGACGGTAATCGCCCGTCCAATGTCATCCTCGCCGAAAAACTCACCCCCGCCATCCTCGGCAGCCTCGTCTCCCTCTACGAAATGAGCGTCTTCACCCAAGGCGTCCTCTGGGACATCAACTCCTTCGACCAATGGGGCGTCGAACTCGGCAAAGTCCTCGCCCAACGCATCATCCCCGAACTCGAATCCACAGGGGAACCCGACCTCAAACACGACAGCAGCACAAATTCGCTGATCCGTAGGTATCGGAAGATGCAAGCTTAAAACGCAGCTGATTATTCGCCTTTTTGTAGCCTTAACCGATAATCAAGATTTTTCTCTGCTCAAACAATGTTGGGCAAAAATAAATTGTCCACTCTACTTTGCCGGTGTAGAAACAAAGAATGATTGCGCAATCAGAAATTCGCCAAATGCCGTTTCCAGAGAAGTTGGCCCTCCTTGAAGCCCTTTGGATCGAGCTTTCCTCGGAACCCGACCAGATCGATATTCCACAATGGCACAAAGATATTTTGGACGAACGTATGCGAGAAGCCGAAAGCGGTAGCGTTGAAATAATCGATTGGGAAGTGGCCAAGCAACAAATCAAAGAAATGATCAGATGAAATTACGAATCGAGGTCGCAGCCCGAAACGACCTGATTGAAGGATACTACTTTTACGAGGATAGCGACGAACAAGTTGGAGATTATTTTTTAGCGACACTTTATTCCGATATCGAATCGCTCAGAATCTTTGGAGGAATCCATCGCAAAGCATACAAGTCTTTGTATCGAGCGTTATCCAGGAAATTTCCATTTGCCGTTTATTACACCATAGAGAATAAGGAAGTTGTGGTGCGTGCCGTATTGGATTGTAGGCGAGATCCGTCATGGATTCGGAATCGAATAAAAAATGCCTAGTAATGAAATCCAGTTAATTCCTGCCCGCGCCATTGAGAGGGAGAGGTGATCGGGGATGTTGCAAGAAAAACATGAAGTCCATCGGCAAGTATCATCTTGAGAAGAGGCTTGGAAACGGCTATTTCGGAGTGACCTATAAAGCTCGTGACACTGTTGCTGAAATTGATGTTGCCGTAAAGGTTATAAGCAAACCTTGGTTTGACAAAAATTGGTTCAAGAGAGAAGTCACTCCTTTAATCAAACTCAAACATCGGAACATTGTCCATTACCTCGAGTGCAACTACGTTGGCAATGGCACCCAAAGGCGGTGGTATGTCGTCACCGAACTGGCAAATCAGGGAACACTTGCCGATAAGATCGGGAAGATTAGCTACTCGTCAGCAGTCAGATATGCCCTTGAAATTCTAGATGGACTGTCTGCCTCGCATCGACAGCAGATTATTCACAACGATCTCAAGCCTGAAAACATTCTTATCCATGATGGATGCGTGAAGTTGGCGGATTTTGGTATTTCAAGACATTCGCAGCACACAGTTGTTGGACAAGCTGCTGGAACCCCGCTATACATGGCTCCAGAGCGATTTCTAGCAGAGGAGAGTTCGCAGAGAAGTGATATTTGGGCGGTTGGTGTTGTTTTCTATCAAATGCTGACTGGGCGTCTCCCCTTCTATTCACCGAGCGAAATTGTCCAATATCAGCCAAGTCCAAAACAACTTGTGAAAGAAGGTATTCCTAGTGAGTTGACAGGGATTTTAGCAAAAGCACTGGCTCATCCGAAAAAGGAAAGATATAAAGATGCGCTTTCTTTTCGTAATGCTATTTATGAAACTACAATCAAAGGAACAAAAGTTATGAGAGCAGAGCAAGGTATCGTTGGTTGGGATTGGGACGGTCAGCCGCACACTCATCGCAGTTTTAAAGTGAAGTTTGCGAAGCCATTTAACTCAAAGCCCATCATTCAGACATCAATTACAATGATGCATTCTTGGTCTGATGACGACAAACAGATTAGGATTTGGTGTTCATCATCGAATGTCGAAACTACATCAGCCGACATTGAGGTTGGGACATGGCAGAATAATAAGATTGGAGGTGTAAAGATACAATGGACAGCGATCGGAGAATAACAGCCATAGGTCAAAGTTGAAGGGGTCAGGAATTAATTCTTGACATGATCTCGCGAAAAAGGGTTTAGGAATAAATTCTTCACACGATTGACTGTGATCTGATGTTTCTACACTATCGTTTACATTATCGTCTTTCCAAATAACATTCAGCAAGAGCAATAAATAAAAACTAACAAAATTATGCCAGCAATATCAATGTTTTACGGAATAATTATTTATGTTTATTTTTTCGATAATAAAAAACATAAAAAACCACATATCCATGTCAAATACTCTGGCGATGAGGTTGTTTTAGGATTACCTGATGGAGAGATTCTTGAAGGTAGTATTCCAAACCCTAAGATGAAGTTGGTTCAAGCGTGGATTGAAATTCATAAAGAAGAACTCATTGCAAACTGGGAGCTTGCAATAAACGGTCAAGAAGTTTTTAAAATAGAACCCCTCAAGTAACATGAATCCACGAGTAAGAAAGGTAAGACCGCTTCCGAACTATAGGTTGGAGATTGAGTTTCAGAATGCAGAGATCAGAGAGTTTGATCTGACGCCGTATCTAGAGAAAGGGATTTTCGGAGAGTTAAAAGACATTGCGTATTTTTCAAGAGTTCAAGTTTCCATGGGGTCGATACAATGGCCTCATGGTCAGGATCTCTGCCCGGATACATTATATGAAGATTCGCAAGTTATTAAAACAGTCTGAATCCAGATACGAATTATCAGATACATTAAACCAACATGCGCAAGAGCGAGTTGTTGAAAAACTGGGGTTCATTTCCTTTCATTTTTTGATTCTATTCAGGGCAAGTAGTTCCGGGTATCGTCGCCTAGAGTCGTAAGGATCCGGCAATCCAGAGTATCAATATGCCGACGACAAGCTCTTGTGATGACAATGATTTGAGGAGTTGCATTCTGTGCTGCGCGCTATGGCATTTTTGTTGATCATTACTGCCCGCTCTGCTAAACTCGGGCGTTCTTTAAAATGGAATGAGCAATCTACTGATCAAAGCTGCAATCCGGACGATTTTCACTTTCACGAGTCGCGAAAAAGCACTGGAAAAAAGCGAAATTCTCTTGCAGCGATATGCAAAGCTTGCCGACGGATTATCGAGAGAGGCTGGGCAGCTTAGCGTTGAGGTCCCGCCAATGCGGGGAGTAGATGAAGATATGCGAAAATGGTCATTCTTTATGATCTTGGAACACAATGCCATTGTGAACAAAAGTATCACAGCCACAGTCGTTCAACTTGCAAGAGGGGAGGAACTGCGGGGTGCGGCGACTATCAATCCCAAGTCGGATGTCATGCCTTCTTCATCGGCAGATGTGTTACAATTCAAGGATTTTGCCGATTCTGTGACCAAGCATATTGAAGCCGTCAAAAGTTTGAATCGACTGCGAGGCACGGGAACTTCACCGCACCCGATCTTTGGAAAGTTTGACGCGCACAAATGGAACTGTATGTTCACCTTTCACCTGGGGCTGCACCTGCCACAAGCCGAGTATGTCGTGGAAAAGGCACTGGCAGGTCGGTGATCCATTTTTTAAGTGGCTCGAGCACAGAGAGGTCTTCTCAAACACAAAAAAAGGCTGCCTATTCCTGTTACAGAACGGGCAGCCTCTGCTTGGTTGATTTTTATCCGAGTGCCAGCTGGGCGGTAGCGATTTCGAGAATCTCGTTCGTGATACTGGCCTGACGGGCTTTGTTGTATTCGAGGGTGAGGTCCTTGACGAGGCTCTTGGCGTTGTCTGTGGCGCTTTTCATGGCGACCATGCGGGCGCTCTGTTCTGAGGCGCGGGTGCCTAGTTGCGTTTGGTAAACGATGTAGTGAACGTAGGCCGGCAGGATGGCATTGAGGACAGACTCAGCGTTGGGCTCGAATGTCATGCCGCCTTCGATTGCCGGAAGGGGTTCGTAGTTGCTCTTGAGACCGGCCTCGTCGAGGCTGGTGATCGGTAGGATGGGGAGCGTGGTCGGAACCTGCGAGAGGGTGTTGACGAAGCGCGGGTAAAGAATCGTGACTTTGTCCACCGTGCCGTCGAGGAACTTCTCGATACAGAATTTTGAGATCTGTTTGCACTGGGCAAAGGTCGGGCGCTCGGCGAGGGGGAAGTCGGCGACCATGTTCCGCTTGGTGCGGGCTAGGAATTGCGTGCCTTTTCTTCCAATGCTCACGAACTGGGTCGTGGCGGGATCAAATGCCATGGCCTCGCGGAGCACGTTTGTATTAAGGGCGCCGCAGAGTCCTTTGTCCGTGGTCATGAGAATGACAAGCTCCTTGTTGCCCTCTCGCTTTTGAAGGAGTGGGTGTAGGGAATCTTCCACAGCGTCGCGGACCGATACGATGACCCGGTTGAGGAGCTGTGCGTAGTCCCGTCCACTGAGCGCGGCTTGCTGGGCCTTGCGCATCTTGGATGCCGCGACCATCTGCATGGCCTTGGTGATCTGCGCGGTGTTTTTAACCGACTTGATGCGTCGGCGGATGTCGCGGAGGTTGGCCATGTTTTTTTACAAGGTGTTGAAGGATTGAAACTCCCCAAGTGCGGCCTTGAGTTCCTTCTCGACCTCTTCGTCGAACATGCGTTTCTTGCCAACCTTTTCAAGAAGAGAGGCTTTGCGAGTTTCGATGAATTCCACGAATTTGTTTTGAGTTGTTTTGACCTTATCGACCGCGACTGGGTCGAAGAGTCCTTTTTGCATGGACCAGAGGATGATGGCCTGCATTTCAACGGAGATCGGGTTGTATTGCGGTTGTTTGAACAATTCGACGATACGGGCACCGCGCTCGAGAGTGGACTTTGTTTTAGCATCCAGATCTGATCCAAATTGTGCAAACGCAGCAAGCTCACGGTATTGAGCGAGATCGCCTTTGATTTTTCCGGCAACTTGCTTCATCGCCTTGATCTGGGCTGCGGATCCCACGCGGGAAACCGAGAGGCCGACTGAGATGGCGGGACGGATGCCTTGATAGAAAAGATCGGTTTCAAGGTAAATCTGACCGTCCGTGATCGAAATGACGTTCGTCGGAATGTAAGCCGAGACGTCGCCCGCTTGGGTCTCGATGATTGGAAGGGCGGTGAGGGATCCGTTTCCAGCCTCCTCGGAAAGACGAGCTGAGCGCTCGAGCAGACGGCTGTGGAGATAGAACACATCGCCAGGATAGGCTTCGCGGCCGGATGGGCGTTTGAGAAGAAGGGAAATCTGACGGTAAGCGTTCGCGTGCTTTGTGAGATCGTCAAACACGATAAGTGCATCCATGCCATTGTCCATGAACCACTCACCCATGGCAGCGCCTGAGAACGGGGCGATGTAGAGGTCGGCAGCTGGGTCGGATGCGGTAGCAGCGATGATGATTGTGTATTTCAACGCATCATTCGCTTCCAATATGCTGACAACACGGGCAATATTCGCATTTTTCTGTCCTATTCCAACATAGATGGAATAGAGTGGACGGAAATTTGGGTCTCCGCTTTCCTCGGCAGCGCGATTGATTTTTGCCTGATTGATGATGGTATCAATCGCAATTGTCGTCTTGCCTGTGGCACGGTCTCCAATGATGAGTTCGCGCTGACCGCGGCCGACGGGAATCATGGCGTCAACGCTCATGATGCCTGTCTGCACTGGTTGGCTCACCGAGCGGCGTTTAATGATGCCTGGGGCGATCTTTTCTACGGGGTAGGAGGTGTCGTGTGGGATTGGGCCTTTGCCGTCGATGGGGCGTCCGAGTGCATCCACCACGCGGCCGAGGAGGCCTTTTCCTACAGGAACGGAGAGGAGCTTGCCAGTGGTCTTGACTTCGTCACCTTCGCTGACCTTTGTATAATCGCCAAGCACGATGACGCCGACTTCTGTTTCTTCGAGGTTCAGGGTAATTCCCGTGATTCCACTGGAAAACTCAACCATTTCATTGAGTTTAACGGCGCTGAGGCCTTCGACGCGGGCGATACCGTCGCCGATTTCACGGACGGTTCCGACGTTTGTTTGGCGGGCGGCGTTGCTTTTGGCCGCGCTGATTTTTTCTTCGAGTTCGAGGACGATGTTGCTCATGTGAGTGTTCAGGATTGTTTAAGTGTTTCGAGGCGGGATTGGATGCTGCCATCCCAGACATTGCTGCCAACTTTAATGCGAAGCCCGCCGATGAGCGCCGGAGAGTGGCGGAACTCGGTGGTGATTGGGCCAAATTTTTTGACCAAGCTGGAGGAAATTTCCTTGCGTTGAATTTCGGAAAGGTCGCTTGCGCTATCGACAATAGCATGGTGACGATCGACTTCCAATCTCGCCAGGCGGGCGATAAATTTGAGCATCTGGATATATTGACGCGGCTTTTTTTGCTCAATTTCATCCGCGATGGTGCGTAGGCGATTTTTGTCGAGTCGACCATCAACCATCGAAAGATCGAAAAGTTGCTTGGATTGGCGGCGTGCTACCCGGCTCAGTTTCATGTGAATGTATTAGGCGGCGAGTTGGTTCGATGTCTCGCTGGCAAGTCGCTCCTGATCGGCTGCAGTGAGGACTTTTCCGATGACTTTTGTTGTTGTATCTACAACAAGATGAATCATCTCAGTTTTTACTTCCGCGACCATGCGGGATCGATCGAGTGCGACGCTCTCGTTGGCCTTGATGATAATATTTTCAGCATCCTTAATGGCTTGCTGAAGGTGTTTTTGAGTGATGGATTCGCTTGAATTGCGAGCTTCTTCAATGATGCGCTGGGCATCAGCGTTGGCTTTTCTCAGGATTTCTTGGCAACGGAGTTCGGATTCCGCCAATTGTTTTTTGATCTTCTCCGCATTCGCCTGCCCCTCTTCAATCGTGCGGCGGCGGGCTTCAAATATGGCAATGATTGGAGCAAATGCGAATTTTTTTAGAATAAGATAGACAATAAGGAAGAGAATAACTTGGGCCCCGAATTTGGACCAAGTTACACCAAATTGGGCGAAGAGCTGAGTGACGGTATCCATGAAAACGAATAGTTCTTAGTTTAATCAAATTGGAAGAGACTGGGACCGGCGGTGTGACGCGCCGATCCCAGCGGATTCCTTAGCGTCCTCCGAAGGCAAGGATCAGAGCGTAGATCGCAATAGCTTCAGATAGAGCCATTCCAATGATGCTCAGGGTAAGCACGTTGCCGAAGGAGCCTGGATTGCGTCCGATGGCTTCCACGGCTTTTGCACCGATCATGCCGATTCCGAGTGCTGCGCCTGCGCCGGCCACGGCGAGGGTGAAGCTTCCTGAAATTCCGCTGGCTGTTGCAGCGGCTTCTGCGATGAGTGTTGGTATCATTTTAGTATTTTTTCTGTTTGGTTTTTTCTCTGTCGCCCGCAGTCTTGCCACGGTCCCGACAGAAAAAGTGTTAATGCTCCGCACCCTCCTCGTGGGATGTGGAGAGTTGGATATAAACGGAGCAGAGGAGCATGAAAACGGCGGCCTGCAGTAGACCCACCAGAATTTCCAGGAAATAAAAGGGAAGGGGAATTGTGACTGACAAGATATATCCCGCCCAAGCGGGGAGGTGGAGTTTGTCTCCAAGCGTGATCATAGTGCTCAGGAGATTTTCTCCGGCAAAGACGTTACCGAATAGTCGCAGCGAAAGGGACACCGGGCGGAAGGCCATCGACACGACTTCGATCAAACCTACAAAAAGAAAGATAGGAATCAATGCCACTGCGATGAAACCTTTGAGGCCGCCTTTGACCCCGAAGATATGGTTCAGGAAATTTCCAACGCCCACTTCCGTGATCGACCAATAGAGCCAAAAGCCCATGAAAATCGTGGCCATAGCCAGTGTCATGTTCAAGTCGGCCGTGGTTGGTCGAAGGAGAGGCGCATGCATCTCCGGCACATTGCGAAATCCCTCGCCAAGTTCTCCCCAACCGATCGAGCCCACGCCAGGCAGGAGGGCAAACCAATTTGAAACGATGATAAAAATGAAAAGCGTAGCGAGGAGCGAAAATACGCGGGCCACCATGTGTTTGCCGACGATCCCTTCGATCATGTCGTAAAGCCCCTGAACCACGGCCTCAAAAAAATTCTGTGTCGGGCCGGGAATGATGGACATGCTTTTGGTGGCCTTGCGTGCAAACCAAATAATAAAAGCGGCAACGCAAACGCTGACGAAGACGGAATTGGATAACCACTCAAGGAAGGGCTCTCCCTTGGATGACGGGAAAATCGTGGGTGCGTTGAGTGTGAGTGCGGATGCTACAATGGTGGAAAATGGCATGGTTCTTCGAACGAGTCGGTTTCGATTTCGGGATTTTCATAGCAGACCAGTCTTTTGGTGCTTGGCTCTTCCCGAATTCGAGGAGCGGGATTTTTATCAGACGCTCGGAATGAGGCAACTCAAAAGAGGCTGACTGGCCGATTTTTTTTAATCAGCCATTATCCGCTCGAGGAGATTGCTCAAGCACACGGAAAGCCTCAGCGGCAGTCTGGAAGCGGGTGGAAAGTTTTGGTGCGAGAAAATTTGCAAGGGTTGAATGCGATAGGCATCTCCAACCTCGTTGCTCGCCCCAAGTTTCGAGGTCGGAAAAATTCACATCTGCGGTGAGGTCGCAGCGGCCGGGCGCTTGGTAGATATCCTCTCCACTGAGGACTTGATGCGCTGCGTAGCCTCGCAGGCTGCCTGCCGGTCGCCGGTGATGAAGAGCCGGCATGGTGTCTCCGTAGTCTATCGTGAGCATGGAGCCGGATTTCCATTGGGGCGACCAGGCCTCAAGCCAACGGTGGTAGGATTCATGCACTTCCACGCGCTGGCCTAGGTTGAAGGGATGCTGAAAAACTGTGGAGTCTGGGAGTGTGGTGGGTTGCAGGATTTCGCGGCATCTCCCGTTTTCGATACGCACGTGAAGTTCCAGCCAATCTCCGGCGGCACGCTCGAAAACCCGGCAGGGGAATGCATCCACAAGCTCGTTTGAAAAAATGTGGGCGCGCCCGCTGAGTGCATCCAGAGCGGCAGGAAGGCTCTCGTGCCATGTGACGCGCAGGCCGCTGAGGAGTTTTTTCTGTGCCTCGCGGAGCGGGGTGGAGACTTCGACGATGTGATAGCGGAGGCGAAGGCGTTTCCACCAACCGAGGGAGGTGAGGATGTCGCGGGCGAGTTGACCGCTGCCGGCGCCGATCTCAATGACATCGCGAGCGCGGTTTTTTTTCATCCACCCAGCGATTCCGAGCGCAAGCGAGCGGTCGAGCGTGGCCATGGTCGAGAAGTCTCCCCGTCGACCTACCGTGTGAATGCGGGTGGAGTAGTAGCCGAACGAGGGATGATAGAGCGCCGCTTGCATGAAGCGGTGAAAAGGGATTGAGCCGCCAAGCTCATTCTGGAGCGCCTGCAAGAAGGCTCCCGCCGTGCTCACGGCGTCGTGAGCTTCTCCTCCTCGTTGGCGAGGTTCTGCCATTTCGTTTTGAAATCCGGATCGTAGCGCTGGTCCTGCAGGTCGAGCATGATCTCGCGTTGCCGGATGATTTTTTGAATGCGCGGCTGGATTTCCTGCCAGACTTCACGCAGGAGACGAAGGGCTCCAGGCTCTCGGTCCCAGAGGACGGCGTAGCTCTGGATGAAATCAACGGCGTAGGCGGGTTCCGCCCGGTCGTTGGCGAACCAAAGGTTTTTCGGCGGCTCGGGAGTTTCGAGCAGCATCGGGGCGATGTAGATATTGCGCAGCATGGCCTCGATGTATTTTTCCCGCGCCTCACTTTCACGGCTCTCCAGCGAACAACTCAGCGCCCACCCGAAAATGAAAGACGGTTCTTTGAAGTCAGAGGGGTAGTCTTGCTCATAGCGGGCAAAAAATTTCGCAGCCTTGTCTGGCGCTTCCGCCAAGAGGTGCACCATGGGGATAAAAAAACGGGTGCCCTGGTTATCTGGAGGATTGCAAACAAGGAGATCCTCGAGCCCTACACTGGCTTCGGCGAAATGGCCCAAATGCCAATTTGTCATCGCCCGGCCATAGATGGCACGCAGGTAGGGGCGCGTCGCGTGGTCCTTCCACCAGATTGTCTGGGGTTGGCTGCGGAGGTCTGCGTCGCGTCGGATGATCTCGTCGTAAGCCTCGCCACAGGCTTTCCAGTTCCCAGCGCTGAATTCGATATCCGCAAGCTCGATGCGGGCGGGCGAACAGTCTGGATCCCTCTCCAGTGCGAGACGCAGGAGGGCTTGTTTTTTTGATTGAGAACGGAGCCGCAGGGCGGTGCGGACGAGGCCTGCGGCCACATCGCGCGGCGCGGGGGTCGCTTGTTCCGGGCGGCCATTTCGAAGCACGAGCAGGCTTGTGACGGCTTGGAGTTCCTCCGAGATGGCCTTCGTCGCAGGCGTGAATCGGATGTTGATTTTCGACTCCGCCGAGAAGGCGCGCCAGTCCTCCTCCTCCCAATCCTGATTCTGTGGAATCAGCAGCTGATCGGGTGGGGGAGTTTTATCGAGAATTCGATAAAGAAGATTTTCGATGCGGGCCTGATCGAGTTCCTCCATGAGCTCAGGCGGTGCGATCGGTGCGCCGGTGCGGTCGCAGATGACAACCAGCGTCGGTAAAAACCAGTCTGCTCCACTTGGGACGGGCTCTTCCAGATCCAACCAGTGCAGATGCCAGGTGTTACGTGGAGTTTTGAGGGCCTGAATCATAGGCTCCAATTCACCTCAAGGCAGTTCTTGCGGCCGAAGCGGTCGTTGAAAAAGATTTTTTTGTTCGCAGCCCCGTATTCGTGGACAAGGCGGGTCACCTTCACATCGAAGCAACAGTATTTCGCGATCTCCAGGACCTTCCCTTCGCGCCACCAGCGGATGGCGTCGAGGCCGTCTGCCGTCTTGCCGACTCCGAGTGTGGCTTGGGCGATGTCCTCGAGCTTGAGGCGGTGGCCGGCGATGCGCTCGACTTCCTGCAGGAGGTCAAGTGAGACAAGGTTCTCCCGCAAGTCGAGGATCGTGTAGGCCATGAGCACATCGTAGTCGAAGCGGATATGGTTGAAGCCCACGACGAGGTCCGCCCTCTGGAGGCGCTTCACCAGATGTTCTGCCCGGTCCTCGCCGAAAATCTCGTAGCAATTGTCCCGCGAGCTGTAAGTCACGCCAAGGGACATTCCCATTTCATGCTTTTTGTCCCAGCCTCCGACGTCATTCGCTGTGCGCTGAGTCTCAAGGTCGAAATAAACAATATCCATGGGGTGCTCTGGCCCTTCGGCCTGCTTGGAAAATCCGGTTCCAAGTGCGCAATCAGCGCTGCAGCTTACTGTCGAGCAGACTCACGATCTGACGAGTTTTTTCGTCATCCGCCATGCGTTGCTTGATCAGCTTGCAGGCGTGGATGACGGTGCCGTGATCCCTGCCGCCAAAGGCATCGCCGATATCGGTGAGCGGCATGCTGGTGTGCTGGCGACTCAGATACATGGCAAATTGACGGGCCAAGGCGATATTGGCGGGGCGGCGTTTGCTGCTCATGTCTGCGATGCGGACATCGAAATGCTCGGCTACGCAGCGCTGGATTTGGTCGATCGTGACCGCCTTCTTGGCCTGTTCCTGGAAAATATCGCGGAGGAGGTTTTCTATGACGTCGCGCGTGATCTCGCGGTCGCTCAGTGATTTGTATGAGGCCACGCGCATGAGGGCGCCCTCGAGGCGGCGGACGTTGTTGCGAATCTTATCTGCTAGAAATTCCATGATCCATGGCTCAAGGACGAGATTCAGGCTCTCGGCCTTGCTACGAAGGATTGCGATGCGAGTCTCGGTGTCCGGTGGCTGGATTTCAGCCGTCATGCCCCACTCGAAGCGGGAGACCAAGCGCTGCTCGAGTTTTTCAATCTCACTGGCCGGGCGGTCGCTCGAAAGGACGATTTGCTTGTGGGCGTCGTGGAGAGCGTTGAATGTATGGAAAAATTCCTCTTGGCTGCGTTCTTTGCCTGCAAAAAACTGAATGTCGTCGATGAGGAGGACATCCGCCTGACGGTATTTTTTGCGGAATTTCACCAAGGTTCCGTGCTGAATCGCATCGATGAACTCGTTCGTGAACTGCTCGCTCGACAAATAAACGATCTTCGACGCCTTGCCCTTCGCCAGCACATGGTGGCCGATGGCGTGGAGGAGGTGCGTTTTTCCGAGTCCACTCACTCCGTAAACGAAGAGCGGATTGTAGGTAATGGCTGGAGAGTTCGCCACCGCGAGGGCTGCCGAATGGGCGAATTCGTTATTCGTGCCTACGACAAAAGAATCGAAGCGGTTGCGAGGGTTGAGACCCTGTAATTGCGCTCCGGTCGGTTTTTCCTTGTTCAATTTCGCTACTGCAGGGGCCGGGCGGGTGGGCATCTCTGCTTCTCCAGCGCTCTGGAGCTCAATCGAACTCATGCCGGGCATCTCTTCAAGCGCCGCCTCTTTCACGATTGGGAGGTAATTGCTCTCAATAAAAAACTGGTGGATAGGATTCGGAACCGACAGCGTGAGGACATTGTTGGCTGTGGAGGCGATCTGGATACCCGAGAACCAGCGTTCAAATCCGTCAGCGCTCACGCGCTCTCTGATCCGTTTCGAAATCCGTGTCCAGAGGGTGGAATCTAATGTCATCATCGGTGTTTTATTCGCCAAAGGCACAGTTGGCAAGATCGGGGCTGAAGGTTGTAAAAAAGCAGGTCAAACGCATCGGCGATTCGTTCCTGAAGGGGCTTGTTATGAGTTTGATCTCGGTATGGAGTCGATATTTCAAGCTGAATAACATTGGAATCAAGTAGCTTGCAAATATTTCTCCCAAGTAGGCTTTTTCCGCTTCCGTGAAGGCCGCTAATGGCTGATTTCGAGCACACGCAAGGTGGTTCTCAAGGGTTTCCAATGACAAGGCTGAGTTATTCACAAGTTATACACAGAGTGGCGGTTGTTGTCCCTGCCAGCGGCCTGAGAATAAAAATCCACCCTGTTTCCCTCAAGAAAAAAGTCACCTTTGGAGTCGGAAAAAAGTTTCAATCGTTTCAAATAAAATCTTGACCCACCCGCCAACGCTGAATCCATCGGACTCGCCAAAGGTGGGGAAAGGGGAGTGCTCGGGGTGGGACTCGAACCCACATTCCTTGCGGAACCAGATCCTAAGTCTGGCGCGTCTGCCAATTTCGCCACCCGAGCGTGTGAGCAGGCCGTTCGGCGAAGTGCCGAGCAGACTGCAGAGCTCGAAGCATCGGTGGACTGGCTATCTTGATCAAGCGGAAAATCCCCTCGACAGAGGCCGCGTCTACAAATACGTGTCATCGTCAATGGACACACATGGCGAAATCACACTCAGCCGCGACTGCGACGCGGTGCAAATTCCAAGCGGCCACCCGATCGTTCTGCCATCCGGCATGTCGGTGGTCATCACTCAGTCTCTTGGTGGCACGTTCACTGTGGCAACGCCCGGCGGCTTGGCTCGTATTGATCTGAAGGATGCTGATGCGCTCGGGCTAGATCCCGCCAAGGGTATCGAAAAGGTGAAGGTAGAAGGCAGCAAGCAGGAAGCCGTCTGGAATCAGCTGAAATTGGTTTTCGACCCCGAGATTCCTGTGAATGTCGTGGATCTCGGCCTCATCTACGATTGTGAAGTGAAGACTCAAGACAACGGAACTACTTCAGTCCTTGTCAAAATGACCCTCACCGCTCCGGGTTGCGGCATGGGTCCCACCATCGCAGCCGACGCCCGCAGCAAAATCCTCGCTCTGGAGGGAATCGACGAGGCCGATGTGGAACTCGTCTGGGATCCCGCATGGAATCAATCCATGATCAGTGAAGCAGGCAAAATGAAGCTCGGTATTCTCTAACCGGGTCAGCTCGGTTGAGGATGCCTACTGCACATTGGCCTGGCCAAAGTATCCAGCAAGGATCGTGTGGATTTCCCGAGATTCCTGCATCTTTACGAGTTGACGATTCAGCGGCATTCTCAGAGGACTTCCTATTGGCATGGCGAAGCCGTAGGTCTCGGCTTGGAAGACCCGGCCCACAACGCGCAGGGGGAGCCTCGGATTGTTGAAATCGAAAGATTGAAGCAGGGCTGCTTCCGCCACAACGGCATCAGCCCGCTTCGCGAGCAACTCTTTCACGGCAGCTTCGATATCTGCTGAGGGAATTTCATCGATACCTTCCTTTTTGACAAAATCCTCTGCTGGCGAATCAGCTATAACAGATACAGTTTTGTATTGGAGGTCCTTCATATTCTCAATCGAGTTGGACAATTTTTCCACCGTCATGGCACTCGTGATACTCGATGTGACATATGCGACCGAAATCATTCCCAGTAAGACCCACAGCAGCAACACCATTCTTCCCAAAACGCCCGGGAACCCTTTGTAAACGGATTTCCCCGTTAAAGCCAGAGTCACAACATAGTATAAAGCCTCCGCGATACCTTCCTTGCGCCCTTTTGGGAAATCCGGATTATGTTTTTTTTCAAAGAAATAAACAGCTGTTGATAGTATAAATATACCGGCAAGGATGATCCAGAAAATTTCTAATTTTACGAGGTCTTTGATGTCACTGAGCAATCGAGAGCGAATAGTTTTCTGACTATCGGCAATCAGAATTTGAAGTCCGGAGCGGAAGAAGGGCTGGGAAAACTCAACACGAGCAAGGTTGTTCTTAGTGATCGGAGCATTTCCCACAAGAATATCGATCGATCCCTCAGTAATGGCCTGGAGTGCATTTTCAATTGTTTCGAAGCGGGTGTAGGCGAAGCCCCAGCCATTTTCCGCAGCGATCTTTTCCCAGATATCCACTGCTGCGCCTGTTGGAACGCTTCCCGGATTGATAAACGGAGCTTGCCCGGCGATTCCAACTCGAAAATTTTGTTGGTCAGCCAAAAGGGATGTCGTGAAGAAAAGGACCGCCAGTGCTGCACAGAGCGTTTTTATCTTCACCATTTTCGAATCTTTGAAACCCAGAAAATAGCCGCCCCTCCTCCCAGTGCGAGCACATTGACCAACCAGAAGGGCCACCCCACATCATCCATGGGAATAGGTAATCTCACATTCATGGAAAAGATGCCTACCACCAGATTTGCAATCATGATCGCGATGGTCCAGATCGTGAATTGCTTCAGCAAAATGTTCAGGTTGTGGCTCACGATAGAGGCGCGAGCGTCCATGAGGCCGGCGATAACCTCCGAGTAAATTTCCGAACGTCGCAAGCACTGCTGGTTCTCGATGATGATGTCCTCGAGAATACGCGTTTGCTCGTGGTCGAGACCAAGGCGCGTGGAGGCTTTCATTTTATCGAAGAGAGCCGCATTCGAGTGGATCGCATTCAGGATGTAGACGAGGCTTTTTTCCAGCGCGAACATGTTGAGGAGATATCGGGTCTCCATCGAGCTGATGATCCGCCGCTCGAGCGAGTCCGAGAGCATGTTGATAGCTTTCAGGTGACCCTCAAAATGGCTGATGCTCTGGTAAAGAAGACGGAGAATCACATCCTGCACTGTGAAGATTCTAAGCGGGGCGCGCCCCTCGAAAAGCGGGGCATCGTCGGGCATGACCACCACGATACGGTCTTCGTAAACGAACACGCCGGTCGAGGTGAGCTTGAGCAAAAAATTATCATCGGCCGAGAAGCTCTTCGGGCGTTTGAAGATGATCGCCGCGTGGTCGGTTTCAAATTCCAAACGCGAAAGCTCATCAGGGTCCAGTGAGGAATGCAGCGTGTGGTAGTCGATATTGTAAAACTCCAACAAATCCGCCTCGTCGTCGACGGTTGGGCTATTGAAGACAATGATCTGCGCATCCTGTGGGTCGCAGCGCACGACAGTGCCAGCGTCCTCCGCGACGCGGTAGTAACTCCGCATGCCACCCGCCTTGGCGATGGGCATTTCTGGCGCGTCGGCGACATCAGCCGCTTCGATGGATGCTGAACTCGACATGGCTGCACTCTCGGTCAAATTCATGCTTCTCGTCCATGCGTTTTTTACGCATTTTCAGTCTTCATTAAAGACGCCTTTGCCATGTGCAAATAGCAGGTTAGTGTTTCATTGATGAGCAGTATCCGTTTTCGCATTGTTCCCCCGATCGACCGTTCCTCCGAGGGGGTTTTCATTTCCGGTAGCAGCGAGGCGCTGGGGTGCTGGAATCCAGCACGGGCGCTGCGCCTTACGTGGCAGCCCCCATTTCATACTGGCGAAATCGAATCTCCCACTGGTTCGCATTTTGAATATAAAATCACACGCGGATCCTGGGAGCGGGAGGCGGTGGATGCTAATGGCAATGTGCCTGGCAATCTCTCGCACGAGGTCTGGCTCGACGCGACTCTCCAACACACCGTTGCGGATTGGAAAGACCGGTTCAGCGGTAGGCTCACACGCGATGTCATGGGCTCGCGGCTTCTGGCGCAGGATCGCGAACTCCTCATATGGCTGCCTCCCGCTTATTCGCGCGAATCGGAGCACCGGTTCCCTCTTATTATCCTCCACGATGGAGATTCCATTTTCGATCCGCTTCTGAGCCAACCTTCAGGCATCGACTTGGCCGCCGATGAGTGGGCCTCGATGCTCGCCCGTCGCGGTATGATGCCGGAATCCATCGTCGTGGGCGTGAGGCATCCGGAGGGGTTTTCGCCCGAAGACATCACGCTGCGGGATTATGAGCTCTCTCCCGAGAATGGTGGCGAGGGCTACTCGCACTTTGTCGCACAAGAATTGGTCGCCCACATGGATCAACACTACCGCACAATAGCCACACCCGCGTCCCGCATCCTTGGCGGGGTGGGACTCGGTGCGCTCAATGCCTTTCAAACTGCATTGCGCCATCCCGGTGTGTTTGGCGGTATCGCCTGCCTCTCCACCTCGTTTGAAGATGTCTCTCAATCCCTGCCGGCGACCTGCGCCGCACTCCGCCTTCTGGAAGAAACGCCGTCCCTCGACAAAAGCCTCCGCATGCACTTCGACTACGGTGACCAGGAGATCGATGAATGCTACGAAGGCTACCACAGCCTCCTCGCTTCCTTGCTGCGCGCCAAAGGCCTCGTTGATGGTTGCGAATTCCAAGTTCAGCGCATCTCCGGCGCAGGCCACAACCCTATCTCGTGGCGCACCCGCCTCGGCAATGCCCTTAGCTTCGCCGCCAGATCGTAAAAAAATTGCCGAACCGTTCCGTGAACTGAAAATTTGGGCGACTCAGTGTTGGGGAAGTTGCTTTAAAATTTCCAGGAAGACCGGGCTGAAGTTGCTTGGGGTTTTCTGTGCCCAGCGGCGGATTTTTTCCAACGGGAAAAAAGCGCCCGTCTCGACTTCCATCGGTGCCGGCTCAAATGGGCCCTCGTGGTGCCCTTGGTAGGCTTGGATAAATTCCCAGCCATTCGATTCGTTCGGTGTGAGGCGGGTGAGGGGAGTGAGAGTCGGGGCCTCGATACCGAGTTCTTCTTGGAGTTCGCGGCGGGCAGCGGTGAGGTAGTCCTCTCCAGAATCAACATGACCGGCGGCGGAGGAGTCCCAGAGACCGGGGTTGCGGTCTTTCCAGATCGAGCGCTTTTGGAGGTAAAGCTCCCCGGAGGCGTTGAAAAGCAGCATGTGGGCGGCTCGGTGCAGCAAGTTATTCACATGAATCACATCGCGGAACTCGGAGCCAACGACGCGGTCTTGCTCGTCCACGACATCGAAGCGCTCGGCACCATGCTGGGCGGTGGCGGGTGCGGCCGTGAAGGCCAGGGACTCCCACTGCGCGGGGCTGAGTTGTTCGGCTCGGACGGTGGGCGGCATCCCGAGGGCGGCGGTGATTTTTTCCCAGTCGTTTTTGAACTCGGGAAGCAGGTTGCGAAGTTGCTTGCGGCGCTCGGAAAATCCGCGTCTCACGAGGGATTCAAATGTCGAATCATCGATGGCGCGGACTCTCGCTCTTGGCTTGCGCCGGAGGGTGATGACGGCGGAGTCTACCTTGGGCCGCGGGAAAAAAACGGAGGCCGGGAGTTTGCGTTCTAGCCGGATGTCCCAACGACGGCCGGTGCAGAGTGTCATGGCGCCGTAGTCACTCGTGTCATGCGCGGCTCCGAGGCGTTGAGCCAATTCGAGCTGCAGCGTGAGAACGAGCACTGATGCGGGTGAGAGGGCGGAAGCGTATTTTGCGATGAGGGGCGTAGAGATGTAGTAGGGCAGGTTGCCGATGATCTTGACTGGGCCGTGGCCCCAGAGTTCGCGTAGGTCGAATTCCAACGCGTCAGCGTGGAATACTTGGTTTGTTCCATGCTCGAATTTCGCCTTGAGGTGGGAGATGAGGCGGCTGTCTTTTTCGATGAGCGTGAGGCGCGTTTCGGGAGTCACAAGAAACTCGGTGAGAGCACCGAGCCCGGGACCGATTTCCACGATGTGATCGCCGGGCTGAATGTCGAGAAGCGCGACGATCGAACGGGCTAGATTTTGGTCGTGGAGAAAGTTCTGACCAAGGCTGCGGGTGGGGTGGGTTTCCAATTCCGCAAGCAATCGCTGGATGTCGCTCAATGTCATGGCGCGTTCATAACCTTTTTCCCATTCATTCACAAAGAGGATGTGAACAACCCTGTGGGAAGGGGATAAGTTTTTCCCAAGTTATTCACATTTTTTCCCGCTTGAGCAAATGCCCCTGCGGGTGTGATGTATGAGGCATTGAACGGTTTGACCGTATTTCATGGCCAGCGGACAAAAACACACACCCTATCCTCCCTTCCGCTCGGCACTCGTGCAGGTGTTTCTTGTGCTCGGCGCGATGGTTGCCGTGTTTCTCGCCGGGAGTGCCAGGCAGGGGGCCACGGGGATTTTTTTCGTAGTTGCCGGATCGGCGATGATTGTCTTCGCGCCGAACCGCATTGTTCCCCTGCGGTATTGGCTGCTTTGCGCGGGAATTCTGGGGGCATCCTCGTTGAGCCTTCTGCCGCAGGCTTGGTTCCCAACGCCGGAATGGCGACTCGGCTTGTTGGAGTATCAAGCTTTCCCCTCCTTGCCTTTGATCAGCCTGGCTCCGCGTGAGACGATTTACTGGATGGTCCTGCTGGCTGGCGCGCTTCTGACCGGCCTGTTTTCGCTTGGGCACCCTGTGCGGTCCGGAGTGAAGATTTATATCGCCCTCTTAGGCTTGCTGGCCTGCGCTGGCTATGCCGCCCTTGCCATCTACGCAAAGACGACCGGTTGGGAGTATCCGTTTTTCGACAAGCGTGGGTGGTCACCGCCGGAATTTGGTTTTTTCCCCAATCGAAATCATACGGCGGCATTGCTGGTGACAGGCAGTATTTTGGCTCTGGGAATCATTCGCGACGCTTGGTCAGGGCGCCGTCCAGTCGTCTTCCTTCTGGCGGTGGGTTCGCTGGGATTGTGCGTTTACTCGCTCCTATTCTATTCGATCTCGCGTGGCGGGGTCATTTTTTTGGTGATCGGAGTTGTATTGTGGTTGATCGCCATGGGCAGGACTCACCGTTCGCTGCCACTCGTGGTTTCGTCGCTGGTTATCGCCGGCACGGTGGTCTGGATTTTTCTGATATCCGAGGGCCAGGCGCGTAATCGAATCTTGGAATTTGTGGGGATGGAAGAGAGCGCAAAACCTGGGCTTTTTGCTCGCGACCTCCGGTCGAAAATCTTTCTGGATACGCTCCACATCATTCGCGACTACCCACTCACGGGAACCGGGCTTGGGACCTTCGGCTATGTTTTTCCTTTTTACATGGAGGCGAGCATCGATGAGGCGATGCCGATTCATCCCGAGAGCGATTGGCTCATGCTGGCCGCCGAAGCAGGGATTCCCGCGCTTCTATTCGCACTGGCGCTGTTGGCCTTGCTCATTTGGGATATTCTTCGCCTGCGGGAGACCGGTTCCTGGCCGTTGCGCTGGGGCGTCGTTGCCGCTGCGCTGGCGGCGATGTTGCACGGCTTTGTGGATGTCCCGATCCACCGTATTGAGTTGGGATGGTGGGTGCTTGTGCTGGCGGGATTGGCGTTTGGAAATCCCGCGCCGACTCATACCGAAAAAAGCGGCGCATGGCTTGTGCAGTGCTTAGTTTTCGGCATCTGCGGCGCGGTCATTCTTGCCTGCGGGGCGATACTGATTCGTTCCCAGTGGTTTCACGAACACCCTTTTCCGCCATACCGAGGCAAGATCGTGGTGGAGCAAATCCGTAAACTCAACGCGGAGGGGAGAGCACAGGAGGCCGCTGCTTTGGGGCATGCGGAACTCGCCTTGAGCCCCATGGAGCGCGGGCTTTACCGAGAGCTTGGCTACAGTGAAATCACGAGCAAGGGCGATCCGGGAGTGGCGGATGCTGCGTTTGCTGCAGAGAGAGCGTTGAACCCCGTGAGCGCCAAGATACCCTACGACCAAGGGAGGCTCTGGTTGCAAGTCGACCCCACACGCACGGCTCCGCTCTGGGGTGAGGCGCTGCAAAAACATGCCCGAATCCAGCAGGGCGGGGGATATGCCAATCTCGTGGAATATTATGGGACGCTGCTCTCCCAAGCGCGGGCGCATCCGGCGCTTTTTCAAGACCTCGGCCAATATGCGAAACTCTCGCCCGATTTGCAGATCGTTTGGATGGCAAGTTCTCCAAAGGCCAACATGGAGGACGCGATCAAAGACCCCGCATTTTTGAAAATGCTCACTCCCCAGCAGCAGCGTGACTTTTTGATCTCATGGTTCAATCGCGGCGGGAAGACGGAATTGGACGAGTTTCTCCGCGCCAATCCCGATTGGGAGGAGGCCGCCTGGCCCGTTCGTGTGCGTCGTATGGTTGCGCAGAGGGAATACGCTGCAGCCATCGACACAGTCGCAAGGCGCTACGAAATCGATCTCTCGCTGCCGGTTCTCGCTGGGGATGCGCTTAAAGTCGGCGACCCTCCACGCGATCTTGGTTCCCGCGTCGCTTATTTTGTCGCAAGGGGGAATTCCGTCACCGCCCGCCGGGAGGTCGCTGAATCGGCGCAATCAAACCAACCCGAAGGCCTGCGGTTGCGGTGTATTCTGGCTCTGCAAGCGGGGGATTCCGCTGCAGCCTGGTCCGCGATGGAGGCCTACCTGCGCGAGACGAAGCGGGGAAACCTCCCTTAAAAAAAGGAAGAATTCAAATCACGGGAGACTCTGGCTCGTCAGTCTCGTCCTCTTCAATTTCTTTGCGGATGGTTTTTGAAATAAATGGACGCACGAACCCGTAAATGAGGAACGAAACAAAGAGAACGGCTGGCATCCACTGATAATTCATCGCCGTGAATGCCAGCAGGAAAATGAGGCCCAAAAAGCCCGAGATCGATCGCTGAGTGCGCCAGTTCACGCTTTTGAAACTCGGATATTTCACGTGGCTGAACATCATGAAGGAGAGAAAAATCAACAATGGTGGCAGGGCGTGTTTCCATGGCCCGATGGTGCGATCATCTGCCTGCAACCAGAGCATGAAAAGGGTGAGGGATGCGATGAGACCTGCGGCGGCTGGTATCGGGAAGCCGCTGAAATCCTTTTCGGGTTTATCCGCGTTTGCTGCGGCAACGCAATTGAAGCGGGCCAGGCGCAGTGTGCCGCAGAGCAGGAAGAAAAAAGCGATGAGCCAACCCGTGCGCTGGAAATCACGCAGCACGATTTGGTAAACAAGCAGCGCCGGCGCGATACCGAAGGAAATCGTGTCAGCGAGGGAGTCAAACTCGCGGCCAAATGGGCTCTCATGCCCGCCCAGTCTCGCGAGGCGCCCATCAAGCAGGTCAAAGACACAGGCGCCCAAAATGAATGCTATGGCCTCATGGTAGAGCGTTCCGGCAGAGTGTCCGTTAGTAACTAGAGTCGCCGCTTCGATGATTCGCAATGTCGCCGCAAACCCACAGAAGAGGTTTCCCGCCGTCATGAGGTTCGGCAGAAGGTAGATTTTAGGCTCGTTAGGAGATGGCATGGAATGTCGGTTCAGCGGAGCGAATTCAGTCTTGCGACGGCTGTTTCCCCTCCGCGCACCCGGTCACCGATCTTTACCAGCACCTCGGCGTTCATTGGCAGGAAAATCTCGGTGCGTGAGCCGAAGCGAATCATGCCGAATCTCTCCCCGCGTTTCAATGTGTCACCGACCACAGCCCATGGACAGATGCGCCGTGCGATGGCTCCAGTGATCTGCTTGACCATGACCTTGCCTTGTGGTCCCGAGATAACCCACGAGCGGCTTTGGTTGAGGAGCGAGGATTGCGGGTCGCGTGCATCCAGAAACCCTCCGGGCTTTGGTTCCGAGTGCGTGATTTCGCCAGCGATAGGAGTGCGATTCACATGAACATCAAACACCGAAAGAAAAATGCCGATGCGGCGTATTTTGGTTTTCAGGAACTCGCCCTCTTCCACTTCGTCAATCGTTGTGACAACTCCATCCGCGGCAGACACAGCCGTATTCTCATCCCCCGCAGGCACACGCTCCGGGTCGCGGAAAAAATACAATGTGAATAAAAGCAGTCCCGCAAAAAGGATCGACAGCACCGGCAGCAGGGCCAGCGAGATCAGCCATCCAGCAGCCAATGTTCCCAGTATCCATGTGGCTTCAGAAAGTGCGCGGTTCTTCATCGGCGGCAGGCTACCAACCGGCACGCATTTGCCAAGCCCCTCCTCGTTTTTCAAGCGTGTTCCTGTTGACTCAAAGGTTTTGACTTCACGGGCGGTTAGCAAGTGGAGGAAGGATTTTTTCAAATAGACCTCTTAAAAACTTGCAACGCTCTGTTTTTATTATATTCTGCGCGTTCTTTATGGCAAAAACAGCATGGCTCGAGCGCAACAAGCGCAAACAGAATACAGTTGATAAATACGCGGCTCTCCGCGCGGAATTGAAGGCTAAAAAAGACTACGCCTCACTCACCCAACTTCCCCGCGACGCAAGCCCAACACGGCTCGTCAATCGCTGCCGCATTTCCGGACGCCGCCGCGCATTCCTTCGTCGGTTTCAGATTTCCCGTATCACTTTCCGTGAACTCGCTTCCTCCGGTCTCATCCCCGGCGTAACGAAAGCGAGCTGGTAATCTCTTAGTCCGCCCGCTGCCACTCTCGGCAGCGCAGGCGGGCAGCCTGCCACGGTTCCATGTCACCACTCTGGAAGAGAAGCCCCTTCGTAGGTTTCGGAATCGGAATGGGGCTTCTGGGAGCAGTGGCACTTGCCTTGAAGCACCGCCAGCGGACGGTGCGCGGAGTGATACCGAATGAGATATCGCCCGCTATCTTTGCAACTCGGTCTGTTTCCACATCCCAAGGCGAGCTTGTCTATCACGTCAGCGGATCCGGTGAGCCTCTCGTTTTCCTTCATGGTTTTTTTCTAGGAGCGTCCTCCTACGAGTGGTCAAAAGTTTATTCCAGAGCTGCCACCAACCATGAAGTGATAGCTCCCGATCTTATGGGATTTGGAGAATCTGAGAGGCCTTCCGAGCCTCTCGATGCCGGTGATCATGTGGAATATCTCGCTGAGTTTTTGCGTGAGGTCGTGCCTCAAAAGCCTGCAGTGATCATTGCAAGCGGCGTGAGCGCCAATCTCTCGCTTCTTCTTGCCGCTCGCCATCCGGAGCTGGTTTCAAGAATGGTTCTCTTTCTGCCCACAGACCTCCGCGACTCACAAAAATGTCGATCCATGGGCATGGTGCGCAAAAGCCGCATCCCAGGGGTGAGCCATCTCATCTACCGTCGCCACTTCGCCCAACCTTCATTCATGCGCTCTTGGCTCGAATCCTACGGATTTGCCAATCCCCAAAAAATAACTCCCGAGACCTTGAGTGTGCTCGTCAATTGCGCACAGCAATATGGTGCCGAACACGCGATTTTTAATTTTTTCAGAAAACGCCATGGCTTTGATGTTTCCAGCCACCTTTCCGGCGTTCTCGCCCCGGTTCATATCCTCTGGCCAGCAAAGGCTGCTGGGTTCCATCCGAGTGATGCTGCGAATATCTGCCGCCACCTTCCACGCGCGAGCATGGAGATTTTGCCCGATGCCGCTGCATTTGCTCCCATGGAGTCGCCGGATGACATCACCGCAGCCGTTTCACGGTGGATCGACGGCGACCTCACAGCTCTTCAAACCTCCTGATACCTCTCTATGTCCGAAATGTCCCAACACAACACTAGTCAGCGCGTCATGCTCATCCGCCATGGTGAAACGGATTGGAGCCTGAGTGGACGCCACACCTCGGTCACTGACATTCCACTCACCCCGGAAGGCGAGCGGCGCTCCGCCGCCCTTGCACCCTTCCTGCGGAATTGGAACTTTGGACTCGTCCTCTGCAGCCCCCGTCTTCGTGCGCGGCGGACATGCGATCTTATCGGTTGGGGAGGGAAGGCCGTCCAGACCGATGACCTCCGTGAGTGGAATTACGGGAAATACGAAGGCCTCACGACAGCAGAAATCCGCAAATCCGCGCCGGGCTGGACTGTTTTCAACCAGCCTTGTCCCGATGGCGAATCCGCTCAGGATGTTGCTGCGCGTGTGGACCGCGTCATCTCGCAAGTCCGCGAATTTGGAGGCGATACCCTTCTCGTCGCACATGCCCACTGCCTGCGCGTTCTCACTGCCCGATGGCTAGGGATGAGTCCAGAGTCCGCCCGCTTTTTCAATCTGGAAACGGGTCGATGGAGCCTTCTCGGCTACGAACATGAGAGCCCTGTGCTCAAAGTCTGGAGCGCTCCTCCAGCCTGATTTTCCGCTGACATGGCTGTTTTGTGCTACCTCCAACATCCAGCAACCCTCCTGTATATCCTGTTAGTCCTGACCTCCTGTCAAAAATCCGTTTTCGGTATAAACTTTCCTTCTTGCTTCTAGCTAGGAGCGTCCACCCAACAAATCCCTGCCGACTGCTTGGAGTGAAGTCCCCATAGTATCCGCGCAGCGGAGCGTTACCTTAGCCTCATAAATATACTACTACTCCTAATCGTGCTGTTTCTCGTTTTTGGTGGTGGCGGTTTATACTTTGGTGGTCCTATAATTGGCGGTGGTGGCCTTGGACTGATTTTAATAATCTGCCTCATCATCTATTTCATGGGCGGATTTCGCAGTTCAAGAGGTTAATACTCAATTCGGCAGTTGGTGTGGGGATCCGCGTGGAGTTTGCTTTCCATAGACTTAATGGAATCAAGCAACCTCTCGCGAATCGAAAACCCAAGATAGGGCGAGTCGTGCCGCCAACGCCCAAACTTCAGGCTCAAACGAGCCGTTGCGTGCAGCGCAAATCGCTCAAAATGAGAATATTTCACGGATAAAACTGTGGAGTCGGAACGCCGGCGTCCGCGTCGGGACATCCAGCGCCATAGTCATTTACCTTCATGCTACGCCAGTAGTGGTGGATTACTCGCAAAAAAAATCTACGGCGTTACAACGCTCTGTCGCGGCGTGATAATGCCCTGTCGCGGCGCCACAACGCTCCGTCGCGACGTGACAACGCTCTGTCGCGGCGTGACAACGCTCTGTCGCGGCGTTACAACGCTCTGTCGCGGCGTTACAACGCTCTGTCGCGACGTGACAACGCTCTGTCGCGGCGTGACAACGCTCTGTCACGGCGTGACAACGCTCTGTCGTGGCGTGACAACGCTCTGTCGCGGCGCGACAACGCTCCGTCACGGCGTGACAACGCTCTGTCGCGGCGTGACAACGCTCTGTCGCGGCGTGACAACGCTCTGTCACGGCGTGACAAAGATACGAAGAAAAGTCTCGACCGGAACGCCGACGTCCTCGTCGGCATTAGCACCTCATAGTGATGATACTGAGGAAACTCCGCGAAACCCAGTGCGTCAAAATGCAAGGCCAATTCTTGCGCTTGCTGGATTCAAATGCGCGATTAGCGTGATTAAATATCAAGAATTTATGCCTGACCCCTCTGACGGGGTCCAAGACGCTTGCCGATTTGTAGAACTCATCGGAGATTTCGTGCCGGTAGGCTTTCTCGAAGAGCTTGTTTCTTGAAGCGGGATAAGAGATCGCGTCCGGCATTTGTGGTTATGAGTCTGCCGGATCCGGCGATCCCAAGGTTCGGCGCAGCGGTCGGCGGCTTACCTCGGTTTTGTTCCCAAGATCGATGTCTTCGTTTCAGCCCAAATCCAGCCGCTAAAGTTCAATGGTCAGGGGTCGCAGTGAACCGTGAACGATTTCAGTAATTCATTGCCTTGTTTTTCAAACATTTCGTTGCGTGTTATGACGGCAAGAATCGCTTCTTCTGGGTCACATGCTACTAATTCATCGCAAAGTATGTTACAATGTTCTTTCGGCCCGACCCAAACGGTAGTTCGGCCATCGGAATCGACGGCCCACGAGTATTTTCCAAGTTTCCCATTCATAAAGTATTAAAATTCCCAGCGGTGTTTGACTCAGTGGAGAGATTAAAGGTCACAAACTATTAAAGATTTTAACGATTCATTCTTTTGTTTTTCAAACTCCTCGTTGCTTGTTATGATATCAAGAATCACTTCTTCTGGATTAAATGATACTAGGGCGGTTTGAAAATTTCGAGATTATAGATTGGCCGGTGCCGCGAAACGCGGTTTTTCAAAAAGCAACGGTTGGCAAATTTACATTCTCATTAGCAGGAGTCTGAAATCTCATAGGTTTTCTGGTA